>MDTA01101160.1_pt1 | contig 38997 bp, 41 predicted proteins | sample 811151 | NCBI WGS metagenome assembly MDTA01 (sample SAMN05326648, study PRJNA326480) | marine metagenome | isolation source: seawater | place: Indian Ocean: South | collected 2010
CAAAACTAGTTCTTCCTATAGAGCCGTAGTAGACCACTACGTTGATAGGCTGGATGTGGAAGCGCGGTGACGCGTGTAGCTGACCAGTACTAATAGCTCGATTGGCTTGATTTATGCACTGAAAAAAATTTTTAATTAATTAAAATTTCTTATTTAATAACACTTTTTTTTAAAAAATTTTTAATTTCAATTTGGTTTTTTATTATCTTCCAGGGATTTTTCTTAAAAAATCTAACACTTGCTTTATCTATTTGTTTACATGTTAATGATTGCAAGAAAAACTTTTTACTTTTAAATCTTAAAAAATTTTTTTTCGGTATTTCCTTAACAAGTGGATTCAAATCATATTTTAAATTCTTAACTGTAGAATATTTCCTTTCCGAGCACGTTCCAATTTTTTTTCCTCCATCAAACATTTCACCTTTAAATGTTTTGAAATATCTCCAAGGTACTTTATTTAATTCTTCATACCTATGAAGGTAACTACAACCTTTATTCCATGGAACGCCCATAACACATAGTCTTGCATTTTTTTTTGACAACCATTGAAATATACTCTTTCTACCCCAAGAGGTTTTTAATTTTAATTTTTTAATTTCATTTACGTGTTTACCAAATGCTAAATAACTATGTAGTGGTTGAGGAGTTCTATAATATTTTTTACTTTTTAATGCCTCTAAAGGTAATAATCCGTTTTTATCGAGAGATTTATCTAAATGAAATTTTTTTTTTGCTAAAAACTCTTCACTTGAAAAAGACGGCAGTAAAAGAGTTCTATTTTTACCAACTACACCCTCAACTATCTCTAATATTTTCTTTGGAATAGATTTATTTTTAAATCTTATATTGAAAATGAATGACCACAAACCAGAATAAAGAACAATTACTTTATCTTTTTTCTTTATTACCTTGTTAAAGGCAGTTATAAAATCTTTATCTCTAATTAAATGCTTTTTTGTCAAGTTGTTTTACTTTATTGCCACAAAAACATATGACGAATAAAGAATTATTCCAAATTTTTTTTTATAATCAATTAATTTTTTTTTCTTAAGTTTTTCCAACTGTTTTTCGTATTTATATAAAACTTTTGGTAGTGGCCAACTCTTTGAGGATAAAAGTTTCACAGTTTTATAATTTTTTTTTGCAACTTTAATAATTTTGTCTTTATTAGAGAGAGAAACGATTGGAAATACTATTTTTCCACCTTTATTTAAAAATTTTTTACCTTTTTTTAAAATATCGTTTACTAGCTTAGTTCCGTCTTGACCTGCTTTACAAGTAATATGTTTATTATACCAGGGTGACCAATATGCAACTGGTTCTGAAATTGCAGAAACAGACTCTACTATGAAATCAAATTTCTTATTTTTCCACGGGTCAAACATGCTTCCATTTTTTATTACAACTTTAAGACCAGCTTTTTTTGCATTGATTGCGCATTTTCGAGTGGCTTTTTGAGACAAATCTGAAAAACTAAAGGACTTTATTTTACTTTTCTTCTTTTTAAAAATATTTAAACCTATATAACCATCACCGCAGCCCAAATCTAAAACATCTACTTTTTTTTTAATTAATCTTATTGTCTCCTCAACGACTAGTTGACTAGTTGCATTAGGAGTAAAGACTTTTATTGATTTATTTTTCACTTTATTTTTCTCCATTTCACAAGGACTGAGCCCCAAGATAATCCAACACCGTAACCAGCCAAGATTATTTTATTATTATTCTTAATTTTTTTACTAACATCCTTTAGTGCTATGGGTATCGAAGCTGATATGGTGTTTCCAACCTTAGATAAATTTTCAAAAGTTTTGTGTTTTGGTATTTGTAATTTACGATTGATATTGTCCAAGATAAATTGACTTGCCTGATGAAATATAAACATATCAATATTAATTACTTTACACCTAATTTTTTTAAGTAAAACTTTAACATTTTCAGGAACGATATTCATTGCAAAAGTAAGAACTTTTGAGCCATTCATCACGACCTCATCTTTACCTTGTGGAAGTTCTAAAGCATTATATCCAGATCCATCAGTTCCTAATTCAAATGGGCCAATATCATTTTTTTTCGATGCAGATATAAGAGTAGCCGCTGCTGCATCAGAAAAAATAGGCCTACATTGAGCATTATTCTTGCTTATCAATTTTGTGTAAGTATCTGCGCACACAATTAGCCCATTTTTAGCTTGTTTACTTTTTATAAAAGATGTAGCGACGCTAAGAGCATAAATAAAACCCGAACAACCTAAATTAATGTCTAAAGCTATTATGTTTTTGGAAAGCTTAAGTTTTTCTTGAAGTATACAAGCAGCTGTGGGAATTCTGTAAGGAGAAGTTTGTGTTACAAGTATTAAAAAATCAATTTTGATTTTAGGGAACTTTTTAATTAATTTTTTTACACTTTTTTCTGCAATATCTATTGTATTTTCTTTTTCGGATGAAATGTATCTATTATTTATTCCAGTCTTTTCAAAAATTCTTTTTATGTCCCATTTAGGGTTATTTTTTTTTAGATGTTTATTATTTTCTATTTTTTTTGGTAGATAATATTCAATACCTAATATACTTGACCCACTCATTTAATAAGTGATTTTTTTTTAAGAACTGTTATTAATTTTTTTACACTTGTAATTGAAGCCACTTCATTCAAATTACTTAATTGGTTCCCTAGCTTGGCGTCAAGTGCAGAAAGAATATCAAGTTGGGCCAATGAGTCCCAATTTTTTATAGATTTCAATTTGTCAATTTTTTTTATTTTTTCTGGTGTAGTTTTTAAAATTTTAGCTATAATTTTATAAACATCTTCAGGTAAAATTTTTTTCATAACAGTAATTACTTAACAGATTAAAACCTTATTTCAAGCTATAAGATAATTTTTCCTAAATCCTCTCTCAAGAGAACATTTGATATTATAACTATTTTAAAATTCATAAAATCTAAAGCAAATTTAAAAAATTTTTATAAATTTCTAATCCTCCCCTGCCACTTTTTTCTGGATGAAACTGAAATGCAAAAATATTTTTATACGAAATACTTGCACAATAATCCAAGCTGCCATAATTAGCAGTGGAAGAAATTATATTTTCTTCATTTTTACTAATGTTAACAAAAAAAGAATGAGTAAAATAAAATCTATTATCAAAATTATTTTTAAGAATTGGACAATTATTTTTGTTGTTAATTTTATTCCAGCCAATTACAGGCACAATTTTTTTTGGTTTTGTAACAATTTTTTTTACCTCTCCATTAAATATATTTAGCCCATCTGTTACTCCCAATTCATAACTTCTAGAAAATAAAATTTGCATACCTACACAAATAAACATACTTGGTATATTATTTGAAATCTGATCAAGAATGATTTTATTCAAACCATTTTCATTTATTTTTTTCATCACAACTGGAAAACTACCTATCCCTGGAGTAATAATTGCGTCAGTATTTTTTAAAAAATCTACTGATGATGAAACCTGATATACATTTGCATTAAATTCCTCTAGAGCATATTTTACGCTCCTCAGATTTGAAGTTCCTGTATCTATAATTGCTATTTTAGGTTTTTTTTTCAAACTCTTATATTAATTTTATTATCTGCTAAATACTTTTTTAAATCTTTAATTAAAATTCCAGGAGAAGTTTTTTCATCAAAATTTTTCAGAAAATAATTTGTTCCAATTGTATTACTTTTATTGTCCTTTTTAATGTATTTATAATGAAACATCGAAGCAATTGATACCCCATCAACATTTGTCTCTTTAAAAAGTTTTAATATGTTTTCTTTTGAGCCTGCTCCTCCATGCGCAACTAAAGGGACATCAATTTTTTTTCTCATAGTTTTGTAAAAATCCACATCAAATCCGTTTTGTTTTCCTTCATCATTAATTTTTGTAATTATGATCTCACCTACGCCAATATCTTGCAGTTTTTCAATCCATTTAAATAGATCGACACCAGTTTTTTCTCTCCCTGTTTCAATCATTACTTCATAAAAATTTGTTGTTTTTATAGTTTCAATATTTACAGATATAGTTGACGAACCGTATATTTTTACTAATTCCCTTAAAAAATTAGGATTTCTTACTCCCTCTGAGTTAATTGCAATCTTGTCTACACCTATTCTAAGTAATTTATCTGCATCTTTGATAGTTCTTATGCCACCACCAACTGAAACATTTACAAAAATACTTTTAGAATTTTTTTCAACAATTTTAGATAACGAGTCTCTATCATAAAGTGATGCTACAATATCTTGAAAATGAATTTCATCAATTAAATCATCATAATATTTTTTTGCAAAATAATTTGGGTCACCTAAATTTCTTAATCCTTCTAAATTAATACCTTTCACTAAGATGCCATTTTTAACATCAAGCCTTGAAATTATTCTTTTTAACATTTCAAATATCTATAGGATTTTTTAATTCCCACCTATTAGATTTTTTTTCCCATAAATGATTAGGTCTAAATTTTTCTGTCAATTCTAAAAATTCATTTTTAGAAATAGAGGTATAATTATAAAATTCATCTTCATATTTTGATGGATATTCACCATCAAATTTTTTAATTAAAGCTTTACCTTCTTCTTTATTAATATGTCCATTTCTTATTTCTTGTGCAGAGTCTATCATAGCCCTTCCAACTCCAAATTTTATATATCTTGTGTAATAAAAAAAACCATCTATTCTGTCATCCATACTTGTGTATTTTTGATAAGTGCCTTCAGTTCTTTCAGTGTTTGCAGAAAAATTTGTATGCTTAACTGCATAGTAATAATTTTCTTGGGGTATCCATCTTAAAAAATATCCTAAAAAGAAAAACTCAATTTTTTTCTTTTTCACTAAATTATAATCTAGAGGCTTGTAGCATGATAGATCGCTTAAACTTATTCCTTCATCAATGTACTCTGACACTTTCTTTCCTCCAATAAAACAATCTTCAAATTTTTTTCCTTTTAAAGGATCTAATTCAAACCCTTTTTGATTTTTATCACCATCAGCAGTTCCAAATTTTTTAATTTTATGAGAGATATTTTTCCCGTATTCTCCTGGCATTTCACCATAAAAAACAAGCGGTATATTAAATTGACTAGCCATTTTAATTACAAAAGTTTTTTGACCAATTATAAAAGGCTGAAAGGGATGAAGTAACCTTATTGTAGCTTCCCTAGTAAGTCTCCTATGAACTTTTCCGTTAGGGGTAAATAAATAATTATCAAAACCACCAACATGTATCCAGTTTTGAAAATTTTGCCAACCGACTTTGGTATACAAATGAGGCGACCAAGTAACTGTTAAGGGGTTCATTTTATATTTATATTTAAGTATATGAGATTGAAAGACACTATCTTTACCTCCACTTCCTCCAACAATACAATCATACTCACCATTTGACTTTCTGTGCTTGTCACACAGATCAATCAATTCTTTTTCTCGTTCTTGCCAATCAATAGTGTTGTCCCATTTTTTTTGATTAAAACTACAAGCTGCACAAATCCCATTTTCGTCAAATTTAACAGTAGATTGAACCGTTTCAGAAGTATGGAAATACTCGTTTATTGAGGTTGGTTGTTGATTAGATAAATTGCACTTTTTACAATATTTTACCTCAATAGGTAATCCATTTTTATTTTTTTTCATTGATTTTCAACCATATCATTATATGTTCAATTGTTCAATATTTGAACATTATTTATTTTTAAAAATGATAAAAAGGTCAAAAAATAAAGTATATATTATTGCTGAGGCGGGAGTAGCTCATTTTGGATCTCTTTTGAAAGGTAAGGAGCTAATAGATCTTGCAAAAAAATCAGGTGCAGATGCAGTAAAATTTCAATCTTATATAACAGAAGAATTAATAGATAAAAAATATAAAAAATGGTTTAAAAGATATAAGATTAAAGAAGTAAATTATAATTTTCTAAAAAAATTAAAAGATTATTCAAAAAAAAAGAAAATAGATTTTTTATGCACACCTCATTCTGAGACAGCTTTAAGCTGGGTAAATAAATTGAAAGTACCAATCATAAAAGTTGGATCTGGTGAGCTAGGAAACTTTGAATTTTTGAAAAAAATAATTAAATTGAAAAAACCAATTATTGTTTCCACCGGGATGCACGATCTGAATGATTTAAAAAAGTTGTTGTCTTTTTTTCAAATTAATAATTATAACAAAGTCTCTTTCTTAAGGTGCATAACAAGATATCCTACAAAAAATAATGAAGTAAATTTATCTAGCTTTAAACAATTTAAAAAGATTTTCAAAAAATATGAAGTTGGTTACTCTGATCATTCAGATAATGATTTAGGTATATTAGGCTCAATAGTTTTAGGAGCAAAAATTATTGAAAAGCATATCGCAACAAAATTTAATGTTCCTAATACTCAGGACTGGAAAGTGAGTTATGATTTAAAAAAAATGAAAAGCTTAGTAAAAAAAATAAGAGATTTAGAAATTATCTTAGGCAATGAAAAAATTACAATTTCAAAAAAAGAAAAAAACTCAAAAAATTGGGCCACAAAGAGTATTTTTTTAAGAAGAAATATCAAGAAAGGAAATATTATAAAAAAAAACGATCTAAATTATAAGCGACCTGGAATTTATATCCCTGTATCTGAATTAAGTAGAATAATAAACAAAAAAGCAAAAAAAAATCTTAAGGAAGGTAAACCACTAAAATCAAATGACTTTTAAAAAAAAAATTATATTTTTATCAGGAAAAAAAGGAGGATTTACAGCGATGTTACCATTACTTCAATTATTTAAAAAATCAAAAAAATTTACATTGAAAACTGTTTTAACCGATCAACACACACAAAAAAAATTTGGTAACACATATAAAATTTGTCAAAAAGAATTAGGAATTAATTCTACTAAAGTAATAAAATTTGCTAACAATTCAGGTACGTCAATAAATAGGCTACATGAAATGTCTAAACTTCTTTTAAAATTTTCAAAATACTTAGTTGATGAAAATCCTGATATGGTTTTTCTTTATGGAGACAGATTAGAAAGCTTGATAGCTGCAATATCTGCATCAAATCTAAACATTCCAATTAGCCACTTTCAAGGGGGAGATGTGTCGGGTAATATTGATGAAAAAATAAGACATTCAATTACCAAACTTTCTGACCTTCATTTTGTATCTAATTCTTTAAGCTTACGAAGAGTCATGAAAATGGGAGAAGAAAAAATAACTTGCTTTAATATTGGAGATAACCATATAGATGCTTTAAAAAAAATCAATTTTTCAAAATCTGCTTTTTTAAAATTAAGCCAAAAATATAAGGTAAATGCAAAAAATTACATTGTTTTTATGTTGCATCCAGAAAGTTCGTCCGATTATAAAAACTCCAAAAATGCTGAAATAGTTTTAAAAATACTTAAAAATTTAAATTTAAATGTAATATGCGTATACCCTTGTACAGATCCTGGATATCAAGGTATAATTAACAAATTAAACAAGTATAAAAAAGAAAATAGTAAGTTTTCTGTTTTTAAGATTTTGCCTCATAGTGATTTCATTATTCTATTAAAACATTCATTGTTCTTTATAGGAAATTCATCATCAGGAATAATAGAAAGTTCTTATTTAAGAATTCCATCTATAGACATTGGTTCAAGGCAAAATAAAAGATTGAAATCTCGTAATGTTATAAAAGCTGAATTCAACAAAAAAAGTATTAATACTGCAATAAATTTAGCTTTATCAAGCAAATATAAGAATAAAAATATTTATAGAAAAAAATTTTACGGAAATGGGTTATCGTACAAAAAAGCTTTTAGAATTATTTCATCTCGTATAGGCAAAATATCAACATCAAAAATTTTTAATGACTAAAAAAAACTTACTCATTTTTTCAAATATTAATTTCCATAAAAATAATTTAAATATAATAAAAAGTAATTTTAATGTTTTTAAAGTAAAATCATTAAAGGAAATAAGAAAATTAAATGAAAAAATAAAAAATAAAATAGAAATTATTTATTGCGATCCATTATATTATTATTCAAAAACATTTTTAAAACAATTTAAAAAATTGAATGCTCTTGCATCATCTACAACAAGTACAGATTTTATCGATATAGAATTTTGTAAAAAAAAAAAGATAAAAGTTTTTTCTCTAGAAAATGAGCAAAAATTTTTATCTTCAATTTCATCAACTGCAGAGCATACCTTTGGATTAATTCTTCTTATAACAAGAAAATATATTTCTGCTATTAATTCTGTTGAAAAATCGAGATTCAATAGAAGACCATTCGGAGGTTATAAAATGTTATCTAAGATGTGTCTTGGGATAATTGGGTATGGAAGATTAGGAAAACTGGTAAAAAAAATTGCGTCAGGGTTTTCAATGAAAATTATTTTTTGTGATATAAAAGATAAAAATTATAAGAAAAAATTGAAAAAAATTTGGGAATTTTCGGATATTGTTTCTTTACATATTCCATCTAAAAAAAATAAAAATTTCTTCTCAAAAAAAATATTCAAAAATATTCAAAAACCTTTTTTTTTAATTAACACATCCAGAGGCGATGTTGTAGATGAAAAATTTATAATACGATTATTAAAAATGAAAAAAATTTTCGGTTATGCTACGGATGTTTTAAATAGAGAATTCAGTTCTAACTTCAAAATCAAAAAAAATCTAATTTTTAAAAATAGAAAAAAATATAATATTGTAATAACTCCCCATATTGGTGGCTCAACAATAGATGCTTGGCAGTTGACTGAAAATAGAGTAATTAAAAAACTTATAAAAAATTATAAATAATGAAAAAAATATTAATTATAGGCGGAGATGGTTATCTTGGATGGCCAACAGCAATGCATTTAGCTAAAAAAAAATATAAAGTTCATCTAATTGATAACTTTTCAAAAAGAAATATTGAAAACGAAAACAGTATACAGCCACTATTTGAAATCGAGACAATGTCAACTAGAGTAAAAACATGGAATAAAATTTTTCCTAAAAAAATAATTACTTTTGAATATGGGGATTTATTAAATCACAGGTTTATTTATGAAGTTTTAAAAAAGTTTAGACCCGATCATATTATTCATTATGGAGAACAGCCTTCAGCTCCATACTCAATGGCAGGCAGAACCCAAGCAGTTTTTACTCAGCAAAATAATATAATAGGAACACTAAATTTAATATTTGCCATTAAAAAAATTTGTCCAGATACGCATTTACTAAAACTAGGCACTATGGGAGTTTATGGAACACCAAATATCGATATCGAAGAAGGTTTCATAAAAATTAAGCATAAAGGTAGGAAAGACACAGTTCAGTATCCTTTTAAACCTCATAGTTACTACCATTGTTCAAAAGCTGCGGACACTACAAATCTTTATTTTGCATCAAGAGTTTGGGGTTTGAAGGTCACTGATTTAAATCAAGGCGTCGTTTATGGAATAGATACTCCAGAAACAAAACTAGATAAAAAATTGAGCACAAGCTTTCATTACGATCATATTTTTGGAACAGTTTTAAATAGATTTATGGTGCAAGCAGCTATTAATATGCCATTAACAGTTTATGGTCACGGCACTCAAAAAAGAACTTTTTTAAACATAAACGATACACTCCAATGCGTTGAGCTAGCAATAAAAAATCCTGCAAAACCTGGGGTATATAAAGTGAGAAATCAATTTACCGAAACATTTGACATAATGGAACTCGCCAATCTTACAAAAAAAGCAGCCTTTTCTATAGGTTTGAATTTAAAAATAAAAAAATTAAAAAATCCTCGTGTAGAAATGACTAAACATTATTACAAACCAACTAACAAAAGCTTCTTGAAAATTGGTCTTAACCCAAAAAAATTAAATGTCGATTTTATAGCGAGTAATTTAAAAAAGATTTATGAGAAAAAAATATTAATTGATAAAAAGATTATTCAACCTAAGATTAAATGGAAAAATTAAAAACCCTAGTTCTTATACCAGCTAGGGGAAATTCAAAATCGATAAAAAAAAAAAACTTAACAAAGATTAATAATAAAACCTTAGTTGAAATCATATTTGAACAAGCCAGAAAATCAAAATTTGTTGAAAAAGTTGTTTGCTCATCTGAAAATAATTTGATCATTAAACATTGTAAAAAAATTGGTCTTAATTATATTTTGAGACCAAAAAATTTATCAAGTGATACATCAGATGTGTTTAATACTGCTATCCACGCCTTAAAATTTCTTGAAGAAAAAGGAGAAATATTTGATATTGTAATATTAGCACAACCTACTTCACCATTTGTCGATACTAATATTTTTGATAAAATGATAAAATTTATGAGAAAAAATAGCGGCTATTCTTCGTGCCAAACAATTCACGAAACACCACATAATTACCATTATTTAAATACACGTTTATTAAATAATAGAAACAAAACAGTTAATTTTAAATTTAAAAATTTGAGAGGAAATAAAACAAATAAACAAAAAAAGGAAAAAACATTTAGTTTTGGAAATTTAATAGCGACAAGAGTAAACAAACTGTTTAAAACAAAAAATTTTTTCTGCCAACCCTCATTTGGAATAGTAATTGATAAATTTTCTAGTTTTGATTTAGATAATGAAAATGATTTACAATTTTTAAACTCTTTAAAAAGGATTAGGAAAATTAAGAAATATGGGTCTTAAAAGTATTAAATTTATTAAAGTACCAAAAAAAAATAAAAATAAAAATTTTTTTAAAAATTATTTTAAAAAACATAGACTATTCAAATATCTTGACGTTAAAACAACAGAGTTTAAACCAAATTTAAAAGACCTATTTCTTTTACATCAATATATTATTTTAAATAAAAGACTAACAGTTTTAGAATTTGGAACTGGATGGTCTTCCTTAATTATTCAACATGCTTTAAATTTAAACAGAAAAAATTTTTATAAAGATGCCTTAAAAATAAGGAAAAAAAATCAATTTGAGTTATTTGTAATAGATAATGATAAACGGTACCTTCAAATTTCTAAGAAAAGAAATCAAAATTATTTCGGAAAAAAAGGAAAAACTTTTTTCCATTTTTCAGAATGCGATATGACAATTTTTAATAAGAAATTTGCATCTCAATATAAATCTTTACCTATTTGTAATCCTGATTTCATATACTTAGACGGCCCATCTCCTTTCACGGTGAAAAAAAAGGTCAACGGCTTTTCAACTAATCATCCTGATCTGATGCCAATGAGTTGTGACATTTTAAAATTTGAGCATTTTTTATGTCCAGGCACCATTATATTGGTCGATGGAAGAACAGCCAATGCGCGTTTTTTGCAAAAAAATTTTCAAAGAAGTTGGAAATATTTTCATGATGAGGAAAACGATCAAAATTTATTTTATCTGAATGAAAAACCATTAGGAAAATTTAACAAAGATCTTTTAAAATTTTATAAAAAAAATTGAGTTAAGACTTCAAACACTTTTTAACTATGCTGTAAAAAGACTTATTATTTTTATCGTATTTCATTAAACTATTTGCGTATTTTTTGTGAATTTGTTTCCATTTATTATTTTTTATCTGAATATTTTTTTTTAAAATATTTTCAATAAGCTTAAATTTATTACTAGAAATCCAAAAAGGACCTGACTTTGGAAATTTTTTTGGCCAAGCAAAATGCCTAGTTTTATCTAGAAATTTATTTGACGGCCTAACATCAAAAAAAATAGTTTTATTTCCTCTTCCAAAAGACTCATAAAGCAGTGTTGAGTCAATTCCCACAACTATATCTGCCTGATCAACGATTTTATAAGCAGATTTATAATCTCCAGGTTTTCTTTTAATGAACTCCCAATTTCCTTTTTTCTCTAATATTTTGTCAAAAAAATCTATCTCAGATGATTGTTGGTTAATTTTATTTGTACATAAAATTGATAACTTTTTTTTATATTTTTTCGAAAATTTATAAATGTTTTTTAGTAAAGTTTTTTCTGACTCTAGGTAATCGTACCATGTAATTTTACCATTTTTTATAGGATTATTTTTATTTATTTCTCTAAATGTAGAAATAAAAACAATATCGTACTTTTTTTTTGATTGATTAATCGCAAAATTGTTTGATAAAAATGACCCAGTACAAAAAACTTTAGATCCAAGCAAATCTTCGTATTTTTTTTTGATTTCAAAATTATGACAAAACATATAATCAACCTTGTATTGTTTATAAGAGTTGTTTAATTTAAAAGTGTTACCTTCATTAGTTCTTGATGCATTTTGCAATAAAATTTTTTTTTGTTTTTTTGTTTTTTTAATTAGATAGAAAGATTTATAATTATCTAAAAAGGATATTATTATTTTTGGTTTTGCTATTTCAATAAATTCATTTGTATAATCTACTAACGAGAATTTTAATTTTAGCAAGCATTTAAACAAAATTAATAAATGATAATTCTCACCCCAAATTTTTAGAACGTTGGCTTTATTTAAATTAATTAATCTATATTTTTTTTCATTTAAAACATTGATGTATCCAGGAGTGCCCCAAACAAGAATATCAGTTTTTTTAATCTTAGAAAATATAATTTTGCTATTAAATATTTTTTTTAACTTAAAAAAAAAAATCTGAAAATTGGAAAAAATTGAAACTAACTTCATATTATTTGCACTTTTTTTAATATAATACTAATTTTCTTGCACTTAATCATTAAGTTTAAAAACATATATATATTTATCATAAAATATTGTATAAATATATATTATGTTCAAATTTTGAACATAAAAATGCAAATAATTATTTATGATAAAAAAACAAATTTTGGGAACCGCACAATTTGGACTAAATTATTACGGTGTTTCAAATTTTGAAAAAAGAAAAGAAGACATAGATTTATATGCAATCTTAGATAAAGCTTTTGAAAGCGGGATAAGATATTTTGATACAGCGCCAGGCTATAAAAGTGAAAAAATATTAGGAAATTTCATAAAAACAAATAATCTTACTGAAAATGTTAAAATAATAACTAAAATCCCAAGCTTAGGTAATAATAGTAAAAACTTTTCTTCAAAAATTAGAAAATCTATTGAGAATTCATTAAATGATTTAAAAGTAGAAAAAATTTTTTGCTTATTAATGCATGATCAGATGGATATTTCAAAAGTTGAAAAAGAAAAAAGTTTTTTATTTAAAATAAAAAAAGACTACAATATTAAAAATTTTGGATTTTCAGTCTATGATTTAAAATTCGCAAAATATATTTTGAGTGTATTTCCTGATGCTTCTCTTCAATTTCCATATAATTTTTTAATAGATACATTTAAAGATTTAAAAAATAACGGTAATTTATTTTTCGGAAGATCAATTTTTTGTCAGGGTTTTCTTATTAATAGTAAAATTAAAAATATAAAAAAAAAAATTAAATTGTCACATGAAAAATATTTCAAATTTTTACATGAAAAAAATATTGACCCTGTTGAACTTTGTTTAGATTTTGCATACTCAAATAAAAATTTAAATTATATCGTATATGGCGTGAGAAATATTGATGAATTAAAGAAAATAATTAATTATAAAGTTAAGCAAAAAATTAATAATAATTTAATAAATAAAGCTAAATTATATTTTAAGGGTCAAAATATCGATCCTAGAACTTGGAGTTCAAAATGAAAAAAAGATTATTAATTATACCTGCAAAAGGTTATTCGAAAAGAATCAAGGAAAAAAACATTAAAAAATTTCATGGGAAACCAATAATTAGCTATACATTGTCAACGGCAAAAAAAAGCAAATTATTTAAAAAAATTCATGTTTCAACTGAAAGTAAAAAAATAAAAAGAATTGTTGAACATCTAGGCTATAAAATTGATTTTTTAAGACCAAAAAGTCTTTCAAAAAATAACACTCCAACTATCGATGTTTTAAAATATGTTTTTAACCGATTTAGTGATCTGAACTATGAGTTTGATGAAATTTGGACAATTTCATGTTGTGCACCATTATTAAATAAAAATGATTTAATAAGAGCTGCAAAAAAAACTAAAAAAAATAAAGTACTTTTAAGTATCACAAAATTTAATGCGCCAATAGAATGGGCTTTTACAATTAAGAGGAAAAAAAATTTAATGCCCATTTTTAAAGAGAATTTATTTAAAAACTCACAAAATTTTTCTGAAAAATATCATGATGCTGGGGCATTTGCAGTTTTTCCTATTTCTTTCTTGAAAAAAAATAATATTAATTTAGAAAACAATTTTACAGGATTTACTTTGCCAAGAGAAAGAGCCATAGATATTGATAATACTGATGATTGGAATTTAGCTGAAAGTTTATATAAAGCTAATTTAAAAAGATGATAAAAGACAAAAGTATAAAAAAAATATTTGCAGATATAGAAAAAACAAGAAGCAAGAACAATAAAAATTGGATGGATTTGCTAAGACTTTCCTTCGAGAGTAATCCAAAAAAAACTTTAGAAATTGTCTCTGAAATTTTAAAAAAAGATGAAAAGTTGATTAAATTGGCAAAAAAATTAAAAAAAAAGACAAAAAAATAATTTAGTGCAAAATACCTTAATAGAAAAAAATTTAAGTAAATATTATCATAATTATTATATTTCAAGAACGAGTTCAGGAACTAGTGCATTAATTGTAATTTTAAAAGCACTAACCATTGAGTCACAAAAAAAAGAAGTAATTATTCCTTCAATAGTTTGCCCGTCAGTCATGTTTGCGGTGAATTTCCTCGGTCTAAAACCAATATTTGTAGATATGGAGGTAAAATACTTTAATATGTGCATAACAGACTTAAAAAAAAAAATTACAAAAAATACCCTAGCAATAATCGGAGTACATTGCTTTGGACTTACAGCTGCTATTGAGGCATTAGTTAGAATCTCTAAAGACAAAAAAGTTTTTTTAATTGAGGACGCATGTTTGAATTTTGGTGGAAAATTTAAAAACAAATATTTTGGATCCTTTGGGGACGCCTCTATACTTAGTTTTGGATATGATAAAATTTTATCAGAAAAAGGTGGAGCTTTAATGGTAAAAAGTAAAAGAAAATTTTTATTTGCAAAAAAATTTTTGAGTAAAAATTCTGAATTTTTTGATTTTCAATTTGATGAAAAAAAATTTCAAATTAAATTTGATAAATTAGAGGAAGAAATTGAAATACGAAAAAAAAATGCTAAATTTTTTTTTTCCAACTTGAATAATAAATTTTTGATCAAGCCAGATTTTAGAAGTGAGGATGTCTATTGGAGATATCCTGTAATTTATAAAAGAAATAGAGAAAAACTCTTAGACAAAGCAAGTAAAAAAAAATTAATTATAACTAAACATTATCCAGCTATTAATAAATTTCAATCTAACTCAAATTTGAAAGTTGCAAGTTTGATGGATAGATCTCTTTTAAATTTTTTTATTAAACCTGGAACAAGCCAAAAATATATAAAAGATTTATGCTTACTAATAAAAAATGAAAAATAAAGTTTATAATATTTATAGAAATTTATATTTAAAACATGGTGACAACCCTGCTTCTGTAAAAGCGAGAACAGCCAAACAACAAGAAATGAGATTTAAACATTTAATAGATTGTGCTGAAATTACTTCAAGTGACTCAATTTTAGATGTAGGAAGTGGGCTTGGAAATTTTCTTACTTATATACGAAAAAAAAAATTACAATGTAATTATACAGGGATTGATTTTTATGAAGATTTTATAAATATCTCAAAAAAAAAATATTCAAAAGATAAAAATTCAAAATTTATTAAATTTGATATTTGTAATAAAAAGATTAATAAAAAATATGACTGGGTTGTATTATCAGGAACATTTAATGATAGACACAAAAACTCAAAATCTGAAATGATAAAAATTTTAAAGAAAATGTTTAAAGCATCAAAGAAAGGAATAATTTTTAACAGTTTAAGCAAATATGTAGATTATGAGGAAAAGTCTTTATTTTATTCTTATCCTGACAAAATTTTTAATTTTTGTGTAAAAAATTTATCAAAATATGTTGTATTAAAAACTGATTACCAACTAAAAAAAGGAGTGATACCTTTTGAATATACAATGTGTGTAAAAAAAAATGAAAATTAAAATTAAAAATCGATATATATCAGAAAAGGAAAAGCCGTTTCTAATAGCTGAAATATCAGCTAATCACAAAAACTCACTAAAAAAAACTTTTCAATTAATGAAGGAAGCAAAGAAAATCGGAGTAGATGCGGTGAAATTTCAAACTTTTGATTTAAATGAAATGACATTGAACATTAAGAAAAATGAGTTTTTAATAAGAAAAAAATTTAAAACTAAATCTTGGAATCACAGAACACTTTACAGCATTTACAAAGAAGCACAGCTCCCTTTTTCTTGGCATAAAAAGATTTTTGATAAAGCAAAAAAACTTGGTTTAATTTGCTTTAGTTCTGTTTTCGATGAGAAATCTCTAAATTTTTTAGAGAAATTAAATGCTCCAATGTATAAAGTTGCTTCCCTAGAAAGTTTACATTTTCCTCTATTAAAAAAAATTTGTCAGACAAAAAAACCAATTATAATTTCTACAGGGACCTTATCATTAAATGAAATAAAAAATTTAATTGTTTTTTTAAAAAAAAATAAGTGTAAAAAATTCATCATACTACATTGTGTCACTCAATATCCTGCTGATTATAAAAATGTAAATCTGAAAACGATAGAAATGCTTCGCAAAAAATTTAAATGTTTAATAGGATACTCTGATCATACTAAAGGAATAGGCGTAGCTTTAAGTTCAATAAACTATGGAGCATGTGTAATAGAAAAACACTTTATGTTAAATTCTAAAGAAAAGACGCTAGACTCAAATTTTTCTTCAGATGTAAAGGAGATGGGAAATTTAGCCAGAGAAATTAATAATTCTTGGCAAGCTATAGGAAAACCAAAAAAGAATATTACAAAAGGCGAAAAAATTTATAAAAATTATAGAAGGTCAATATATGTTACAAAAAATATAAAAAGAAATGAGCGGTTTACTTCTTACAATTTAAAGGTAATTAGACCTGGATTTGGTTTAGATCCAAAGTTTTATGATATGATTTTGGGCAAATCTGCAAAAAAAAACCTAAAAGTAGGGGAACCTTTAAAAAAAAATATGGTCAAATTTTAGTATAGTAGAAAATTTTCTTTTCTTCCTTTTTTTATAATATCAAATGATTTTTTTCCCTCGCAGAACAACAAATCAAGTGTAGAGGCAAAAGGTTTAAATGGGGGATATAATTGATTATAAGTGGGATGTTCATAATTGTGGAGAAAAACACTAATTTTTTTTTCAATAAAAATATTTTTATCTTTTTCTAAATAATCTTTTGCGCCATAACTTGATAAATAATTATTAATTTTAAATTTTTCACAAATTTCAACAATTTTATTACTTCTTTTTTTATTAATATTTAAATTTGAAGATATTTGAATTTTTGTTTTAATTTTAAAAATATTTAAAAAAAACTCAATTATTTTTGTATTAAGTACTGCTAAATTATTCTTAGCTAGTGCTTGTTTAAAAATATCAATTATTCCTTCAGCGTACAAATTATAATAATTAGATTTCGAGTAATTTGTTTGAATAAAACTTTTAAATTTTTTTAATAATCTTTCATGATTTAAAATTTCAACCTCGTTAATTTTTTTGTTAGACAAATTTTTTACTGGAACTGTGAACCATTCAAGTTCTGACGATGTTTTAAATCTATTCCTCTGCTGCCAACTTTGTTTACTGAATTCGACGTCATCTAATATTACAAATAATTCAACTTGATCGATGATATCAAAGTAACCAATCCAAGGAAAAAAAGTAGGCTGAGATATTGCAATCATTAAATCACTAGTGAGCTCTTTTCGTAAGTATTTTTTTAATATTATTTATAACTTTTTTTTGATTAGATTTAGTTAAATTATAAAAAATGGGAATGCTTACAGCTTGATTGTAATAGTTTAAAGAATTTTTTAAATTTATTTTTTTTATGTTTCGCTTTTTAAAAAAGGGGTGAAGATGAATTGGAATATAATGAACTTGTGTAATTATTCCTTTCTCGTAAAGAGATTTCATAAATTTATATTTAGTTAAGCCAATTTTCCTAAAATTTAAGTTTAAAACGTAAAGGTGATTTGAGCTCAAGTCTCTATGCTTATTTTGTGGGAGATAAAGGTTTTTCAAACTTTTAAAATCTTTGTCATAAATTTTAGCTATCTTTGCTCTTTGGTTTACAATTTTTTTAAGTTTATTTAGTTGAGATAAACCTAAAGCACATTGAATATCAGTTATTCTATAATTAAATCCTAATTCTTGCATTTCATAGTACCACATATTTTTTTTTCCATTTGTAAATCCTAATTTTTTGTTTTTCCATTGATTGGTCTTTTTTTCTATTCCATGGCTTCTTAATCTTAAAAGTTTCTCATAAATTTTCTTTGAATTAGTTGTAACAACTCCACCCTCACCAGTAGTTAATGTTTTTACAGGATGAAATGAAAAAACAGTAATATCAGAGTACTTACAACTACCAACCATATTACCATCTTCATATCTTGCTCCGAAAGAGTGAGCAGCATCTTCAATAACATAAATATTTTTTCTTTTGGCTAAATTAAATAAAGTTTTTGAATTAAAAGCATACCCACCTAAATGAACTGGAATTACAGCACTGATATTTTTATTTCTATTTATATAATTTTCAAATTTATTGATACATAAATTGAGTGAGTATTTATCTATATCAAGAAAAACTGGGTTGTATTTATTATGTATTATTGCATTTGCAGTTGAAACAAAAGAAATAGGCGAGGTAATAACCTCTTTTTTTTTGTTTTTTTTTATTGATGCCAAAGCTAAATGTAATCCAGCAGAACAACTACTAAGTGCTACAGCATATTTAGATCCTACTATTCTGCAAATTTTTTTTTCAAATTGCTCAATTATAGGCCCTTGAGTTATAAAATCTTTTTGCAAAGCTTTAGAAACAGCTTTTATATCATCTTTATCTATAAATTGTTTTCCATATGGGATTTTCATATTTGAAACTTTTAGTCAGTTAATCTTTTAAAGGTCGTATGACAAATTGGACCTTCTAAGAAATTAACTTTTTTACCTTTCTCAAAAAATTTAATTTTTTTAAATATTGGATCTAAATTTTTAATATATTTATCAATAATATTTTTATTATAAGTCGAAGACAAAAATATTGTATTACTTGCCAAATATCCTTTTTTCAACATTTCTTGACTTATGTAAGTTTTGTATTTTAAATTATTTTTAGAGCTGAAATTAAAAGAAGTAATTGACTGAATGCCACTTATCTTAATATTTAAACTATATTTTTTTGCTAAATCTAACAATTTAGAATTTACGTATTTTCCAAGCTTGATAATTTTTTTCCAACTTTTTTCTTTTTGCATTACATCGATCGTTTTAATTCCTGCTAAAAAACCGATTCTCTCAGTCCAAAAAGTACTACTTATAAAACTATCCTCAGCTTTTTTCATAAATTTTTTCTTTCCGATAACTGCGGTAATTGCATAACCATTTCCTAAAGCTTTACCAAACATGCATAAATCTGGATAAACTTTTTGTGTCATGTGCATTCCACCAAGATTTCTTCTAAATCCAGATGTGCACTCGTCAAATATTAAAATTATTTTTTTCTTTGTAGCTAATTTTCTTACTTTTTTTAAAAATTTTTTATCTGGCAAAGAACCTCTGCCAACTTCCATTTTTATAGCAGCAAGTTTATATTTTTTGGATATCTTAAGTAATTCCTCATAATCACCATATTTAAACGGATGTGTTAATCCTGAGAGTTTTTTTGGCACACCGCGAGGCTTTAAACCAGGGAGCAAATGATTAGATAGTTTATTTTTATCTTTAAGATTTACTGATAGATACCAATCATGCCATCCATGATATCCACATATAGCTACATGATCTCTTTTTGTTGCCGCTCTTGCTACACGAATTGAAATTGCATTTGCTTCACCACCAGACCTTGCAAATTTAGCCATCCCAGACCAAGGATGTAGTTTTATAAGTTTTTCAGCAAGCTCTACTTCTTCAGGACAGTTAAGAGAGGTGATATTTCCTTTATTAGAAAATTTAGATACATAGTTATCAACTTTTTTGTTTGCATATCCCAAAATATTCTGCCCAACAAACATCATCATATCAATATATTTTTTTCCATCTAAGTCCCATACGTAGTGTTGTTTTGCATGAGAGTAATAGTTAGGCCATTTTTTACCAGGTAAAGTCATTTCTGGTCTCTTGGAAAGAAGCATATTTCCTCCAAGTATAATTTTTTTTGCCTTACTGTATAATTTAAATCCTTGTTTCATTTTCTCTAGTTAAAATTGTTCATTATATGTTCAATTTTTTTCTCTCTACCAATTAAATGCCAACCACCATTTATTAGATTTGTATTCTTAAAATCTTCGTTAAATTTTTCAAATATATTAAAATCTTTTTTTGACATCAAATAATGCCTAACTTCTCTTTTTTCACTAGTAATACCTTTTAATTTGAACCTAAAGTTAAAATGGGAAAGTATTTTTTTTAAACTATCTTCATCTAATAAATCATTTTCTTTATTGAAAAATGTTTCAACAGTAATTTTATACTTTGTATCAGTTTTATAAAAATATATTCTAAAAATATTTGTCTTTAATGAAAAAACTTGAATATAAAAACTTTCTACTGTTGGGCTATTAAAAATTTCAATTTCGGAACAAAAAATTTTAACTTTAACTACTGGATTATCGAGCACACCATATCCAAGTTCTTTGAGAATATAAACAGGATTAGCTGCCCAAATTATATGATCAAAATCTAGACTTTTTCCTCTGTTTAAAATTTTTATATTTTTTGTATTATCTGATTGAATTTGAATTTTTGAATTAAATTCTACATCAATTTTTTTGTTTAAATGGAAATATAATTTTTCATAAAAACTATTATTACCTCTTTTTGAAATACAAAATCTCCGGCTTAACTTTGCCTTTTCTTCTGGCACTCCAAGAATATGATCAGCATATTTGCTCTCTTTTTTTGTATCTTTTATTTTTTTTAAATCATTAATAAAACAAACCCTTCCAATGTTTAGTAATTCAGCACAATTAGAGTGTAGTTTTTTATGATCTAATGAGTTTTTGTTTAACCATTTTTTTAAAGGTAATGAAACATTATTTTGATAGCAGTTCACTCTATTAAAAAGACTATTGTTTTCTTTTAAGTCTTTTACTTTTTTAAATGAATTAGGTGTAATTGGATGAGCAAAGAAATTACTTACTTGAACTTTACCGAAAATATCGGTGTATGATCCATGAAAATTAAATTCATTCTCTTCATAATCATTATATGTTTCGAACATTGAAAACTCTTCTTTTAACTCATCGTATTTCATCATTTCTTTGACCCATTTTGTATTTAAATCAAAATAATGGGGGCCATTAAAAAAAAAATTCTTTTCATTAATTATATCAGAACTCGTTCCTCCCAATTTTCCTCCTTTTTCAAATAGTGAAACATCGTACCCAAGTTTTATTAATAGAAAAGCACTTACACAACCTGAAAAGCCACCCCCGATGATTGCTATCCTTTTTTTTTTCATATTTTATTTTTTTTAGAATTTTTACTATTACAATTTTTAAAATTTTTCCCGTTTCCAGATTTTTTAGATGACATAAAATCCAATAAATAAATAGCTTATACCACATAGACAGGAGAAGTAAATCTGATATGTTCAAATTTTGAACAATTTATGTTATAAAGATTAATAATTTAAAAAATTTATTTAAGAAATATGAATGAAGATCAAGAAATATTAAATGTTTTAAGAAAAATAAAGTCTAACCCTAAATCGTCACAAAGAAAACTTGCATCTGATCTAGGATTTAGTTTAGGTAAATTAAATTATTGTTTAAAAGCGCTTAAACAAAAAGGACTAATAAAAATAAATAATTTTAAAAAAAATCCAAAAAAAATTAATTATATTTACGTTCTTACACCTAAAGGGATTTCTCATAAAGCAAGGTTAACCTTAAATTTTATGAAATTAAAAATGCAAGAATATGACGAACTAAAGTCTGAACTTGAAAAAGAAAAGAAATAAAAAATTTTAAACTAAATGTCGGTTAATAAATTTTATACTCTAGCAAAAAATAAATTATTCCCAATATGCAGAAGTATAACTGGAGACGGCGTAAGAAAAACATTAAGGGAAATTAAGAAGAAAATTCCTGAACTTAAAATTTTTGAGGTAGCTTCTGGAACAAAAGTATTTGATTGGAAAATTCCACCAGAATGGAATGTGAAAGATGCTTATGTAAAAGATTATTCTGGAAAAAAAATTATTAATTTTAAATCAAATAATTTACATTTAGTAGGTTATTCAACTCCGATAAATCAAATTATTTCAAAAGAAAAATTTATAGATCACTTACATTCATTACCAGATCAACCGAATGCAATCCCTTACATAACTTCATACTATAAAAAATATTGGGGTTTTTGTGTTTCTCACAAACAAAAAAAATTAATACAAAATCATTACAAAAAAAATGATAATTTTAAAGTTGTAATAAATTCAAATTTTAAAAAAAAAGGAAAACTTACTTATGGTGAAGTTATCTTGCCTGGAAAAAGTAAACAAGAATTACTTCTTTCTACCTATATTTGCCATCCGTCTATGGCTAACAATGAATTATCAGGCCCCATTGTTTCAATGAGTTTAATAAATTTTTTCAAAAAAAAAAAATTAAAAAAAACTCTTAGATTTATTTTCATTCCAGAAACAATTGGATCCATAACTTACCTGAAAAAAAAATTAGATTATTTAAAAGCAAATGTTATTGGCGGTTATAACTTAAGTTGCTTAGGAGACAATAGAGCTTATTCTTTTATGCCATCAAAATTTGAAAATTCACTTTCAGATTTAGCAGCAAAAGAAGCTTTTAAAAAATTAAATTTGAAATATAAGAAATATTCTTTTTTGGATAGAGGTTCTGATGAAAGACAATATAATTCACCAGGTATAGACTTACCGATTGCTTCAATTTTCAGAACTATGTATGGGAAGTATCCAGAATATCACACTTCTTTAGATAATTTTGATCTTGTAAATATCAAAGGATTATCTGGAGGTTTTAAAATTTTAAAAACTGCAATTACTATACTTTTAAATTTAATTGTTCCGAAGGTTAAAATTTTATGTGAACCTCAAATGGGAAAACGCAATCTTTACCCCCATCTTTCTCAAAAAAAAACAAACAAACAAATAAGAAACTACATGAATTTCCTTCAATATGCCGACGGAAAAAATGATCTTAAGAATATATCAAATATTATTAAACTTAAATTTAAAGATACATTAAAAATATATAAACTATTGAGAAAGAAAAAAATTATTTTGTAATTTATTAAGATTTTAATTGAGTTTATGTAAAATTTGCTTTAATGTTCAATAAATGAACAAAAAAAAATAAAAAATTATATGTTTAAAGATAAGACAATATTCATTACCGGTGGAACAGGTTCTTTTGGAAACAAATTTGTAGAGATATTCTCAAAAAAATATAAACCAAAGAAAATTATCATATATTCTAGAGATGAATATAAGCAAGACATAATGGCAAGAAGATTTCCCACTTCGAAATTTCCATTTATGAGATATTTACTTGGAGATATAAGAGATTTAGAGAGACTCAAGATTGCAATGCGGGATGTGGACTATGTAGTACATGCCGCTGCTTTAAAACAAGTACCTGCAGCAGAATATAATCCAATGGAGTTTGTGAAAACAAATATTCACGGAGCTGAGAATGTTATAAATGCTGCCATTTCTTGCAATGTAAAAAAAACTATTGCACTTTCTACTGATAAAGCGGCTAATCCAATTAACTTATACGGAGCCACTAAATTAGCATCAGATAAAATTTTTATTGCTGCTAATAACATTGTAGGCACTACAAAAAATCATTTCTCAGTAGTGAGATATGGAAATGTTGTAGGATCTAGAGGTTCTGTAGTCCCAGTTTTTAAAGATTTAATTGAAAAGGGCGAAAAATATTTACCAATAACTGATAAGAGAATGACAAGATTTTGGCTAACATTAGAAAAAAGTGTAAATTTTGTAATTTCTTGTTTTGAAAAAATGGATGGAGGGGAAATTTTTGTTCCTAAAATACCTTCAATAAAAATAATTGATTTAGCTGAAGCTATGAACCCAAAAGCTAAATTGAATATAATAGGCATTAGACCAGGCGAAAAAATTCATGAACAAATGTGCCCTAAAGAATCAAGCAATAATACTCTAGAGTTTGATGAATTTTTTGTAATTTTTTCAGCAGATGTGAATTTAAATCAAAAAATTAATGCATTTGAAAAGAAAATTAAAAAAAAAGGATCTAAAGTTAAAGACGGCTTTGAATATAGCTCAGGATCAAATCAAGTATTTCTTAATAAAAATGAAATTAAAAAATTTGGTTTAATCTAAAATTGATCAAAAATTATCAATTAATATGGTTCTCTTAGTTAAAAAAATCTTTTCACTACTTAATAATAATCAAAAAAAACAAACTATTTTTTTTTTAATATTATTATTTTTCTCTACAATTTTTGAGGGATTAAGTGTTGCGTTAGTTTTTCCTTTAATAAAAGGCGTAATCGATGAAGATTTTTTTCAAAATATTGAGTCCAAATTTCCTTTTTTTGAGCTTTCAAACCTTAATCACGATGAAATTATTTTTATATGTTTATTAGCTATCATTTCTACTTATTTAATTAAAAGCATATATTTAATTTTTTTTTCCTGGTGGAAGAGTAATTTTATATTAAAAATAAATAATGAAATTTCTGGAAGACTTTTTAAAAAATATATCTACAGTCCATATACTTTTTTTTTTAACAAAAACTCCTCTGAATTTATTAGAAACATTTATTCAGAGTCCAGATATATAAATTCAGCTATTGATAATTTTTTCAGATTTATAATTGAATTATTTTCAATAATTATAATCATAACTATTTTATTAGTTATACAACTTAAGAGTACTTTAATAATGATAGCAATATTTGGAAGTTTCCTTTTGATTTTTAATACAATTACTTCTCACAGGATAAAAACATGGGGTTTTAAAAAACAACATTATGTAGCAAAAATAATTCAAAATATGCAACAAAGTTTTGGATCAATAAAAGAGATTATTTTGAGAGGTAATCAAAAATTTTTTTCAAAAGATTTTGACAATTTATTATTTAATGTAAATGAGCAAGCTAGAAAACTGATGATATTAAGCGAAATACCAAAGAATTTACTTGAGACAATTACTGTAATAATAATAAGCGTTTTAATTATTACCTATTCATATTCAGATGATGATATTATTAATCTAGTACCAGTAGTTGGTTTGTTTGGCGCCGCGGCGCTCAGAATAGTTCCAGGAGTAAATAGATTAATTGCTTGCAAACAACATTTAGATGCTTGCTACCCTCCAGTGAAGTTAGTTCATGATGAATTAAAAGACTTTAATTATGCTAAGGAGATTAAATTAGAACAGGGCACTAACCTCAATGATAATTTTGAATTTGAAAAAGAGATTGAATTAAAAAACATAGAATATAGATATCCGAATTCAGATAAAAGTGTAATTGAAAATTTTAATCTTAAAATTAAAAAAAATGATTGCATTTGTATAATAGGTAAAAGTGGCTCAGGTAAAACAACTCTTGTTGATCTGATTTCTGGTTTGTTAGAGCCCATTAATGGTCAGATATTATTAGATGGAAAAAAAGTTTCTTTAAATAATTACAATTGGAAAAGTTTAGTTGGTTATGTTACTCAATCAGTCTATTTAATTGATGACTCGATTAAAAATAATATACTAGTTGGAGCCAATAGTTCATCTGAATTTGATGAAAAAAGATTTAATTTAGCTATTAAAAACTCTCAATTAGACATCTTTATAGATCAAATTCCCGAGGGAATTAACTTTAAAGTTGGTGAAAATGGAATCAAGTTATCTGGAGGTCAAAGGCAAAGGATCGGAATAGCTAGAACTCTATACTCTAATCCAAAGATATTAATTTTAGACGAAATCACAAGTTCACTTGATGTTAAAACTGCAGAAAATTTACTTAAATCACTAAATAATTTAACAGGAAAAATTACAACAATTTATATATCACACAATGATCAAGTCATCAAAAATGCTAATATAGTTTATGAAATAGAAAAAGACTCTCAAAATAAATTAAAGTTAAATCAAAAAATTATTAATGAAAACAAAAAGTAAAAAGAGTAATTTTTTTTTATCAACAACGTCACTAGACCAAAAATATTATAAAGGACAAAAACTTTTTTACCTTGGATATTTTTGTATTTCAGACAAATCCAAACTGCATCAATTTAATTCAAAAAAAGTTATAAAAGAACACTGGGGTTCAAAAAAAAAAAATTTTAAGCAAATACAGTTTCCTTAAAGATACGACGAATTATCTATTTAGGTTTTTAGTAAATAAATTAAATGAAATTCACAATACAAACAAAAGTGAGGAGTACTGGAGAATTATCATTTACCCCTGGGTATGTTATTATGTGACAACTTTATATGATAGATGGCAAATAATATCCCAATTGAAAAAAAAGTCTAAAAATTTTTCATTTCATACGTTTGAATATATATCTAAGAAAAACTTTTTGGAAATCGGAGATATTAATGAGTGGTGGATTAAAACTCAGTCTGATCAATTTAATAATCAAATATTTCATAAAATATTAAAAACAAGAAGAGTAAAAAAAATTAATATTATTAAAAAAAAAATTAACAAATTCCCAAATTACGAAAGAAATTTTATCTCCAAAAAAAAATTTTTTACAATTAAAAATATTTTAAAAAGATTTTCCCACTTTTTATCAGATAAAATTTTGAACAAAATTGGAATAATTTTCAACAAAATATACTTTGATAAAATAAATTTTCAAAAAATTTATTTTTTACGATTATGTCTCGAAAATCTTCAAATACCAACTAAAAATTTTAATTTGTTCAAAATATCTAATTTTAACAAAAGATATGACAGTGAATTTCGTGATAAATTAAGATTTGATCTTAAAACTAGTTCTGATTTTAACTCTTTCTTATTCAATGAGGTAAAAAATTATCTTCCTAGATCTTATTTAGAAAATTATAAAATATTCTTAAAAAATCATAGAAAAATATTTAAAAAAAAAAGATTATTTATCGGATCTTATTCAATACAATTTGATGATTGTTTTAAAATTTTTCTTGCCGAGTCAAAATTAAATGGATCAAGATATATTTTGGCTGAACATGGAGCTGGAATTCATGCTTCTAGGGACGTAATTTACGATCATTTTTATAAAATTTCAGATAAAGTAGTTTGCCCATCAAGAAAAGCAATTGAAAAGAAAAAACATACGTATGTCGGGCTAGATATATTTAAAAAATTAGCCTGCGAAAAAGAAAATAATAAAAATTCAAAAATTTTAGTAAATTTCCATGAATTTTCGAAATTTATATTTAGGACGCCTGTTACAAATCCTCCATTTTCAGAGGAAGTAGAAAATTTCAAGACAACTATTAAAGGCTTTAAATTACTTAACGAAGAGAGAAAAAAAAATTTAAAGTTTCGAGTAAAAGGACATCATGGTTTAAATTCAAAACAAAGGTTTGCTAGAGTATTTGGGAAAAATAGTATTGAAAATATCGAGTCAATTAATTACACAAATTCTTTAAGAGAAAGTAAATTGGTTGTCTGTTTTATACCCCAAACTTCATATATTGAGTGTTTATATAATAATATTCCAACTATTTTAGTTGGAAATAAAAAAAGTTTTTTTGACACTAATAAAAGATTAAAAATTTTAAAAGGTTTAAAAAAAAATAATTTATATTTCGACAATATGGAACAAGCAGCCAATTTTATTAATAAAAATTGGAATAGCATTGACGCTTGGTGGAATAGTAAAAATTTACAAAAATTTATTAAGGAATTTTTAAAGGAAAAATATGATATTTCAGAAAACAATTATAGTCTGATGAAAAAATTAATTAAAACTGAGTTAAATAAAATTGTGTGAATATTCCTGAATAATGAAAAAAGTTGCACTTTTTTATGTTTAGGTTAGACAGAGATTAATTGATATGATACGTTCAAATTTTGAACATATTTTGATTTTAATAATACAAACATCAAACTTTAAAGATTAAATAACAATGAAAGTAACTGCATTATTACCAGCAAGATTAGAGTCTACAAGAATTAGAAAAAAATTGTTAAAAAAAATTAAGAAAATCCCAATAATTTTGCACACATTAAATCGTGTAAAATATTGTAAAGAAATAGATGAAATATTTGTTTGCACTGATAGTAAAGAAATAAAAAAAAAAGTAGAAGAGAATGGTTTTAAAGTAATTCTTACAAAAAAAAATTTTTCTAACGGAACAGAGAGAATATCTTCTATAATTGAAAAAATTGATGCTGAATTAATTATTGATGTCCATGCTGATGAAGCAATACTAGATCCAAAAAATTTAACTAAGTTAGTAAACTTTCATAAAAAAAATATGAATTTTGATATAATTGTGCCTCATAAAAAAAGCCCATATAGTATTGATGAAAATGTAGTTAAGGTAATATTTTCTCAAAACAATAAAGTAATCTATTTCAGTAGAGGTAAAGCTCCTTATCCTTTTAGAAATAAAGGAAACTTTTATCATCATTTAGATATTATTTCCTTTAAACCGCAAGCACTCAAAAAATTTAAAAAATTTAAAAAAGGGTTATTAGAAAAAATTGAAGGAATTGAATTATTGAGAGCAATAGAAAATAAGTTATCAATTGGAACTTTCGAAATTAATACTAATACGTTCTCAATAAATACTCCAGAAGATTTTAAAAAGGCACAAAAGATACTCAGTAAAGATAAATTAACTAAAAAGTATATTGAAAAAATTAACTAAAAAAAAATTAATTATTTTTGATCTTGACGGTGTTTTAATAGATTCAAAAAAAAATATGAAGACTGCATGGAATTCTACAAATAAAAAATATAAATTAAATGTTAAATTTAGTGATTACTTTAAACATATTGGCAAACCGTTTAGCAGTATTTTAAAATCTTTAGATATATTTAGTAAAATTAAATTAATAGAGAGAGAATATTCAAAAGTTTCAATTAAAAATTTCAATAAAATTAAATTATTTAAAAATGTAAAAAAAGTTCTTAACTTATTACGAAAAAAAAATAATATAATTACAGCAATAGTTACCTCAAAAGATTACAATAGAACTAAAAAAATCTTAAAATTTTTTAAACTAAAAGTAGATTATGTTCAATGTCCCCAAAAAGGATTACGTGGAAAACCTCATCCAGATCAAATTATTAAAGTAGTACAAAAATATAAGATCTCAAAAAGAAATTGTTTTTATGTTGGTGATACAATTTTTGATAAGGAGTCAGCAGCAAAAAGTAAAATTAATTTTATTTTTGCAAAATATGGATACAAAATTGGAATTAAAAAATATAAATATTCTATAAAAAATATATTAGAAACAATGGACTTAATAAATGAGAGTAAATGATTTTAAAATCTTAAAAAAAAATTGTGACAACATTTTATTAAATTATCTTAATACCGTTACTATTTCTAATAATTCACTTAATATAATTAAAGGACATCCTTTTCATATAGAAATCTACAAAAAAAATTTTCTTAAAAAAATCTATAATTTAATATTATATATTTTAAAAAACATTATTTATTTTTTTTTGGCAACTATAAAGGATCATTCGTTTGAGAAAAGTAATAAAAAAAAAGTAGACGTACTATTAATTACTAGTTTGGTAAATATAAATCATTTGAATAGGAAAGATTATATTTTTTTTGATTTAGAAAATAAGTTAAAAAAAGAGAAAATTAGTTATCATAAAGTTTTTGTTAATCACACAACTTATTCTAAAAAAAAAATTTTAAGCGAAATAAAAATTAATAAAGATACCTCAGTTCTAGAATTTAATTTTAGTAATTTTTTAAGTTCAATCGCCATATTATTTAGTCAAATTAAATATTTCCTTTTATTTTATTTTTATTCAATAAAAGAAAAAGATAAAAAAAAAAAGGATTTATTTGTAATTTTAGCAATTGAGTTTCTTAACTTAGGAACTAAAAAAAATCTTAATTTGTTGTATAATTTTAGAAAAATCCTCGATCAAATTGATTTTAGTAATTTGATAATTCCTTTTGAAGGTTATTCTTGGGAAAGACTTCTCATCAAAGAAACCAAAAACAAAAATAAAAAGATTAAATGTCTTGGATATCATTTTTCAGCAATAAGTCAGCATCAGCATTCAATTTTTAGAAAAATTAATTTTAATTATGAGCCTGATATTATTTATACTACTGGAAATTTTGTTAAAAAAAAATTTCAAAAGATAACAAATCACAAAGTAAAAATCTTATGAACAAGTAGGTTTTTTCAAACAAAAAAAAATTATATTAAAAAAAAGAATGGAGTGTTTTTCTATAGTTGTTTAGTTTTACCTGAGGGAATCAAATCTGAATGTAAAAGATTGTTTCAATTCTCACTCATAGCAGCAAAAAAATTTAAAAATATTAGATTTATTTGGCGTCTTCATCCAACAATGAATTTTGAAAAAATATTACCAAATATTGGATTATCAATAAATAATATTCCTAATAATATTATTTTATCTGAAAAAAGTTTTTTAAAAGATATTGATGAAGCTAATATCTGTTTATATCGTGGCAGTACATCTGCAATAACTGCTCTACAAAAAGGTATATTACCAATTTATTTAGATGACTCAGAAAGTTTAAATATTGATCCATTATTTGAATTAAAAAAATGGAAAAGATCAATTAAGAATTTAAATGATTTATAAAAAATTATTAATTATAAATTCAAAAATTCAAAAAATAATTATAATGATAAAAAATTTGCAATTAATTTTTCATTAAAGTATTTTGAAAAATTAGACAATCAGTTAATTATTGATGATTTAAAAAATGACAAAAAATATTAAAGTTGTGATCTTAGCTGGTGGTTTAGGAACAAGACTTCCTGAGTACACAAAAAAAATTCCAAAGCCGATGGTGAAAATAAACGGAATTCCAATAATTGTTTATATAATGAGTCATTATATCAAATACGGTTTTAAAGAATTTATAATTGCTACTGGATATAAAGGTGAAGTTTTTCAGAAATATTTTAAAAAATATAAAAAAAACGGTAAGTCTTTCGAAACGAAAGTTCTAAATAAAAATTGTAAAATTACTTTACTTAAAACAGGAAGAAAAACTTTGACAGGAGGCAGATTAAAAAGAGTATCAAATTTTTTAAAAAATGATGAAAACTTCATGTTTACTTATGGAGACGGCCTATCAGATGTTAATTTAAAAAAATTATTAAACTTTCATAATAATAGCAAAAAATTAGTGACTGTTACCGCAGTGCGTCCACCAGCAAGATTTGGTGAATTAGAAATTAAAAATAAAATTGTAAAAAGTTTTAAGGAAAAACCCCAAGTTACTTCTGGTTGGATCAATGGAGGTTTTTTTGTGGCTAAAAAAAATTTTTTGAATTTGATAAAAGGAGACTCAACTATTTTAGAAAAATCTCCATTAGAAAGAGCGACTAAAATGAAACAGCTTGGTGCTTATCTACATTTTAAATTTTGGAAATGTATGGATACTAAAAGAGATAAAGATGTACTAGAAACATTTTATAAAAAAAAAGATTTAACTTGAATAAAGAAAATTTAATAATAATTGGCGGAACTGGTTTTATTGGTTTTAACCTAATAAAAAAATTTATAAAAAAAAGAAAATTTAATATTATAAGTCTTTCATCAAGCAAACCTTCAAAACTTAAAAAATTGAAAGGTGTAAGGTATTTGATCTGTGACATTTTAAAAAAAAAAAAACTTAAGATTATTTTAAATAAAGAGAAAATTGACTATGTTATTAATTTAGCTGGTTATATAGACCATAAAAATAAAGATAAAACCTATAAAAGTCATTACATCGGATGCAAGAATCTTATTGAAATATTTAAAAAAAAAAAGATTAAAAGGTTTATTCAGATAGGTAGCAGCGTAGAATATGGTTTTAAAAAATCACCTCAAAATGAAAAATATGAAATAAATATGAAAGATTTAAAATCGTCTTACGGGCAAGCCAAACTGAGTGCTACAAATTTATTAATGAAAACTTTCAAAAGTGAAAATTTTCCTGCTGTAGTGCTGAGACTTTATATTGCATATGGACCTTACCAGAGTGTCAACAGGTTTATTCCAGAAGTTATTAACGCCTGCTTAAAAGATAAAGTATTTAATTGCTCACACGGTCTTCAAGTGAGAGATTTTATTTATATTAATGATCTTGTTGACTTAATCTACAAATGTCTCAAAATTAAAAATATGGATGGAAAAATTTTTAACGTAGGTTCTGGACAAAAACAAATGATTAAAAATATAATATTCTCCATAATTAAAAAAACCTCAGGAGGGAAACCTCAATTTGGAAAAATAAAGTTAAGACGTGACGAACCATTGAAATTGTATCCAAATATCTCAAAAATTAGAAAATTTATTAATTGGAAGCCCAAAATACCTTTTGATAAAGGTCTCGATAAAACAATTAAATATTACAAAAATGTTCAATAATAAAAAGAGAAATATATTTTTTAGAAAGAAGGTTTTAATTACTGGTCATACAGGTTTTAAAGGTTCATGGTTATCATTATGGATGCATATGCTAGGTGCAAATGTTTTATGAATATCTAAAGATATACCAACAAAACCCTCACATTATAAATCTGCGGGATTAGACAAACTAGTAAAAAGTAAATTTGTAGATATTCAAGATTTAAAAAAAATAAAAAAAATTATAAAAAGCTACGAGGCAGATTTTATATTTCATCTTGCAGCTCAATCTTTAGTGAAAAAATCTTATTCAGAGAGCCTAATGACTTGGAAGTCTAATCTTATGGGCACAATTAATATTTTAGAGTCTTTAAAAGAAATTAAAAAGAATACAAAAGTAGTTCTAATTACAAGTGATAAAGTTTATAAAAATATTGAAACAAGAAAAGGTTATAAAGAAAATGATCTTTTGGGTGGCATTGATCCTTACGGAGCTTCAAAATCTGCTACCGAAATTGCAATTAAATCTTATATAAAAAGTTTTTTTTCAAAAAATGATAATAAGATATTTATTACAGTTGCTAGAGCTGGAAATGTTATAGGAGGGGGTGATTGGTCTGAAAATCGATTAATACCTGATTGTATTAAAACCTACTCTAATAATAAAAAAATGTTGGTAAGAAACCCAACTTCTACAAGGCCTTGGCAACATGTTTTAGAAGTATTAAGCGGTTACATAAATTTAGCGGTGTATTTAAATAAAAATAAAAGAATTCATGGAGAAGCGTTTAATTTTGGACCAAATAAAAAAAATTATTCAGTGAAAGAAGTGCTAGGTAAAATTAATTTTTTTTGGAAAGAACTTGAATGGAAAACTTTAAAAAAGAAAAATAATTTTTTTGAGAATACATTATTAAATTTAAATAGTCAGAAAGCTAGAAAAATTTTGAAATGGAAGACTAAAATGAATTTTACAAAAACAATTGAACTTACTGTTGATTGGTACGTTAATTATTTCAAATTTAAAGGTAATAAAGTCAAAGTTTTAAATAAATCAATTGAGCAAATTAAATTGTATAATAATCTGAAATAGATGCTAAAGCCAAAAAGACCATTAGTCAGTATTATTATGAACTGCCATAATGGTTCACAGTTTATTAATAGAAGCGTGAAGAGTATTAGAAAGCAGAAATATAAAAATTGGGAATTAGTTTTTTGGGATAATAATTCTACCGATAAGTCAAAACAAGTGATCAAAAAAATTAAAGATAAGAGGATAAAGTATTTTTTTTCAAAAAATTTCCATAATCTTTACCATTCAAGAAATAAAGCAATTAAAAAAGCAAAAGGTGAGTACATTTGTTTTTTAGATGTCGACGATCAATGGATACCAAATAAATTAAATAAACAAGTAAATATAATGAGCAATTATGATTATGATGTTATTTTTTCAAACTATTTTGTAAATTACGAATTTAAAAAAAAATATGAAAAAAAAATAGCGGAAAATGAGATGGTAAATAAGGATATAACACAACAACTTTTAAATAACTATTTTTTAGGAATTTTAACAGTAATGGTAAAAAAAAAAATTTTTAAAAAATATAGATTTACTAATAAATATAATATTATTGGAGACTTTGATTTTTTTTTAAAATTAAGTTTAATTAAAAATTTTCATTTTATTAAAGAACCGCTTGCAATTTACAACATTCATAAATCAAATTATTCATCAAAAAATTTGAATGTATACATTAAAGAATTGTCATCATGGATTAGCCATAATAGTAAAAATTTGTATAGAGATTATAATTTAAATAATTTGAAATATTTATTAATTAAACTTAAAATTAAGAACATATTTAATCGTATAAAGTACCTTATGGGCATGTAGTTCAGTGGTAGAACGCTACGTTGACATCGTAGAGGTCATAAGTTCAATTCTTATCATGCCCACCAAAATCGATAAATTGTCGATAAATTAATTAAATTCTTTACATGCTAGAGTTTCTATAATAATATTGTTCAATATTTGAACATTATATAATAAATGAGAGTTGAAAAAATAAAAATTTCAGATTTTGGTTTCGATACTTTACAAATAGAGAGTACAGCTGCTTGCAACATGGCCTGTTCATTTTGTCCTTATCCATTAAAAGATGACAAGACATCGAAATTAAGTTTAGAGGATATATATAATTTACTAGATTCAATTGATTTAAATGACAGGGGATTTAAGTATGTTACTTTTTCTCAATTTAATGAACCACTCTTAGATAGAAGAATTTTTGACATTTTAAAATACTGTAAAGATAAAAATATTCCTGTCCTTTTTATCACAAATGGACTTTTATTAAACAAACAGCATAATGTTGATAATCTACTTAAATATGGTTCTGAAATAAAAATTTCACTTCAAGTTTTAGACTCAAATAAACACAAAAACGCAAGAGGATTAAATTTAGAGTTAGAGCGTTATCTTAAAACAATTACAGATTTTTGTTTACAAGCAAAAAATAAAGATGGAATCAATATTACAATTGATTTGGGATGTAATTTTAATGATAAAAAAATTAATTATTATTTAAAAAAATTTTTGGGAATTCAGGTTGGAGATCCATCTGTTCCTAAAAATTTAACAGATACGATGAAAATTTTTTCAAAATACGCAGGTTATTTTTATGATATCTCTGATAACGATTATAAAAAAACCCTTGAAGAACTTAAAATACCGAGAAAATATTTTAAATCAGAATATTTGCTGCAGGATGGATATAAAATTTTTTCTAACGTGAGTTTAAAAATTAAACCTTTTTTATATGGCAGGAGAATAAGTGAATTTTATCCAATTAATAATAACTTTTCGTGCGATAGTAAAATTCTAGCAGTTTTAGCTGACGGAAACGTTGTCCCTTGCTGTTTAACTTACGATGATACTATTTCAATGGGCAAATTTAAAAACAATAATTTAAAAGATTTACTTACAAAAAGTGAAAATTTTTTGAAAAATTTAAGAACTAATAATCAAGAAAAGCACGATCTGTGTAAAAAATGCTTTGGGGAACCAACAAGAAGAGGAGCGACAATAAGAAATATTTGGAATTCTTTTCCTCAAAATGTAAAAAAAATTTTTGAAGCTATAGGCGTTACAAGTTAATTTAGACTATTTCAAATTAATGAAAATTAATAACTTAGATCTTATAAAAAATTTTAAGACCAGTTCTGATTTCTTTTATGGAGATAAAATGAATAACATTCAAAAAAGTAATCATTGGAAAGTTTATGATTTTAGAGATTTTAATTTAGAAAATTTAGTAAATTTTAGATCTGAAAACAAACTAAGCGATGGGTTAGATGATCAAACAAATGAATTTAACTTCAGTATTTATGCACAAATAGTTAAAGAAATTTCTGAGGATTATATTCTTAAAAATTCACCAAAATTTAACGTTGGCAATAGTCAATCTTTAATAAAATATAAAAATGTTTTAATAGACTTTAACAAATTAATTCATATTCACTGGTTTTTTACAATCGAGCAGGAAATTTTAAAAAAAGAAAAAATATCAAGCATGTGTGAAATTGGAGGTGGTTTCGGAAGTTTTTCAGAATTATTCATAAAAAATCATAATACAAAATTAATATCAATTGATCTACCCGAGGCAAATTTGCTGTCCTCGTATTATCTGAAAGAGACTTTCCCAGAAAAAAAAATTTATTTATATGAAAATTATAAAAATAAAAAAATTTTATCCAAAGATGATTTTAATAGCTTTGATATTTTTATTTTAACTCCAAATTGTAATATTGATCCTCAAATCAAAATAGATTTTTTTGTTAATGCTAGATCTATGATGGAGATGAATTTTGATGTTATAAAATCTTACTTTAAATTTATTGAAAAATATTCTCATAAAAAAAGTTATTTTTTAAATATAAATAGATATGAAAAAACAAGTGTAGGTGAGCCAATAAGACTAGCTGACTATCCTTATGATGATAATTGGAAGGTAATTGTTTCAAAACCAAGTTTTAATCAAAATTGGATACATTTTTTATTGACAAAAAGAAATTTTGAAAAAAATGAGAACAATATAAAGGATGAACTTAATTTAATTAGAGAAACTGGAAAAAAATTTTATGGTAAATATAAAGATTACACTCCTAAATATATTAAATTGAAATCCGTAATTAAAAAAATTTTAAAAACTTTTTTTCTGGATAGATTTTTTTATTTTGTTGGTAAAACTTTAATTAGTATTGGGAATAAGTTTATTTCTTTAAAATAAGACTATATTAGGTATAAAGAGAGAATATTTATTTATGGACAAATTGAAATGTATTTTATGCAGTAGTGCTAATGTCGCTTTTTTTGACGACTACAAATTTAATGTTAAAACAGATGAGAAATTTTTTGGGAAATTAAAAATTTTTAAATGTAATAATTGTGATTTAGGATTTTGTAACCCTATGCCTAAATTAGAAAATTTAAAAAATTATTACGAAAATATTTATAGAGCAGAAGGAAGACCCCATGAAATAAATCCAAGAAATATAGATGTAAATATTTATAACTATAAAAATTTGAATTATTTTCAATATTTAACCACATTTATAGATTTTTCTAAAATTGAAAAAATATTTGATTTTGGATCTGGTACAGGAGATATAGGTTTTTTATTAAAAAAAAAATTCAAACATTTAAAACTATTTTCTTCCGAAAAAGATAAAATTTGTAAAAAAATTTTAAGTAAAAGGGGTTTTCAAAATTACGAAGAAATTGAAAAAATAAATGAAAAATTTGATTTAATAATCAGCACACATTCATTAGAACATATGACAGATTTCAGTATTATTAATTTTTTTAAAAAAGTCTCAAACAAAGACTGTAAAATTTTTTTTGAGGTGCCAAATTGTGATTTTAAATATTACCAGGAAAGGCCATATGACTCACCTCACTTAATTTTTTTCTCTAAAAAAAATTTTTTAACTTTTAAAGAAAAATTTAACCTAGATATTCTTGACTTAAATTATTCATCTTACTCAATTCAAAAATCTTTCAAATATATGGAAGAATCAAAAAAAAGATATCAGGATTGGCCAACTCAACAAACTGTTTTAAAAAAAATTAAAAATATTATCAAATATTTGCTGCCTAAAATTATTTTAGATTTAAGAAAATATTTTATAGAAAAAAATACAGATAAATTAGATTACTTTAAATTGAATAAAAAAGACTCCTGGTGTTTAAGAGTTTTATTTAAAATAAATTAAACTCAATGATTAAAAGTATTTCAAAAATAATTTTTTCACTTATTTATATTATCGAAAAGTTTCTCAATTTTTTATTTAAAAGAAGTATTATCATTTACTTATCAGAACTTATTCAAAATGTTTCTAATAAAAAAATAAGTGTTGAAAATAAGAAAATTTCTTTTTTTGTTCCGAATGAATTAATAAAATGGAGAGTAAATACATTTTATTCAAAAGAGCCAGAAACAATAGAATGGATCAATGGATTTTCAAAAAGAAAAAAAACTATATTTTGGGATATCGGAGCTAATATTGGTTTGTATTCTATTTATAATTCGATAAAAAATAAAAACTCATTTTCCATAGCATTTGAACCCTCTAGCAGTAATTTAAGGGTCTTAAGCAGAAATATTTCTCTTAATAAATTACAAAATAAAATTAAAATATTTAGTTTACCTTTAACCAAAAATTTAAAAGGTTTTATGCCTTTGAAAGAAAGACTTTTTCAAGAGGGCGGATCAATGAATGTATTTGGTGAAGATTTTAATTTTGAGGGAAAAAAATTTAAATCTGAAATGTATTATGACTTATTTGGTGTTAATATAAAGTTTCTTTTAGATAATAAATTATTAGATATTCCCGACTATATCAAAATAGATGTTGATGGTATAGAACATTTAATTTTAGAGGGTGCTGGGGACTATTTAAAAAACAGAAAAATTAAAAGTATTTCTGTGGAGATAAATGAAAATTTTAAATTACAGTATTCTAATGTATTGAAAATAATGAAAAAGTATAATTTTTTTTTAAGGCACAAGAAAAATAATATAGGTAGTTTTGCTGGTGCCAATCAAAAATTTTTCAGAACATTTAACTATGTATTTGACAAGAAAAATATTTAATCAGTTATATAAATAATTAAATTTTCCTAATATTTGTGGTTAATATTAAAGATTTACATAATTAGATAAAAGTAATATAAAACGGTGCCTGGTAATTATTGCGAAGGGGCCACACCCGATCCCATTCCGAACTCGGAAGTTAAGTCCTTCAGCGCCGATGGTACTTTGTCTTAAGATATGGAA
>MDTA01023340.1_pt1 | contig 38976 bp, 40 predicted proteins | sample 811151 | NCBI WGS metagenome assembly MDTA01 (sample SAMN05326648, study PRJNA326480) | marine metagenome | isolation source: seawater | place: Indian Ocean: South | collected 2010
CGCGACGCCCAGGCCCGGCAGGTCCACCTCGCGCACGAAGACGCCCGCAGGCGTGTAGACGCTGACCGCGCTCGCCACATCGCGCATGGTCTCGATGATCAGATGACCGCCCACATGGCTGGCGCCGGTGATCGGGCCGTCACCCTCGGCCACTACATCGGCCAAGGCGGAAGGATCTGTCAGCGACACCGAGACGACGCGGCCATTGGGGGCGTCGAGATCGGTCTGGAACCAGAAGGTCTCGCCGTCATTGCCCACATAGGAATGGTTGTTGCCAAACCCTGAGAAGATCTCGACCGGCTCGGCGCCCTCGGTCTCCAGATCGAGAATGTGCACGCCATTGCCATCGGTGCCGGTGGAGGAATTGATGATCAGGTATTGGCCATCATCGCTGACAAATCCACGCCAACCCACTTCAGGATTGTCAGGATCGGCCATGATCTCAACGTCCTCGCTCTGGTCGGTCCCCAGTTCGTGGAAATAGATCGCCTGGTTGAGATTGAGCGCGGTGAAGGCCTCGCCCTCTTCGGGCTCAGGATAGCGCGAATAGTAAAAGCCCGAGCCATCCTTGGCCCAGCTCAGGGGCGAGAACTTCACCCACTCGATCTCGTCAGACAGGGTTTCTCCCGTCTCAACGTCCATGACGCGGATCGAGCGCCAGTCCGAGCCGCCATCGGCAATCAGATAGGCCAGTTTAGCCCCGTCCGGGCTGGGCACCGTGCCCGCCAGCGCCGTCGTGCCGTCCGCCGCCCATTCATTGGGATCGATCAGCGGGCGCGCTTCGCCCTCAAGCCCGTCCTGAACCATGAAGACCGACTGGTCCTGAAGCCCGTCATTGCGCGAGAAGAAATAGCGCAGGCCGTCTTCGGTCTCGCGCGTCGTCGGCAAGCCGTAGCGCTCATAATTCCACAGCTCGGCCAGACGTGCGGCGATCCGCTCACGGCCCGGCAGCTGGTCGAGATAGGCGTTGGTCACCTCGGTCTGCGCCTCAACCCAATTCGCCACATCCTCGGACACGCGCACATCCTGTTCGAGCCAGCGATAGGGATCCGACACCGCGACCTCGCCCTCGGCCGCCGAAGCGTAGACATCCACCTGCTCGACCGTGCGCGTTTCGGGATAGACCGGGGCCGCGATCTGCGTCGTCGCAGGGCCGGACGCTTCAGACTCGGCGGGCGCGTCGGTTTGCGCAGCCGGCTGGCTGCAGGCGGTCAGGGCCAGAACGGATGCGAAGGCGAACAGGGCTGCGCGCATCGGGCGTCTCCTTCATGGTTAGTGTGTTGCGCCGCAGACTAGGGCCTGAGCGGTACAGAGGAAAGACTGTGCCCGTCCATCGCCCATGCTATCTCTTTCGGCAATGAAACACGCCCGCCTGCCCGCCCTGCCCGACCGCTTTGAAGCCTGGTTTGAAAGCCGGGGCTGGACGCCGCGTGCGCACCAGCGCGAGATGGTCGCCGCCGCCCAGGCGGGCGAGGATGCGCTGCTGATTGCGCCCACCGGCGGCGGCAAGACGCTGGGCGGCTTCCTGCCGAGCCTGATTGATCTGGCCGACATCGCCGAACGCGAGGGCAAGAACCGCCCCCACCGCCTGCACACGCTCTATATCAGCCCGCTCAAGGCGCTGAGCCAGGACGTGGCGCGCAATCTGATGACGCCGATCGAGGAGATGGGCCTCGATCTGCGCGTCGAGACTCGTACCGGCGACACGCCTGCCTCCAAACGCACCCGCCAGCGTGCGAAGCCGCCGGACATCCTGCTGACAACGCCCGAGCAGATTGCGCTGTTCTGTGCGCAGGAAAACGCCGGAGCCTTCTTTGAAGACCTCCAATGCGTGATCATCGACGAAGTGCACGCCATCGCCGCTTCCAAACGCGGCGATCTGCTGGCGCTTGGCCTCGCCGCGATCCAGCACTATGCGCCCCGCATGCGCCGGGTGGGCCTGTCGGCCACCGTGAAGGACGAGATGGGCCATGCGCGCTGGCTGTCCGCTCAGCAGCCCGAAGAAGACGCCCGCTTCGCGAGGATTGTGCGCGGCGATGCAGGGGCCGCCCCTGAAGTCGAGATCCTGACGCCCGAGGACCGGATTCCCTGGGCGGGTCATTCGGGCCGTCACGCGATGACCGCGGTCTATGAACAGATCAAGGGCGCGGGCACGGCGCTGATCTTCGTGAACACACGCTCCCAGGCCGAACTGACCTTTCAGGAGCTCTGGGCGATCAATGACGACAATCTGCCCATTGCGCTGCATCACGGCTCACTCTCGGTCGAGCAGCGACGCAAGGTGGAAGCGGCCATGGGGGCGGGCGTGCTGAAGGCCGTCGTGTGCACCTCCACCCTCGATCTCGGGATCGACTGGGGGGATGTGGACCTGGTGATCCAGATGGGCGCCCCGAAAGGCACCTCCCGGCTGCTGCAACGACTCGGTCGCGCCAATCACCGGCTGGATGCGACAAGCCGCGCCGTGCTGGTCCCCACCAATAGGTTCGAGCATCTTGAATGCGCTTGCGCCGCTGAAGCCGTCTTGGCGGGCGCGCTTGATGGCGATCCGTTGAAAGCCGGATCGCTCGATGTGCTCGCCCAGCATGTGATGGGCCGCGCCTGCGGCGACCCCTTCGAGGCGGACGGGCTGTATGAGGAAATCGTCGCTGCGGCGCCCTATGCCGAGCTGCCGCGCGAGACGTTTGACCGGGTGCTCGCCTTCGTCGCCGATGGCGGCTACGCGCTTGGCAGCTATGACCGGTTCAAGCGTCTGGTGCAGACCCGCGATGGTCTGTGGCGGGCGCGCAACCGTGATGTGGCCCAGCGCCACCGGATGAATGTGGGCACCATTATTGAAGCGCCGATGCTCAATGTAAGGCTGGCGCGACGCACGGGCGCGTCCAAGCCCCAGCGCGGCCGCGGCAACCCCGGGCTGGTGCGTCCCGACGAAGTCTCAAGCGGCGGCGCGCAGGGCGCGACCCTGATGGGCGGCAAGATGCTGGGCCAGATCGAGGAATGGTTCACCGATCAATTGAGCCCCGGCGACACCTTCATGTTCGCAGGCCAGATCCTGAGCTTTGAAGGGGTGAGCGGCGGCGATTGCCTCGTGAGCCGCTCCAGCGCGGAAGACCCGAAAATCCCCAGCTTTGAGGGCGGCAAGTTTCCCTATTCCACCTATCTCGCCGCGCGGGTGCGCGAGCTGGTGCACAATCCTGACCGCTGGTCGCTCCTGCCTGAACAGGTGCGCGACTGGCTGGACATCCAGAAGCGCAAATCAAAGCTGCCCGCGCCCGACAGCCTGCTCGTTGAGACCTTTCCGCGCGCGGGCAAATCCTGGCTCGTCTGTTATCCGTTCGAGGGCCGCCTCGCCCATCAGACGCTGGGCATGCTGGTGACGCGGCGCCTCGAGCGGCTCGGCAAACAGCCTCTGGGCTTTGTGGCGAACGAATATGCGCTGGCGGTCTGGGGGCGCAAGGACCTCTCGGGCGTGGATATGAGCGCGCTCTTTTCCGAAGACATGATGGGCGATGATCTCGACGCCTGGCTGGCCGAGAGCGATCTGATGAATCGCACCTTCCGCAATTGCGCCCTCATCGCCGGGCTGATCGAGCGGCGCTTCCCGGGGCAGGAGAAAACGGGCCGACAGGTCACCTTCTCCGCCGACCTCATCTACAATGTGCTGCGCGATCACGAACCTGATCACATTCTGATGCAGGCCGCCTGGGCGGACGCCGCGGCGGGGCTGCTCGATGTGCGCCGCCTGTCGGACGCTCTGGTGCGCGTGGCGGGCCATGTGGAGGCGATCCATCTTGATCAGATCAGCCCGCTGGCCGTGCCCGTCATGCTGGAAGTGGGCCGCGAACCCATCCGCCATGGCGAGGCGATGGACGCCATCCTGGCCGAAGCCAGCGAGGAAGACCTGATCAGTGAGGCGATGCGGGTTTAAACGCGGGCGCTTGCCTAAAGCGCGGGGTTGCGAGACTCTAAGGGCATGCGCCGTGAAGAACTGATCCAGCGTTTGAGCCAGTTGCGCCCCCTTTTGAAAGAACACGGGGCCAAGTCTTTGCGCCTTGTCGGCTCCTACGCGCGCGATGACGCCAAACCCGATAGCGATGTGGATCTGATTGCGGATTTCGACCAGACGCCGAGCTTTCTGGAGCTCATCAGTCTGGAACAGGCGCTGGAAGCGGCTCTGGGCTTGAAAGTCGATCTGGCGACCGAGGCCGGCTTGCGTCCAAGCGTTCGCGCCCGCATCGCTGCTGACGCGGTTGATGTCTAGGCGGTCCGATCACGATTGGCTGGCGGACGTGCTGGCTGAAGCCACGCTTCTGGCCTCCGCGATAGACACCGTTTCCATAGCGCAATTTCGCGACGATCCAATTTAGCAACGCGCCGTCTAGCACATGTTGCAAACCATCGGAGAAGCCGCCGGGAAGACGAGCGATGAAACGCTCGCCGCCATTCCCGACGTCCCGTGGCCGCAGGTGCGCGGGATGAGAAACCGCATTGTTCACGGCTATTTCGGCATCGACCCAAAGACCATCTGGCGCACGGCGGTCGAGGAAGTCCCGGCTTTGGCGAAAGCCGTTCGCGCTTATCTGGACCGAAACGCCTAATCCGCGTCCGTCACCTTGCGCATCGCCTTGTAGGCGTCGCGTTCATGCACCCGGTCGAGCCAGGCCTTGAGGGCGGAGCCGTCCTTGACGCCGCCGCGCTTGGCCATCGCGTCGAGCTGGAACCCCATCAGGCAGTCCGCGGCGCTGAATTGTTCACCTGCGAAATAGTCATTGTCCTTCAGGTGCGCCTCGATATGGGCGAAGGCCTTGGCGCGCTCACCCTCCATGAACTGGTCGAGCAGGGACTCCTTCAGCCCCGTCGCCTCGCAATAGGTGCTCATCAGGAAGGGCAGGAAGACCGCGCCTTCTGACGCGTGCATCCACTCAAGGAATTGCAGGCGCCCTGGCGCATCCGGCGCCGGGTGAAGCGCGTTGTCGGGATCAAACGTGTCCAGCAGGTATTGCGCGATAGCGCCGGTCTCCGCGAGCACCCGTCCGTCTTCAAGCTCCAGCAGCGGCGCTTTGCCAAGAGGATGCTTCTCCGCCAGCTCGGGCGGGGCGAGGCGGATCTGCGGGTCGCGCCTGTAGCGCTTGATCTCGTAGGGCGCGTTCAGCTCTTCAAGCAGCCAGATGATCCGCTCGGAGCGGGAGAGTTCGAGATGGTGCAGGATGACAGGCATGCGCGTCTCCGGTCTGGAATGAAAACGCCGGGAGCGGGGCTCCCGGCGTTTGTCGTTAGTTGGCGTTCGGCAGGACGTAGCCCACTTCCGCGCCCGGCCCCAGGGGCAGGCCAAGGAAGACCCAGGCCATCGTCATGATGATGCCGGAAATCAGGAGCCAGATCGAATAGGGCAGCATGCTCGCAGTCAGGGACCCGATGCCGAACCCGTCCACCCAGCGCCGGCAGAACACCAGCACCAGCGGGAAATAGACCATGAGCGGCGTGATGATGTTGGTCGAGCCGTCGCCCACGCGATAAGCCGCCGTCGCCATTTCCGGGCTGACGCCGAGCAGCATCAGCATCGGCACCAGAACCGGCGCCATCAGCGCCCATTTGGCGCTGGCCGAGCCCACAAACAGGTTCAACACCGCCGAGAACAGGACGATCAGGCCCAGCACGATCGGCAGCGGCAGGCCCGATTGCTCGATGGCGTTCGCGCCGTTCACCGCCGTGATGATGCCCAGACGCGACTGGTTGAACATCTCCACGAAATAGGCCGCGAAGAAGGCGAGCACGAGATAATAGCCCATATCCTTCATGGCTTCGGCCATCATCGAGACCACGTCACGATGGGTCTTCACCGTGCCGGCCGCCTGACCATAGGCCACGCCCGCCAGCAGGAAGAGGATCATGAAGCCCGCCACCAGCGACTGGAAGAAGGGCACGAGCGCAATGGCCACGCCCTGACCTTCCGCCAGCGCGGATTCATTCAGCAGCGGCACATCCCCGCCATACATGGACAGCGCGCCGCCTGTGACGAGCGCGGGCAGGTCCACCGTCATGATCAGCCAGAGGAAACAGACCAGCAGCACGGCCCAGAGCGCACGCCAGAGGCCCGTCTTCTCGCCATCCGTCAGAGGCGCTTCGGGGTCGCTGTCATCGTCCTTGGCGTTCGTGGAGGCGCCGCCTGTCCATTTGCCCAGACGCGGCTCGACGATGCGGTCGGTGACGTACCAGATCACCGGCATGAAGATGAAGGTCATCGCGGCGATGAAATACCAGTTGCCGACAATGTTCATCGTCCACTCCGGCACCAGCGCCACCACGGACGCTTCGGTCACGCCGAACAGCAGGGCGTCCAGCTGACCGGGCAGAAGGTTCGCGGAAAAGCCGCCCGATACGCCCGCAAATGCCGCGGTGATGCCCGCAATCGGGTGACGGCCCGCCGCGGCGAAGATGACGCCCGCCAGCGGGATCAGCACCACATAGGCCGCGTCCGCCGCCAGATTGCCCATCATCGCCACCAGCGCCACCGCCGGAGTGAGCAGCATTTTCGGCACATCGCGCACCGCGGCGCGCATGGCGGTGCCAAAGAGGCCCGCCCGTTCGGCGACGCCTGCGCCCAGCATCACCACCAGCACATAGCCCAGCGGGTGAAAGCCGGTGAAGATTTCGGGCATTTCGACCAGCAGATGCTGCAGGCTGGCGGCGCTGAGAACACTGCGCGCTTCCACCAGAACGGCGCTCCCGTCCGGATTGGTCTGGGTCGGGTGCAGGGCGGACAGGCCCATCACCGCCGTGATCACCGAGATGATCACCATGGCGATGATCAGATAGAGGAAGATGAAGGCCGGATCCGGAAGTCGGTTGCCCGCCCGTTCGATCAGACCGAGAAAGCCGGTCTGGTGTTCAGTCTGCGCAGTCTCGCGCGCTTGGTCGCTCATGATGCTCCCCATCACCACAGCGGCTCTTCTGCGTGAGCGCGCCGTAAACTTTTACATGTGAACAGGGATACAGGCCCCGGACGCAAACGAAAACCCAAAGCGAATAGGGTTATCACCCCGACTGGGGTTTCAGGCGGCAAACCCGTTCAGTCATCCTATATGCTCAGACCATGGAACGCTTCGCCGCCCTTCTGGACCGCCTGTCCTATACGCCCCAGCGCAATGGCAAGCTGCGCCTGCTGGTCGAGCATTTCCGCCGCGAGCCCGATCCCGACCGCGGCTATGCGTTGGCGGCGCTGACCGGGGCGTTCGATTTCAAGACCGCCAAGGCCGCCGCCATCCGTCAGCTGGTCAGCGAACGGGTCGATCCGGTGTTGTTCGAGCTGTCCTATGACTATGTGGGCGATCTGGCGGAGACCGCCGCGCTGATCTGGCCGCAACGCCACGGCGCCAACCGGGCGCCTGATCTCGTTGAGGTGATCGACGGGCTGATGACGGTGAGCCGCGCCGGCGCGCCCGCCCTGATCGAAAGCTGGCTCGATGCGCTGGATGCTCAGGGCCGCTGGGCGCTGTTGAAGCTCGTCACCGGCGGGATGCGGGTGGGCGTCTCCGCCCGGCTCGCCAAGACCGCTCTGGCGCAGTTTGGCGATGTGGACGTCACCGAGATCGAGGAGCTCTGGCACGGGCTCGAGCCGCCCTATGACAGCCTGTTCGCCTGGCTTGAGGGCAAGGCCGACAAGCCGATCAACGCTGCGAAAGCGCCGTTCCGACCCGTCATGCTGGCTCATCCGGTGGAGGATGGCGGGCTGGATGGACTGGAACCGTCCGATTTCATCGCCGAATACAAATGGGACGGCATCCGCATTCAGGCGGTCAGCGAAGACGGGGTGCGCCGACTTTACACCCGCACGGGGGACGACATCTCCCATACCTTCCCTGATGTGCTGGCGGCGCTGGAATTTGAAGGCGCGATTGACGGCGAATTGCTGATCCGCACGCCCGATGGCGAAGTCGCGCCCTTTTCTGATCTTCAGCAAAGGCTGAACCGCAAGACCGTCTCAAAGGCGATGTTGACCCGCCTGCCCGCCTTCATCCGCGCCTATGACATACTGGTGGATGGGGAGGAGGATGTGCGCCGCTTGCCCCTGACCGAGCGCCGCACGCGACTGGAAGCGCTGGTCGAGCGCGCGCCATCCGACCGGATCGATCTCTCCGACACCATTGGCTTCGAGGACTGGAGCGCCCTGGAGACCTTGCGCGCCGACCCGCCGCATGCGCATGCCGAAGGCGTGATGATCAAACGGCGCGACAGCGCCTATCAGGCCGGTCGTCCCAAAGGCCCCTGGTGGAAGCACAAGCGTGACCCGTTCCTGGTGGACGCCGTGCTGATGTACGCCCAGCGCGGGCATGGAAAGCGCTCGAGCTTCTATTCGGACTACACCTTCGGGGTCTGGCGCGAGGAGGATGGCGTTCAGGTGCTGGCTCCGGTGGGCAAGGCCTATTTCGGCTTCACCGATGACGAGCTCGAACAGCTCGACAAATTCGTGCGCGACAACACGGTGGACCGGTTCGGCCCGGTGCGCGCTGTGAAGGCGCGTCCCGACTTCGGCCTGGTGCTGGAGATCGCCTTTGAGGGGCTGAACCGTTCACCACGACACAAGTCCGGGATCGCCATGCGCTTTCCGCGCATTCACCGCATCCGCTGGGACAAGCCGGCGGGCGAGGCGGACTGGCTGATCCGCCTCCACCAGCTCTTGGAGGAACGGTTCGACCGTCCCGCGATTTAGTGCTATCGCAGATTAACTGTGCATTGGACCATCAAGGGGACTTACCGGACATGAGCACGACGACCGCGGCGTTCGATTTCGAACGCGCTCAGGAATACATCACCACCATCGGCCTTCAGATGGTCATGAATGTCGGCATGGCCGCGCTCATCCTGATCATCGGCTTCATGATCGCCGGCGCGGTGGGCCGCACCATCCGCTCCATTCCCGACCGCAATCCGAAACTGGATCCCACGATTGCGAGCTTCTTCGCCTCCATCGCCAAATACGGCGTGCTGGCCGTCGTCATCATCGCCGTCCTGACCCGCTTTGGCGTGGAGACCACTTCGCTGGTCGCGGCCCTTGGCGCCATGACGCTGGCCATTGGTCTCGCCCTTCAGGGCACGCTGTCCAACGTGGCGGCGGGCGTGATGATCATTTTCTTCCGCCCCTACAAGATAGGCGATTATGTCGAGATCGCGAACACGGCCGGATCGGTCAAGGACATCACCCTGTTCTACACCGAGCTGAACACCCCCGATAACAAGCAGATCATCGTGCCGAACGGTCAGTCCTGGGGCGATGTGATCACGAACTACTCCGCCTACCCCACGCGTCGCTGCGATTTTGTGTTCTCCGCCAGCTATGACGATGACATCGACAAGGTGATCTCGGTTCTGCGCACCACCTTCGAGGCCGATGAGCGCGTGATGAAGGAGCCGGCGCTGTTCGTGGAAGTGAAGGCGCATGGCGCCTCCAGCGTGGACTATGTGGTGCGCGCCTGGTGCCAGGCCTCGGACTATTGGGGGCTGCATTTCGACATGAACAAGAAGGTCAAAGTCGCCTTCGACTCCAACGGCATCGAGATCCCCTATCCGCACTCTGTGGAGATCCACAAGGAAGGCTGATCGCCGCGATACGGCCTTATTTGCGTGAGAGACAGACGATCATGAGCGAACAGACCCCGCATTCCGCCGGACTCAAGTCCATGCTTCAGCGCGTGCTGAGCGTGCGGTTCGCCGACCTCATGGTCGTCTTTCTTCTCTGCGTGCTGGTGGGCCTGGTCCTCGCCGTGTTCCAGGTCGACCCGGCCGATCTCTGGGTCGATTTCTTCCAGACCGTGGGCGACGCCTGGGCGTCCTTCTTTGACTCCATCGGCGCGTCGCTGCGCTGGGCCCTGCGCTATTTCTTCCTGGGCGCCGTGATCGTTCTGCCGATCTGGCTGGCCGTGCACCTGGTCCGGGCTTTTACCAAGCGCTAACAGCAAAATCCGTTCGGATAAGACAATCTCCACCTCTTGCCGCTAAACAGGTCTGGTACACCTGAGAGGGGGAATGTGTGGCGGCAGAGCTGGATATCGATTTTGGCGACGAGGCGTCGTCGAGCGACGGCCTGGACTGGCGCCAGCGCGCTATCATTGTCTGCGACCCCACGCCGTTCTCACGCCGTCTGACGGTCGACATCCTGCGCTATGCCGGCGCGGAGCGCATCCAGACCTGCTCGACCCCTGAATCCGCCATCTGGTTCGCAGAGAACGCCGATCAGTCGGTCATGGTCGTGGACTGGCGGGACGAGCGTCTGGACGCCGCCCAAACCATTCGCAAGCTGCGTCGCAGCAAGGGCGAGGCGAACCGCATCCCCACGCTCATCCTGTCCACCAAGAATACGCTTCTGGACATCGAAGCCGCCCGTGACGCCGGCGCGGACACCCTGGCGCTGCGCCCGGTCTCTCCTCGCGGGGTCACCGAACGCCTGACAGAAATCACCCAGCGTCCACGCGCCTTCGTGAAAACCTCCAATTACAGCGGTCCCGATCGCCGGGTGCGCAAGGCGGACGGCGCAGGCGCCTACAAGCGAGACCGGGACGTGGCGGAGGGCATGACGACGCCGCTGCAGGCTGCGCGCGCCCAGGCCCAGTCCATCATCTTCACCATGCTGCGCCGGGGCGATGAACTCTCGGCGCGGATTGGCCGGTCGCTGGAGCGCTTCCTCGCGAGCGTCGACGCCCTGGGCGATCGTGAACGCGAGATCATCCAGCTGCACCGCGCCTCTCTGGGGCGGCTTGCCGATCTTCAGGGCGAATCCCGTGAAGAGCGCATGGAAGTCGTGGAAGGTCTCGAAACGCTGGTGCGTCGCCGCCTGCGTGACTGACCGGCTGGAAAGCCGCGCCGGTTCCAAGTACAAGCGCTCCCATGAGCGATACCCTTCAAGACAAACTCGACACCCTGGCCGGGCTTCTGGTCGACGGCAGCCCGCATGCCGTCGCCCTGGGCATGAAGCTTGTGCGGGTCAGCCCTGGAGAAGCGGTAATCCGCGCGCCCTATCAGGCTGAGTCAATTAGCGATCCCGAGACGGGCGTGATGCATGGCGGCGTTGTCACCGCCCTGCTCGATCATGCCTGCGGCACGGCCGCCTTCGCCGGTCTGGGCGGGGATCAGGCGGTGGCCACGCTTGATCTGCGGCTCGATTACATGCGTCCGGCCAAGCCCGGCTGTGATGTCATCGCGGAAGCCAGGACCATCAAGGTGTCCGGGCTCATCGCCTTTGTCAGCGCCATCGCCCATGACGGGGATCAGAACGATCCCGTCGCCACCGCGCATGCGGCCTTCATGGTGACCAAGGCCAGCCAGGCCGCCGCCGAGCGCGCCCGCGCCGAGGTGGAGCAACACATGGCGAGCGAGAAAGCCGGAGGCGCCGCCTCATGAATGAGCGTCTGCATAAACTCCAGTCGAGCCCCTATGTCTCGCGCATGGGCGTGCGGTTCGATGACCATGGCGACGAGCTGACCGCCATTCTGCCTTATGACGAGTGGCTGATCGGCAATCCGTTGATCCCGGCGCTGCATGGCGGCGCCATCGGGGCGTTCATGGAGATCACCGCGTCAGCCGGCCTGCTGGCCTTCACCGAACTCGCCGCCCTGCCCAAGCCCATTGATGTGGCGGTGGACTATCTGCGTCCGGGCAAACCCCAGGATGTCTACGCCCGCGCCTCGATCACCCGGCAGGGCTCACGCGTGGCGAATGTGCGCGTGGACGCCTGGCAGGAGCGCCGCGCCTCGCCGATCGCCAGCCTGCATGGCCATTTCCTGATCAAGCCGATCAAGTCGGGCGGTTGAGTTCGCGCGTTTTTCACATGCGAATTTTTTCGCTGAAATCAGCAGATCGCCACAGCCGGATCAGACCCGGGATCGCTTCCGCCTAGCTTGAAACGCGTTGAGGCCGTCAAAGGGCCACGCTCAAACGCCGCATGCACATTACCTTTTAAACGCAAAACGCCCCGCCGGAGCACCGACGGGGCGTTGAATCGTTTGGGGAGTGTGGGTGCGTCTAGCGCACGACAGCAGCCACCTCGACCACGCCGTTGACGCGCGCGACGGCGATATTGAGCTGGGCTTCGCTGGCGCGACGGGCTTCAGCAACACATTCACGCGCGGCGCGCTGTTCGGCCAGGGTGCGCGCAGAACGCGCGTCGCACACATTCAGAGCCGCCAGACGGATCCGGTCGCGCAGGGCGTCCAGACGCTCGACATTGGACAGATCAGACGGACGGAATGCGATTTCAACGGTCTCGACAGATTGGGCGGACGCAGCGCCGGTCAGAGCGACGGCGATGAGGGCGGCGGCGACAAAACGCATCGGGGAGATCCTTGTTTCATATGCGAACCGCTTGCGTGCGGTTCTTCGTTCCAACCAGGCCGGGACAATCCGGCGGGGTCGTTTCTGACAGCGTCTTGCAACGGGGATGTGACGTGTGCGCCAACGCTGGCGCAACTCCAGTCTGCATGAATGCATAACGGAGACGCCTCGGACTTGCCCCCGCTCGCCGAGCGCAAAACTCGCGCATGAAGAGAAAGCCCCCGCCCACGGGGATGGGCGGGGGCCAGGGGAACAGCCTCGTGAGCATTGAAGGCTGTTATTCCTGTAGTGACTGATTTTGCAGCGACTTAGTAAGCGGACTCTTCGTCCGGCCCGGACGCCTGCGCATAGGTGCGACCCATGCTGCGCGCCTCGGCGATCTTGACCTGAAGCTGCGCCATGCCGTCTTCATAGGCGTCCTGGACGCATTCGCGCGTCTGCTGGCTGAAGCGCGTGAAGACGCTGCCGTCTTCATGGCAGACCGCGTGAGCAGTGCGCGCGATCTGCAGACGGAGGCGCTCGACGCCTTCCTCCGTCAGAAGTTGTTCGCTTGCGTAATTGATTGCCTGACGGGTTTCGACGACACCCTCTTCGGCGGCGGCGACGGGGGTGAGCATAAGACCCGCCATGCTGGCGAGCATGACCGTGACCATAGACATGACCTGTTCTCCTAATTCGACCAAGGAAGCCGCGTCGCCCTCTTTTGGGGCGGATCCCGGCGTTCACCCCTGGACGCTAGAACAGCTCACCTAACCGTGCTCTGACGATCAGATGAGACTTTTGTCATGAGCTGGCCACTAACCCGACTTGCGCTGGGACGCGCAGCGACGCGAGCAGTATCTGACGTTTTCCCAGTCACGTTCCCACTTCTTGCGCCAGCTGAAGGGACGCTGGCACACCGGGCAGATCTTTTCAGGCAAGTCGCCCTTTCGTCGTCTCGGCGCCGGCCCTTTCATGAACTCAGGCCTGATCCGAAACGCCGGACCAGCTTCTGAACATGGGGGCGTACGGGAAGAAACAATCGATACAGACCCTCGCCGATCCAGACAAAGGGCGGGCATCCGCCGAGAACGCCCAGCCAGCGCCAGCCCGGCGTCGCGCGCCAGAGAGCAGCAAACGCTGCGGCGCCCGAGCGCAACCGTCCGGCTTGATCGCGGACATGTAACCTTTTCAGGGCCGCTTCACAGGAGACGCCTTCGGGCGAGGCGCCGCTCCGGGTTATATCCGTGAACTGAGCATCTGCACCCTGGTCTTGATAATAGCTCATCTCCGCGCGGCACAGCAGGCAGCCCCCGTCATAAAACACCTCGACAGATGCGGTCCGGACTGCATCATCGGGTTTGGATTCATCAGGTTTTGAGCTTTCTTGGGCCATATCGCATCCAGAATTAGACCGCAGCGAAGAGGATGACAGGGTGGCGAATGGACGCGCAGCAGTGATCGGCGCCGGACTGGCGGGTTCAGCCGCGGCCCGCGCCCTGGCCGCCCGTGACTTCACCGTGGTCCTGTTCGACAAGGGGCGCGGCCCGGGCGGACGCATGTCGACGCGCCGCGCGGAGACCCCGCTCGGACCGGTCCGCTTTGACCATGGCGCGCAATTCATCACGGCGACCGGGGAAAGCTTCTCTGAATTCCTGGAACAGGCCCGCACCGCCGGCGCCGCCGATCTGTGGACCGGTCGAACCGTTTCCATTGACCGCGGCGGCAACGCCGAAAGCCTGCGCGAGAAGACCCGCTGGGTGGGCGTTCCGGGCATGAGCGCCATCGTGAAGACTGCGCTGGACGGGTTCGACGCGCGCTTCGGACGTCGCGCCAGCCATGTGTCCGGCGAGGCCGGCGCCTGGATGATCCATTTCGAGGACAGCCCTGTCGAAGGCCCGTTCGATCGTCTCGTTCTCACCTTGCCGCCCGAACAATTGATCGAGTTCCTGGCGCGGAGCGACGGGGATTTTTCCGAGATCATCGCCGAAGCCCTGGCTGCGAAACTCTCCCCCTGCTGGGCGGTCATGACCGTACCGGCCAATGCGGCGGATCCGGGCTTTGACGGGGCCAAGCTGCTGGGCGGCGCCGTGCGCTGGATGGCCCGGATGAATTCCCGCCCCGGACAGGACGGTCCGGACGCCTGGGTCCTGCACGCCTCGCCGGACTGGTCTGAGGCCTTTCTGGAAAGCGACGCCGACACGGTCGCCCGCAGCCTCACGGAAGAGGCCTTCATCCGTTTCGGCCTGCCCATGCCGGTCTGGAGCCAGGCGCATCGCTGGCGCTACGCCCTGGTCACCGAAGCCCCCGGAACGCCCTTCGGGCGTGATCCGAGCGGCACGCTGGGATGCGCCGGGGATTGGCGGCTCGGACCTCGCGCCGAGCTGGCCTGGGAGTCCGGTGAAGCCCTGGGCCAGACGCTCGCGGACTGATTTCAGGCTCGCCTGTCCGGATGCTTGAGGCTATCCAGCCCCGATGACGGCTCTCACCCTGACCCGCAAGCAGGTCTTCCTGCGCGCCCTGCCCATCATGGGCGCCAACATCGCCTCACCCCTGGTGGGGCTGGTGGACCTCGCCGTGATCGGCCGCACCTCCGACACAGAGGCCATCGCCGCCGTGGCCCTGGGCGGTCTGGTCTTCAATATCTTCTTCTGGTCCGTCGCCTTCCTGCGCATGGGCGCAACCGCGCTGACCGCCCAGGCCGATGGCCGCAACGATGAAGGCGACGTGCGCGCTGTCCTGTGGCGTGCGGGACTTGTCGGGGTCGCGATCGGCCTTGTCCTGCTGGCGGCGCAATGGCCGATCAAGAGCGCCGCCTTCGCCCTGTTCGACAGCCCGACCGGTGTGGAGGCGCTGGGCCGCGACTATGTGAACGCCCGGCTGTGGGGCGCACCGGCCGCCTTCGCCGGCTTTGCTGTCTATGGCTGGCTGATCGGCCTGGGGCTCACCGGACGCGCCCTCATCCTTCAAACCGTGCTCAATCTGCTCAATGCCGGCCTGTCCGTCCTCTTCGTCCTGGGCTTTGATCAGGGCGTCGCCGGCGTCGGCGCAGCCAGCGCCGTCGCGCAATGGCTGCACCTTCTGGCGGCGGGCGTGATCATCGTCATGATCCTGCGTCAGCGCGGGACGGCGCCCGCAAGCCGCCTGCTGGACACAGAGGCCATCCGACGGCTGTTCTCGGTCAATCGCGATATCTTCCTGCGCACCATGGCGCTTCTGGCGGGCTTTACCTGGTTCAACATCGCCAGCCTGCGCGAAGGCGCGGACGTGCTGGCGGGCAACGCCATCCTGATGCAGTACATCTCCATCTGCGCCTTCTTCCTCGACGCCTTCGCCCATGTGACCGAGGCCGAGACCGGGCGCGCCGCCGGGGCGAGGAACTGGTCCCGCCTGATCCGCGCCTTCCGTCTGACCAGCGAACTGGCCCTGGGGTTCTCGCTAATCCTCAGCCTGGGCTTTCTTGTGCTCGGCGACGCCTTCATCGCCATGATGACCACTGACGCCGCGACCCGCGAAACCGCCCGCAGCTTCCTGATCTGGTGCGCGCTGGTGCCGCTTCTGGGCATGCCCAGCTGGCAACTCGACGGATTGATGATCGGCGCCACGCGCGGACCGCTGATGCGAAACGCCATGATCGCGGCGCTTGCGATCTATCTGATGCTTGACGCTGTCCTGCGCCCGCTCTGGGGCGCGCACGGGCTCTGGTTGGCCTTCCTGCTCTACTACCTCGCACGAGCCGGAACGCTGATGGTCGGCTGGAGAGGGCTGAAACGCAGCTTTGACGCCTAGGCGTCCACCCCGACCGCTTCCGAAACATGCTCGAACCCGTCCGCCTTCAAACGTTGGGCCAGACCCTCGCGGATCCTCAGCGCCAGTCCCGGCCCCTGATAGACCAGGGCGGTGTATAGCTGGACCGCGTTCGCGCCCGCGCGAATCCTGGCGTAGGCGGCGTCCGGGCCATCGATGCCGCCCACCCCGATGATCGGCAGGTCCGGTCCGGCCAGACGGCGGAACTGGCGCAGCACCTCGGTGGAGCGGGTCTTCAGCGGCAGGCCGGACAGACCGCCCGCCTCGCCCTTGTGACGGCTCTGAAGGCTCTCAGGGCGCTCCAGCGTGGTATTGGAGACGATGAGGCCGGACAGGGCATGGGTCTCAACCGCCTTCACGATGGTCTCGATGCCCGCCTCGTCGAGATCGGGGGCGACCTTCAGGAAGACCGGCTCGGCCCAGCGCGCATCATTGACCTTCTTCAGAAGCTCATCGAGCGCATCCCCGCTTTGCAGGGTGCGCAGGCCGGGCGTATTCGGCGAGGAGATGTTGACTGTGAAGAAGTCCGCCAGACCCGACAACGCCTTCAGAAGAATGGCGTAATCACTGGCGCGGTCCTCGGAATCCTTGTTGGCGCCCAGATTGACGCCCACAGGCCCCTCCGCCTTTGAGGGGCTGTCCTGACGCGCTTCAAGACGCGTCTTCACCGCATCAAGGCCCTCATTGTTGAAGCCCATGCGGTTGATGACAGCCTTGTCCTCGCGCAGCCTGAACAGGCGCGGTTGCGGATTGCCGGCTTGCGGGCGGGGCGTGACCGCGCCCACTTCCACAAACCCGAACCCGGCGTTCAGAAGCGCGTCCGGGGCTTCGGCGTTCTTGTCGAATCCGGCGGCGAGACCGACCGGATGGGCCAGCTCGAGCCCTGCCAGCGCGGTTTTCAGGACGGGGTCGGCAGGCGTTGAGGCTTTCGGTCCGAACCCGGCCTTGAGCCCCATCAGGGCCGCGCGGTGTGCGGTCTCCGCCGGCAGAAAGGTCAGCAGTCTGGCAAGCAGGTCGCTCATCGGCTCAGCTCCGGCGGCAGGCGCCAGGCGCCCTCTTCATCCCGTTTGATCAGATGCACGCCCGTTATGGCGCTAAACGGCACCGGCCCGTAGATATGGGGGAACATCTCGCCCCCGCGGGACTTTTCCCATTTCAGCGTATCGCCCAGGGCGCTGGCGTCGATCTCGGCGACGCCCAGACGCCCGGCGTCGGCATAATGGATCTGCAAGGTGTCCGCCAGCTGGTCCAGCGTGGAGGCGTGGATGAAGCCATCCGCCTTGTCATGGGCCTCGCCCTCATAGGCGCCGGACAAGGAGGCCGCGGCCAGGGCGGCGGGATCGGCGATGCGATAGATCAGATCTGTCATGAACAAGGCCGATACGACGCCCGGCCGCCAGGCGCAAGCGTGTGGCCCCTCTGCATGTGTCCGGACAGGGCTCATCCATTTCACAAGGATTTTTTTCCTGCTATAGGAGTGTGGAGAGTCGCGTTAGACGGGATGCCGATGCTGACCCACGCCCAGATCTGGAGCGGAATTGACCGCCTGGCCCATCGCGCAGGCCTGACGCCATCAGGATTGGCGCGCCGCGCGGGCCTTGACCCCACCACCTTCAACCCGTCCAAACGCACCAGCGCCGACGGCGCCAAGCCACGTTGGCCATCCACCGAGAGCCTCGCCAAGGCGCTTGAAGCAACCCGGGTCAGCTTTGACGACTTCGCCGCGCTCGCCATGGGCCATACGGCTGGACGCTCCGTGCCGCTGCTGGGATTCGCGCAGGCGGGCGATCATGGCTATTTCGATGACGCCGGGTTTCCCACCGGGGAGGGCTGGGAGGATATCCGCTTTCCCGGGGATGAAGGCGAAGGCGCCTATGCGCTGGAGATTTCCGGAGAGTCCATGTCGCCCGTCTATCGCCATGGCGACCGCATCGTCGTCAGCCCGGACGCCCCGCCCCGACGCGGCGACCGCGTCGTGGTGAAAACCCGCTCGGGCGAGGTGATGGCCAAGGAGCTGGGCCGGGTGACGGCGGAGAGCGTGGAGCTGATCTCGCTCAACCCGTCCTATGACAACCGGATCCTCTCGACCCGCGATCTCGTCTGGATGGCGCGCATCGTCTGGGCCAGCCAGTAAGTCGACGCCCCCGCACGCCTGTCCGTGCGAGGGCGTCAAGCGCTGTCGGTCTTAGGGGGAACCGTCAGGCGCATATTCAAAGACGTCCGTCAGAGGGGTCTTGAAGACCTCCGCAATCTGGAAAGCCACTTCCAGGGAGGGCGAATACTTGCCCTGTTCGATGGCGAGCACGGTTTGCCGGGTGACGCCGATCCGTCTGGCCAGTTCGGCCTGGGTCATCTCTCCGGCATGAAAGCGCAACTCGCGGATCCGGTTCTTGATCTGCGTTGACTTCGCCATGACTAGACGCCCATCCGGTAATCGATGGCGCGCAGCACGCCCTTGACCAGTTCCGAGACCACCAGACCGCCCAGGATCATGTGCACGATCCAGAAGACATTCTGTTCGGTCAGCGCCAGTCCCAGCGCCAGGATCGCCGCCGTCCCCAGCACATAGCTCGACCGGGCGTCCGCACGCATCTCGATCAGCTTGTCGCGTTCATCCGCCTGGTCGGACTCCTTGGGCGCCGCCATGGCGACCAGGATATGACCGACCACGCCGCCGATGACGAGGAACACGACCGCCGCGAACAGATAGGGGCCGACCTGCTCCATGGATGGGCCCTCGTTCAGGGCCGGCGGCATGACCATGGCGAAATACGCCCCATAGGCCAGGGCGATGATAACCGTCATGACCAGATTGCTTTTTTCTTGGAACGACATGTCAAACTCCTTTGATCTCATGTCGAATTTCTTTGACATTCCGAGGTGTAAAAGGGAGCAGACCCCATGTCAAACATTTTCGACCTCATGGCCGATTTATTTGACAAAACGCCTGCGCGCCTCTGGCCAAGTGTCTGATTTTACTCTTCGAGCAGGCGCACAGCTTCGGTCTGTGCAGCGGCCGGATCGGTTTGAAGAAGCCCCAGAAGCGAGGTCGCCAATCCCAAGACCGCCTGCCCGACGGCGTCGCTTTCGGCGGTCTCGATCGCCCGGTTGAGCATCAGGGTCGCCTCCTCGCCATGGACCGCCGGATCAGCGGCGACCAGCGCGACGGCGAAGCGATAGGGGATGGCGGCGGGAGCGTCGCCCATCTCCACGGCCTGTCGCATCAGGGATAGGCCTTCGGCTTCATTGGCGTCAAACATGCCCTCTCCGGCGCGGCGCACCACCTCGAGATGCCAGGCGCCCAGCATGGCGGGGCCCCAGGGTTCTGACGGATCCAGCCGGATCGCCTCGATCATGTGATCGCGGCCCTGCTGGGGCAGGCCCATCATGACGGCCCGAAGCTTGTTCACATAGCGTGACTGATACCCCAGTCCTGCGGCGAGCCGCAGATGCGCCTCGGCATTGTCGGGCTCCAGAGCGAGCGCCGCTTCAGCGTACTCCTGCGCGCGCAGCGCCGCCTCGCGGCGATCCCGGCGCGACATCCCCTCGGCCTGATCCAGAGTGATCGGCATCAGGGCCGCTTCAGAAGCCAGGATCAGCGCGTCCACATCCGAGGTCGCGCTGGAGGCCGCGCTTTCAGCCGCCCCCCATTGCCCGGTCTCGAACGCCTCCATCGCCGGCGCAGGCGCCTGGGCGTGCGTCATCGGAAGAAGCGTGAGCGAGAGCGCCAGCACGCTGGCGCCAAACATCATTCGGGTCATGGTCAACAGTCCTTCAGGGGCAAGGCCTGTAAGACTAGGCCGTCAGCACCCGTCCCGCCACCGCGTCGAGCTTTTTCACGAGATCCGGGTCGCGCTTTTCAGGCGCCGTGATGATGGCGAACTCCAGCGCCTTCTCGATGCCTTGCGGGCTGTCGGTGCGCGGCTTGGCGGCCATCGCCTTCACGAGGTTGCGCACCAGGGCATGGGCGTGGGCGGTATTGGCGTGCATGGTCTTGAGTATGTCGGAAATGTCGACATCGGCGTCCTCGGTGCGCCAGCAATCATAATCGGTGACCATGGAGACGCTGGCATAGGGCAGCTCGGCTTCACGGGCGAGCTTGGCTTCAGGCATGTTTGTCATGCCGATGACGCTGCAGCCCCATTGGCGATAGAGCTGGCTTTCAGCCCGGGTGGAGAACTGCGGGCCTTCCATGACGAGATAGGTCCCGCCGCGCTGCACGGTCTCAACGCCCGCGGCTTCCGCCGCATCCGCCGCCATGGCCGACAGGCGCGAACAGACCGGGTCCGCCATCGCCACATGGGCGACGCAGCCTTCGGAGAAGAAGCTTTTCTTGCGCGCAAAGCTGCGATCGATGAACTGGTCCACCACCACGAACGCGCCCGGCGCCAGCTCTTCCTTGAGCGAGCCGACCGCGGACAGGGACAGGACATCGGTCACGCCCGCACGCTTGAGCGCGTCGATATTGGCGCGATAATTGATGTCGCTCGGCGGAATGCGATGGCCTTCATCATGACGGGCCAGGAACACGAGCTCCACGCCTTCAAGACGGGCATGGACGAGGTCGCTGGAGGGTTTGCCCCACGGGGTCTCCACCGTCTCCTTGCGCACGTCCTCGAGGCCGTCCAGTCCGTAAAGGCCCGATCCGCCGATGATCCCGAGTTTCCAGCTCATTCTTCGGTTCTCCAGTATGAATCGGGCACGCCGGGCGCCCAGCGATGGATTTCCGCCCAGCTCTCCGCCGACCGCAGGACGGTGGAGATGAAGGGCCGCTTGATCGCCTGATACGCCTCACGGTCGCTGCGTGTCTTGTCCGCCAGCGCCATCTTGAAGTCGCCATAGTCGCGGCGCGCGCTGTCGTCATCGCGCAGGAAGTCCCGCATCAAGAGCGTGTTGCGCGCCCCCGCGGCGCCATTGCGGCGCACATGGATGTGCAGGCGCCGCTCCCCCTTGCCTTCGCGGAAGTAGAGCTTGCGCCAGTCATCCGGGCCCAGAACAGGCGGGGTGTCGGGATGCGGTTCGTCGCCGGTATTCTCGGCGCGATGGACAAAGCCGGCGGCCTTCATCGCGGAGATCAGTCCGGGGTCATCCAGATCAACCACCAGCGCCTGGATATCGATGACATCCTTGGCGGCAAGGCCGGGCACGGCGGTCGAGCCCACATGATCGACGCGCAAGGCCGGTGATCCCAGCGCGCGGCAGATCGCATCCGCCCAGGCGAGGCCCTCTTCCGCCCAGGCGGGGTCGGGCGTGGAGACATGAATGGGGTCGCGACTCATGCTCGGTCCTTTACCACCCGCAGCCTTCATAAGAAACGGGCCGCCCGAACATTCGGACGGCCCGTGGATCGTCATGGCTGAAAGGGAAGCCTAGTGCTTCACATTCGACCACACCTGACGGTAGGCGGCGTAGAGAAGGCCCGCCAGGACCAGCAGGTAGATCATGACCATCAGGCCCATCTTCTTGCGCACTTCCATGTGCGGCTCGGACGCCCAGGCCAGGAAGGCGGCGACGTCGGTCGCCATCTGTTCCTTGGTGGCCTCGGTGCCGTCGGCATACTCGACCAGACCGTCCTGCAGCTGCGGCGGCATGGCGATCACGCCACCGGTCATGTACGGGTTGTAGTACTGGCCCGGGCCGATGCGCACATCTTCAGGCACTTCGTAGTCATAACCCAGCATCAGCGAACGGATGTATTCCGGACCGCCATGGCGGGCTTTCACGATCACCGAGAAATCCGGCGGAATCGCGCCGCCATTGGCCGCAGCCGCCTGTTGCGGGTTGGCGAACGGGTTCGGGAAGCGGTCAGCCGGGCGACCGGGACGCTCGAACATGTCGCCATACTCGTCCGGACCGTCCTCGACGATGTACTCGGCGGCGATGGCGCGCACGATCGGGTTGTCGTTCGGGTTCGGATATTCCTCCGAATAGAACGGGCCGCCCTCCTCGCCCAGATTGCGGATGTGCAGCTGGTTCATGGAGTGACAGGCCGAACAGACCTGTTGGTACACCAGGAAGCCGCGTTGCAGCTGGGCGCGGTCGAAAGTGCCGAACGGACCTTCAAAGCTGAAGTCATACTCAGCCGGATGATGGCCGGCCTCGGCCGCAAGCGCGGCCGGGCTTGCGAGCGCCAGAGCGCCCGCAGCGGCGGCCAGGAGGCGTTGGATCATTTTCATCTATCGCTCTCCTTATTCAGCAGGCGCGGCGGAAGCCGACGCGTCTGATTTGCCTTTGCCCAGGACCGATTCCTCGATGGAGGCCGGGCGCGCGCTCGGTTTCTCGATGAAGCCCAGAAGCGGCAGGATCACCAGGAAGTAGGCGAAGTAGTACAGGGTCAGGATACGTCCGAGCCAGAGGAAGTTCAGGCCGATCGAACCCAGCACCGGCACCTTGTTGTCCGGCAGTTCTGCGCCGCACCAGCCCAGACCCAGGCAGGCGATCACGAAGAACACGAAGAACCAGCGGGCCAGCGGACGGTAGCGCATGGAGCGCACCTTGGAGGTGTCCAGCCAGGGCAGGACGAACAGCACCGCGATGGCGCCGAACATCATCAGCACGCCGCCCAGCTTGTCGGGCACGGCCCGCAGGATGGCGTAGAAGGGCAGCAGATACCATTCGGGAACGATGTGCGCCGGGGTCACCAGGGCATTCGCCTCGATATAGTTGTCCGCATGGCCCAGAGCGTCCGGCCAGTAGAAGACGAAGAAGGCGAAGATGATCATATAGACGATGATCGCGAAGCCGTCCTTCACCGTGTAGTACGGGTGGAAGGGCAGCGTGTCCGCCTTGGTCTTGATGCTCAGGCCCGTCGGATTGTTATTGCCCGGAACGTGCAGCGCCCACACGTGCAGACCCACGATCCCGGCGATCAGGAACGGGATCAGATAGTGCAGCGAGAAGAAGCGGTTCAGGGTGGCGTTGCCCACGGAGAACCCGCCCCACAGCCATTCGGTGATCGGCGTGCCGATCAGCGGCAGCGCGCCGAACAGGTTGGTGATCACCATCGCGCCCCAATAGGACATCTGGCCCCAGGGCAGCACATAGCCCAGGAAGGCGGCGGCCATCATCAGAAGATAGATGACGACGCCCAGGATCCACAGAAGCTCGCGCGGAGCCTTGTAGGAGCCGTAATACAGACCGCGCAGCATGTGCAGATAGACCGCCAGGAAGAACATCGACGCGCCATTGGCGTGAATGTTCCGCAAGAGCCAGCCGAAGTTCACGTCACGGTCGATGCGTTCCACAGAGGCGAAGGCGTAATCGATGTGCGGCACATAGTGCATGGCCAGGACGATGCCGGTGATGATCTGGATCATCAGGCAGACGGTCAGGATGCCGCCGAAGGTATACCAGTAGTTCAGGTTGCGCGGGGTCGGGAAGTCCACGAAGGAGTCCCAGCCCAGGCGCACGATCGGCAGGCGCTGGTCAAGCCAACGCTCCACGCCGGTTTTCGGTTCGTAAGTGCTCGGTCCGCTCATTACTCGCTCTCCCCTAGCCCAGACGCAATGTCGTCGCCGCGATGAAGGTCATCGGCGGAATCGGCAGGTTTTCCGGGGCCGGGCCACGGCGGATGCGGCCTGCGGTGTCATAGTGCGAACCATGGCACGGGCAGAACCAGGCGTCGTAATCGCCAGCGCCTTCGGTCGGCACGCAACCCAGGTGCGTACAGTTCGCGCTGGTCACCAGCATGGCGCCGCGCAGGGCCTCGTCCACTTCCACGCCTTCGTCAACGCCTGCAGACAGGGTCGAACGGTTCGCGTCGGTCGCCGGGGCGCTGTCGTCGAGATTGGCGTTGCGGGCCAGCGGGTCCGGCAGACGCGAGACTTCCACTTCAGCCGCCTCGGAGATTTCCTGGGCGGTCCGGCGACGCACAAAGTGCGGACGCTCGCGGAACATCACCGTGATCTCGGCGCCTTCTTCGAGCTCGCCGATGTTTATCTCGGTGGTGGACAACGCAAGCGTATCCGCCGCCGGGTTCATCTGATCGATGAACGGCCAAAGGGTGAGAGCGCCGCCGACGCCTACCGCCCCGACCGATGCGATGTAGAGAAAGTCCCGGCGCGACGGCTCTTCGCCGCCGGTCTCGGGATTGCTGTTCACGTCCGTCACGTGCCGACCTCTTGAATTCGAACTGCCCGCCCCGCAGGGCCTGGCAGACCCCACGCACGCTAGCGCGCGATCTCAGACTTAGCCTAACGCTGCGGCTTGTCGGTGCGACGTGCTGACGCAGGCCGACTAAGCATACAACGCGGATAGAGGGGCGGATTAATGCGACCCCCCTTATTTTTCAACCAGATTATCCCGTTTGATGCGCGTGAATCCGCTGCAAACGCAGATTTTCCCCAAGAAAAAGCGCAAAAGACGCGTACGATTCAGAGACAGGCTTGGTCTCTACCGCTCGCTGACCGGCAAAATGGTCGCCTGTGCGACAGCAATGAGTTTTTCACCCTCGTCCTGCTCCGCAATGACATCCACGCGCACAGTGACCTGTCTTTTCCCGGCCTTGACCACATGCGCCTCGGCCCTGAACGCCGTACCGATTCCCGGAGCGAGAAAGTTCAGATTGAACTGCGAGGTGACCACGTCGCCCACCAGGGTGGCCGCCGCATAGGCCGCGGCGTTATCCGCCAGGAACCCGACCAGCCCGCCATGCAGAAAGCCATGGTGCTGGGTCATGTCTTCCTTGCGGAGCTCCAGCCGCGTCACAACCTCGCCAGCCTCCGCCTTCAGGATCTCCAGCCCTGTCCAGCGGGTGAAGGGCTGGACCTTGATGATCTCCCTGAGAACCGCGGCATTGACCACCGGAGCGTCAGGAGCGTTCGGGGTGAGCGACATGAGCGCCTCCAAAATAGACCGACCGGTCTATATAGACTTCTCGAACGGCTTCCTACAAGCTCGCAGGCAAGGAGTTCTCGTTCATGCCGACATCTGAACACGCCCAGGCCCCGGCCTCATCGCGCAAGCGAGGCGAGTCGCGCTCGCGCCTGATCACGGCCGCGGCTCAGCTGTTTCAGGAACAGGGGTATGCCGCGACCGGTCTGTCAGAAATTCTGGACCGCGCGAAAATGCCCAAAGGCTCGCTCTACCATCATTTTCCGGGTGGCAAGGTGGAGCTGGGAGCGGCCGCGATGGAACGCGCAGGGCAAGTCCTGCAACAGACTCTCGCGGCCCGACTGGATAGCCGGGGGTCATCGGCCGAGGCCATCCGCGCCTTCTCCCAGGATCTGGCTGGATGGCTTGAAGGCTCTGATTTCACAAAGGGATGCCCGGTCGCCACAGTGGCTCTGGAGCAAGCCAATGGCGAGCCCGATCTGGTGGCGGCGATCCGCTCGGCCTTCGAGGGAGTCATTCAGGCGCTGTCGGACCAGCTGACGGCTGAAGGCCGGACGCCAGAGCGCGCCCATCGCCTCGCGACCTTCTGCCTTTCAGCGCTGGAGGGCGCGCTGGTTCTGGCCCGCACGCAGCGATCCAGCGAACCTGTCCGCATGGCCGGAGAAGAGCTTGCCGTGCTGATTTCGGACAGCGCGCGCGCCTAGATCAGCTCCGCGCGCGCCAGCGCCGCTTCGAGCGGTTCAAAGCGTTCCCCCGCTTCCTTGTGGACGCCCTCGGGGTCCTTGCCGAGCGTCTCCGACCGCAACCAGGCTTCCGCCGCCGCCGCATCGGCATCCACGCCGATGAACGCCGCCGCCTTCCGCGCCGCGCCCTGCGGGTCAGCCAGAAGCTCTTCATAACGCACCGTGAACACCCGGCCGGGGAAGATCGCCTCCCAGTGTTCGCACAACCGGTTATGGCACGCCATCACCCGCGCGATATCGTCAGGATGATAGGTCCAGTGGCGCGCCTTGCGGAACCGGGTCTTGTAGATCGACCAGGCCAGGTCACGCGGGTCGCGCACGATGCGGATCATCTTGGCCGCGGGCAGGCAGACGCCATACGCCCCGGCGGCCATTTCAGACAGCGAACTGGGATCGATGATGCGCGAAACGGTGCGATCGAGCGCCTCTTCAGCCTGGCTCAGATAGCGCTTGCCCACCTCGCCCAGCACATTGCGGCCCCAGCCCGCCTCGATGGCCTCGGAAATCTCGGCGAGGGTCTGATCGCCCAGCGGGGTCGCATTGAGCCAGAACAACCCGTTCTTGCGCTGGAGCGCGCCGGCGTCATCATCAGCCGCCAGCACGTCAGCCAACCAGTCCGCTCCGGCGCAAGGCGGCGCCATGATCAGGACGGGGCGACCGTCGATGACGCCTGCATCCTCATGCTTTTCAACAAATTGAGGTTCATAGCTGGCAATCAGCGCCTTGACGGACTGCTCATGACGTTCCGTGTCAAATCCGGTGTCGTCCCGGCAAAAGGCCGCGCCTTCAGCCACCCGCATGGCCGCAACCGCGTCTTCGCCCACATCGCGATACGCCTTGGCCAGGGTATAGGCCAGAGCGCCGCGTTCGGTGGAGGACATGTTGGCGGTGTTCTGAAGCCGCATCTCTTCAAGCGCGGCAAGCTCGCCCGAGCCCGATTCAAACGTGATGCATTCTGCAAGGCCTTCCCACGCCAGGACGTCGAACCGGTCCAGGCTGATCGCGCGCCGGAAGCTCAGCGCCGCCAGATTGGTTTTGCCCAGCTCCAGCAACGCCCGACCTGCCCGGCGTTGCAGCGCCGGATCATTGGGTTGCTGGGCGATCAGCTTCTCGATGACCTCAAGCGCCTGCTGATGACGGCCCAGCCCGGACAGGGCCGAGGCCAGCCAGAGCCAGGACTGGGGGTAATTCGGCGAGGCGCGGGTCAACAGCTCGGCGGCCTTCAGCGCCGCGACCTCGTCTCCCACTTCCATCGCCAGTCCGGCGACATCGCCCCACTGGCTGCCCAGCTGGGCTTCTGCCTCGATCAGGCGGCGCGCCTCGACGGACACGCCCAGAAGGTCTTCACGACGACGCGCTTCATGCAGGTCGGACAAGGGATCAATCATGGCAATCGGAATTCCACATTCAGGCCGGCTCTCTGGCGGCGGAGCCTAAAGCCCGGCTTGCGGCTGCGCCAGCGCTTCAGGCGCCGTTTTGGCTTGCCAGCGGCGGTTCAGATGTATCTTTTCGCACGGCCCTGAAACCTGAGGAGCGAGCATGTCCGCAAACGCCAAACCCAGCGAAGACGTCCTGGCGGATCGCCGCCAACGCGCGAAAGCCTGGTTTGAATCGCTGCGCGACCGCATTTGCAGCGCGTTCGAGGCGCTCGAAGCCGCCGCAGACCCGACGCTGTATCCCGGCGAGGCCGGACGCTTCGAACTGACGCCCTGGGTGCGCGGCGACGGCGCGCAGGAGCTGGGCGGCGGCGTGATGGGCATGATGCATGGCCGCCTGTTTGAGAAGGTGGGTGTCCACGTCTCCACGGTCTTTGGGGAGTTCAGCCCCGAATTCGCCGCCCGGGTCCGCGGGGCCGGGACCGATCCGCGCTTTTTCGCCACCGGCATCTCGCTGATCGCCCACATGCGCAATCCGCATGTGCCGGCGGTGCACATGAACACCCGCTTCATCACCACGACGCTGAGCTGGTTCGGCGGCGGCATGGACCTGAACCCGACCCAGGATTACCAGCGCGACAAGAGCTTCCCCGATTCCAAGGCCTTCCACGCAGCCGCGAAATCCGCCTGCGACGCCCACGACCCGAGCTATTACCCGCGCTTCACCGACTGGTGCGACGAGTATTTCTGGCTCAAGCACCGCAACGAGCCCCGCGGCACGGGCGGGATTTTCTATGACCATCTCGACAGCGGCGATCATGAGGCGGATTTCGCCTTCACCCGCGATGTGGGCGAAGCCTTCCTCAGCGCCTATCCCGAGATCGTGAAGACCCGCATGTACCAGAGCTGGACCGAGGATGATCGCGAGGAACAGCTGGTGCGTCGCGGCCGCTATGCCGAGTTCAATCTCCTTTATGATCGCGGCACCAAGTTCGGCCTCGAAACCGGCGGCAATATCAACTCGATCCTGTCCTCCATGCCGCCGCATGCGCGCTGGCCGTAAGCGAAGTCTTAATCTGCGTTAACGACCGGTTAGCAGACTCACCGCATCGCTTGCTGGAATCGGCTTTCCGCCTTCAGGGAGCGAGACATGGTCAATACCGTCGGAACCCAGGGTCCGTATCTGGGCCCCAATGGCGCAACAGCGGCAACGCAGAGTGAAACGACGAAACCGCGCTCGGGCGGGTCAAACCCGGATGCCGCTCCCAAGACCGCCAGCGACACAGTGAGCCTCTCGGCCGCGGCGCGCGCCGTCCTCAACGGATCTTCCGCCCGCGTGGACGCCCTGATGGCGGACCGCGGCGACGCCATCTTCCGCAACGCCCTGTCCGGCGCCCGCGCCTATCAGGACAATTACGCCTCGGTGCTGGAAAAGCCCGGCCTGGACGCCGACACGGCCCGCGAAACCCGGATGAAGATGCTGGCGCGAGAACGCGAGGCCTTCACCGCCCCCGAACATACGGGCGACGTGCTGACCCGGGCGCGCGCCTATATCGAGTTCTATGATTCCCTGTCCGAGGAAGAGCAGAACTCCGAGCGCTATCGCGGCACCCGCGAGACCATGGCGGCGATTGTCGAGCAGGAATCGGTCAACGCCGGCGTCGAGGCGCCCGATCTGAGCCTGTCGCAAAGCCCGTTCGATACCCTGCTGAACGCCCTGTCTGACGGCGAGGGCGGCATCGCCCAGCGCGACCGGCAGGAGGTGGTGGATGAATTCCGCGCCCGTCTTGAATCCCAGGTGGGATCTGAAGCGCGCCAGCGTGAGGGGCGCGAGCTGGAGAACCGCTACGGCGCGCTGCAGGACCTGATCGAACGGGCGCGTCGCGGGGATGAAACCGCCTATGCCAGGCTCGAAGCCCTGTCCGAGGACGCCGCCTCGATCGCGCCGGTCAGCGAGAGCGGCACGGACGAATAGGCCCGATCAGAGGACGCCCGGCGTCCATCCGGCCGCCAGAAGGCCCAGCACAAAGCCCAGCCCGATCAGCGCAGCGCCCGCCCCGCCCATGAGAATCCAGTTCGTCGCGAGCTGCCAGAAGGCGGATTCGGCCCGACGCGGGAAGTCGCCCACCGGATCAAACTCGCGATGCAGGGGCTGCGTGGCGCGCAGCTCGGCCATGTCGGCTGAAGACCCCGCCGAGCCTGTGGCGAACTGGCACAAACGGGCGAGCACATCGACGGCGAGACGTGCGCTGGCCTCGTCATCCATGTTCAGCATCAGGCTGCCTTCGCCATGGTTGAGCAGCTTGCCGCCCTTGTTGGGCGCCTTGCGCACTCCGGTTATCTTGGAATAGCTGCGGATCTCCTCCGCTTCCGCTTCCTCGATATCGTCAGGGCTGTCGGTTTCAGGCAGACCGAACAGGACCAGACGCAGCAGCATTTCAGCCAAGCTGGCGCGGTCCAGCGCGTTGACCCGCTGGTTCTTGAGGTTTTCCGGCCCGCCATGGGCGAGCCATTTGCCGATCATCTCGATCCGAATCGCCGCCGCGAGACCGTTCGATACGCCCTTGAGCGCCGACTTGTCCGTCGCCGGGCCGCCCAGACGCGGCAGGCCGCGCGCCGGTTTGCGGTCCTTGGGCGGCTTGGCCTTGACGAACGGACCTTCGAGCTTGCCCTTGAAATGGGTCAGGCATTCATCGAGCGCATGACGCGCCGCGCGCACCGCCGCCCCGTGGCGCACCTTCTTGGACAGAAGGTCAGAATCCAGCAGCCGGTCGGCCTCCCACAGGCTGCGGGCGGCTTCGGAGAGCGATTGCGAGACCTTCTGGGGGTCAAGCGTTTCACCCGCTTCAACCCCTTCGCCATTGCGAATCCTGTTGTCCTGCGCGGTCAGCGCCTGATCGGCCTGACTCTTGAGCGAATAGAGGATCTGATCAAACTGGCTGTCGCGCTCACGCGGCCAGTCATCCCGCCGCCAGCGCCCGAGCTGGAAATACCAGCGCGATTCCCCGCGCTGCAGGCGCTGATTGAGGTCGCGGCTGAATTCCAGCTGCTCCTCGCCGGGCAGCAGGTCAAAGAACGCCTCGACGAAATCGAAGACGAGGAGGTTGGCCGTGATGCCCCATTTCTCCCCGTTCAGCGGATCGCGATGGGAAATCTCGCCTTCGGTCTGGAACAGATTCTCGAAGCCCGGCGCTTCGGCCGCAGCCGACCAGTGCGCCCGGTTCGCCTGCAGATAGGCGTCCGCCATGGTCTGGCGCGCCCGGCGGGGCAAGTCCTTGATCTTGCGCTTCTCATTGGCGGCGCTGATGGTCTTGGCGAGCTGGATGCGCAGGGCGATCTCAGCATCCACAAAGGCGTTGGTGGTCTCCGCTTCAGTGAAGTTGAGCGCCTTGGCCTTCTCTTCCAGCGCCCGGCGATCATGCAGATGCAGATCCGCGGCGAACAATTCGCCGCTGCCCACCCGTGCGCGATAGCGCAGGGAGAAAAGCTCTGACAGGCTCACCCTTTCGCCTCCGCCGCACGCGCCAGAAGCGTCTCGTGGTCGAGGTTGAAGTCACTGTCGATCCAGCGCGCTTCAAGCTGTTTCATCACCGCGCCCAGCTGGGGACCGGGCTCGAAACCCAGCGCGATCAGATCGCGCCCCGTCACCGGCAAGTCCGGCTTGCGCCAGTGCGCCGCCGCGTCCAGATCAGCGTCGGCCTCGCCCTCGCCGCGCGCTTCGGCGAGTCGCATCCGGTCAGAAAAGGTCTGCGCGCCAAGCGTATAAAGCGCCCGACGACGCGCCCGGGCCTCTGCTCCCGGCCGCACCGAATCTGCGCCATCAGCCGCAGGGGCACACATCGCGATCAGGCGATCTGTCTCTGCGTTGGACGCCTTCATCTGATGGCCCAGGCTGCGCACTGTGGTCACATCTCCCCCGCACAACGCCGCCGCCCTGATGAGCGTGTCAGGCGCGCGCCCTTTCCCTCTGTCGGCGTTAATTATGCTTAAGAGAAGGTTTAAGTCGAGCCGTTCCGGCCAAACCGGTTCAAAAACGTGGCCTTCCTGCATCGCTTTGACCACAGGTCCGGGATCGGGGGCGGCCAGAAGCGTCTTGAGCTCTTTCCACACCCGCTCCCGCGCCAGCGCTTTCAACCCGGGCGCGGCGCGCACGCAGGCGGCATGGCCTTCGGCGTCCAGCGCCGAGCCATACCAGGCGTTGAAGCGATAAAACCGCAATATGCGCAAGACGTCCTCGGCCAGGCGCTCATCCGCCTCGCCAATGAAGATCACCCGATGGGCCAGCGCGTCCGCAACACCGTCATACGGATCGAACAGGCTGCCATCCCGGCGCGCATAAATCGCGTTGAGGCGAAAATCGCGGCGGCTGGCGTCGATGGCCCAGTCGGTCGTAAAGGCGACCACGGCGCGCCGGCCATCGGTGGAGACATCCTTGCGCAGCGTCGTGATCTCGAACGGCTTGCCCTTGATGACCGCGGTGATGGTGCCGTGATCGAGCCCGGTGGGGATCGCCTTGATGCCTGCCGCTTTAAGAGCATCCATCGTCTCTTGCGGGGTCAGCTGGGTGGCGATGTCCACATCCTCGACCGGCGCGCCCTGAAGCGCATTGCGCACCGCGCCACCCACGATACGCGCCCGATCCGTCTCGCCTGGGCTGATCGCGTCCAGCACCGCACGCGTGTCAGGCGCGCTCAGAAAAGCGTGCTCGGAAGGGTCCAGCCGCATGCCCGACCTCGCTAGATCGGCTCTTCGGGAGAAGGCGGATCGCGATCCTCGAACTGTCCGGGCCGGATCTCGCCATCCTCCAGCCGGGGCGGCTGATACGCGCCGTCGCGGGAGCTGGAATCAGTCTCAACCAGCACGATGACAAGGAGCATGACCATAGCCGCGCCCAGACCCAGCACAATGCCGAGAATGGCGGAGACAGGCTGCTTGATCACGCCCACGGCCGACAGGATGCGCGCCGCGACATAAGGCAGCGCGAAGGCGGCGAGCATCAGAAGAAAGATGCGGGTCATCAACGGCTCTCCCGTGCGGAGCGGGCCATTTCGCGTGGCCGCCCCTGTGCATAGCGGATCGACAGGGCGCGCAGCATGCCCGCTGTCGCCCCCCAGATATACCGCCCTTTATGGGGCATGGCGTAATAACGCCGCAACATCCCTGCGAATTCACGGGCTTCGAGTTTGTGATTGTCCGGATCCATCAGAAAGTCGAACGGCGTCTCGAACACTTCGGCGACTTCACCGGGGTCCGGGTTCAGTTCAAATCCGGGCTCGATGACGCCAACGAACGGCGTCACTGCGTAACCGGTCACCGTCTCATAGCTTTCCCAGCGCCCCAGCAGGGTGATGGCCTCGGGCGAGAGACCCACCTCTTCCTCGGTCTCGCGCAGAGCGCATTCAGCAAGGGTTTCTCGGCCCGCCATCTGGCGCCCGCCCGGAAAACTGACCTGCCCGGCATGGGCCTGCAAATGGTCCGCGCGCCGGGTGAACAGGACTGTCAGACCGCTGTCGCGCTTGACCAGCAGCGCCAGCACCGCAGCAGGCTTGAGTTTGCGCCCCACCGGACGCGTCACATCATCCAGATCCCCGTCGCCATGGAGGGGACGCGCGGGCGCCGCCCCCTCTACCGGATCGAGCACGCTGCGCAAGCGCGCGAGAACCGCTTCGACATCCGCAGTCATGCAACAGGTCCCAGCGGAAAGAAGACGCCGCGGCTCCACACGCCCATGCAGGGCTGGCCATGCTCGTCCTCGCCGCGCTCGGCGAATTCCACAAGATCATAGAAGGCGGCGCGCGTGATCAGCGCTTCGAGGCGCCCGCGCACATGCACATAGGGTTCGGGCTCGCCATCCTCGCCCGTCTCCACGCGGATCGGATGTTCAGGCCCGGCGATCACCGCATCGTCCATATTGGTCAGGAAACCGAGATTCTGCTCCTGGCCCTCGCCCGTGCGATCCACCCGCACGGCCAGGAAGGGCGCGGCCTCGACCTGGATCTCGATCTTCTCCACCGGCGTGACGAGATAGGTCTTGCCGTTCTCGTCTTTCCTGAGGATGCGCGCGAACAAACGGATCAGCTTTTCGCGTCCGATCCGCGCGCCCTCATGCCACCAGCTGCCATCCCGGCGAATGACCAAATCCATCTCGCCGCAGAAATCCGGTTCCCACTTTTCCACGGGGGGATAGCCGTCTGCGGTGTCGATCGCCTGCGCCGCCGAGAGCAGCGACTGCATTGCATCTTGTTCAGACTTCGGTGCGCCCATGGACACCTCCTCTGGCTGCGGCCATGTTTGAGGTCAGAAAACTGCCTCGTTCAAGGATGTAAGCCGATGCCCACCTCGAAGGAAGACGTACAGGCGCTTTCAGCGCGCGCAGACGCTGCAACCGGGCGTCTGGCGGAGGTTCGCCAGTCCATCGCCAAGTCCATCATCGGGCTCGACGACGTGGTCGAACAATCACTGGCCGTGATCCTGTCGGGCGGCCATGGCCTGCTGGTCGGCCCTCCGGGCGTGGCGAAGACCCGACTGGTGCATGCGCTGGCGGTCGTCACCGGGCTTGAGGACAAGCGGGTCCAGTTCACGCCCGACCTGATGCCGGCGGATATTCTGGGGTCCGAAGTGCTCGACCAGGACGCCGAGGGCAAACGCCATTTCCGCTTCATTCCCGGCCCGGTCTTCTGTCGCCTTTTGATGGCGGACGAGATCAACCGCGCCAGCCCACGCACCCAGGCCGCCTTGCTGCAGGCCATGCAGGAGGGCTTTGTCACCGTGGCGGGCGAGCGCCATGATCTGCCCCAGCCCTTCCACGTGCTGGCGACCCAGAACCCGATCGAGCAGGAAGGCACCTATCCGCTGCCCGAAGCCCAGCTCGATCGCTTCCTGATGCAGATCGACGTGCCCTATCCGGAAAAGGATCAGGAACGCGCCATCCTTCTGGCGACGACCGGTACGGAGGATACGACTGCCGAGCCGGTGCTGAGCGCGCAGGAAATCCTCGACCTGCAACAGCTCGTCCGCGCCATGCCGGTAGGCGAACAGGTGCTCGACGCGATCCTGTCCCTGCTCGAACAATGCCGCCCGGACCGCTCCACCGATCCCGATGTGCGCGAGGGCGTCAGCTGGGGCCCCGGCCCCCGCGCCGGTCAGGCGCTGATGCTGGCGGTGCGCGCCCGCGCGCTCCTGCAGGGGCGTCTCGCGCCCTCGACCGAGGACGTGCTGGCGCTCGCCGGCCCCGTGCTCAAGCACCGCATGGCGCTCAGCTTCGCGGCCCGCGCCGAGGGCGTGCAGCTGGACGCCCTGATCGACCGCCTCGCCCACGCCGCCGCCTAGGGTTTCGATGAGCCAGGCCGCCGCCCCTTCCTATATGACCCGCCTGCGCCATGATGCGGAGGAGGCGGCGGCGCGTTTTCCCGCGCTGCTGGCGGAGGCCGAGCGCATTGCGGCCAGCGTCTCCCACGGCGTGCATGGCCGTCGCCGCGCCGGTCAGGGCGAAACCTTCTGGCAGTATCGCCACCACCGGCCCGAGGATGGCGCGCGCTTTGTCGACTGGCGCCGCTCGGCCCAGGGCGATCACCTCTATATCCGCGAAGTGGAATGGGAGGCGGCGAACGCCGTCTATTTCTGGCGCGACGGATCGGCGGGCATGCAACTGCATTCGCGCGGCCTGCCCCTGAAGAAGGAACGCGCCTCGATCTGCCTGATGGCGATCGCCAGCCTGCTCAATCGCGGCGGCGAACGCCTGTCCGTGCTGGGCGAGACCGGGCGCGCTCGCGCGGGCCGGCAAGGGCTTGAAACCGTCAGCCGCGCCCTGGCGCTGGGCGAAGGCCCGGCCGAGCATGTGGAAGCGGCGGAGCTGCCCCGCCATGCGCGTCTTGTGATCGCCAGTGATTTTCTGGACCCGGTCGAGACCTGGCGCGCCCGCCTCAATCGTTTCGCCGCCCAGGGCGCGACCGGCGCGCTCCTGCGCATTGTCGATCCGGCCGAAGAGGATTTCCCCTTCAGGGGCCGCACCCGGTTTGAAGCCGCCGCCAGCGGCGACAGCCTGTTGTTCGGTCGCGCCGAAGACGCCCGCACCGCCTATCACCAGGCCTGGGCCCGGCATGGCGCGGAGCTCGCGGACCTGTCGCGCCAGTATGGCTGGCGCCTGATCACCCATCGTACCGACCGTCCCGCCGCGAGCGCTGTTCTGGCGCTTTATCAGACCCTGTCAGAGCCGCAGTCATGATCACACTGGGACCGCTTGCCTTCGCCGCGCCCTGGGCGCTGGCCGCCTTCGCGGTGTTGCCGCTTCTGTGGTTCCTGTTGCGCGCCACCCCGCCTGCGCCCTCGCGGGTGATCTTCGCGCCCCTGCGCCTGTTGCAGAATCTCGCGCGGACGCCGGAAACCCCGCAATCGACACCCTGGTGGCTACTGGTGCTGCGGCTTGTGATGGCCGCCCTCATCATCCTGGCGCTGGCGCGTCCGATCCTCAGCCCTGAAACCGAGATCAATTCCGACCGCCCGCTCCTGTTGCTGGTGGATGACGGCTGGCGCTCGGCGCCGGGCTGGCCGGACCTGCAGGCCCAGGCCCGCAGCCAGCTCATCGCCGCCCGCGGCGAGGGTCGGGACGTGCTGCTGGTCTTCACCGGCGCGCCCGCGAGCCAGACCGATCTGCAATTCGGCCCCGCCAGCAACGCCCTCTCGCGCCTGAACGCCCACGAACTGCGCGCCTGGCCGCCCGCCCGCGCCGTCACCGCAGAACGCCTTGAGACGATCCTGAACCAGCAAGGGGCGCCCGAGCGCTTTGATACGGTCTGGATCAGTGATGGCGTGGCTGAAGACGAAGGCGACCGCGCCCTCGCCCGCCTGCTCAATCCGCGAGGAACACTCAGCGTTGTCCTGCCCGAACCCGATCAGACCGCCATCGGCCTGACCCGTGTCGGCGTGGAGCCGGACGGCTTCACCGTGCGCCTGGTGCGCGCCGACAGCGAAGCAGAACGCCCGGTCGCGCTGACGGCCCTGGGCGCGGATGGCCAGGCGCTGGCGCGTCTGGAAGGGGCTTTCGAAGCAGGCGAGCAGCGTCTGGATCTGTCGGCCAGCCTGCCGCTCGATCTGCGCAACCAGATCGCTCGCATCACGCTGGATCGCTTCGCCTCCGCGGGGGCGACCCATATCACCGGCGACCGCTGGCGGCGTCCGCGCGTGGGCCTTATCCGGCCCGAGGCCAGCGGGGAACGCCAGCCGCTCCTGTCAGACTATCACTATGCCCGCGAAGCGCTGGCGGGATCGGCCGAGCTTGTGAGCGGGGATCTTGAGACCCTGCTGCAAAGCGAGCCCTCCGCGCTCGTCATGGTGGACAATGCCCGGATCGAGGATGACCGCCTGACCGCGTTCGTGAATGAAGGCGGGCTCCTGATCCGCTTCTCCGGTCCGAACCTCGCCACCCGCACCGATCCGCTTCTGCCCGTGCGCCTGCGCGAGGGCGGGCGTCTGTTCGGCGGCGCAATGGCGTGGGAAGACCCGCAGGGCCTCGCCCCCTTCCCTGACGAGAGCCCCTTTTCGGGTCTCTCCGTTTCAGAAGAAGCGCAAGTCACCCGTCAGGTGCTGGCCGAGCCGGGACCCGATCTTGACGCCAAGGTCTGGGCGCGCCTCGAAGACGGCACGCCGCTTGTCACCGCCGACCGCTATGGTCAGGGCTGGGTGGTGCTGTTTCACGTCACCGCCGGGCCCGACTGGTCCTCCCTGCCGTTGTCCGGGCTCTACCCCGCCATGCTCGAACGCGTGCTGTCGCTCAGCGGCGGCGCAAATCCCGCTCCGCCCCAGGGCGGCGCCTGGGGGCTGGAGCGTCAGCTCGATGCTGACGGGCTTCTGACCGAAGCTGCGACCCAGGCCGAGATGATTGCGGCGGACGCCTTCACCATGGCGCGCGCCAGCGCCACCACCCCGCCCGGCGTCTGGACGCTGGGGGCGGCGAGCGCGGCCCTCAATGTCATGCAGCCCGGCGACCAGATGGCGCTGATCGCGCGCGACCTGCCTGGCGCCACCTATCGCACCGGCGCGGGCGGCATCGAGACCCGGCTTGCGGGCCCCTTGCTGAGTCTCGCCCTGATTCTTCTGTGCGTGGATGGGCTCATCACCCTGTTCCTGTCCGGCCGCCTGCCCTTCGCCACGCGCAATTTTGGCGCGCTGGCGCTTGCAGTCGTTCTGGGCCTGGGCGCCCTGCCGCCCGATGCGCAGGCGCAGAGCGTTCAGGATATTGAACAACAGGCGCTGGAAGTGCGCCTCGCCTATGTGCTCACGGGCGATGCGCGCATTGACGATATCAGTCGCGCCGGCCTTGCGGGCCTGTCCCGTGAAAGCACGCGCCGCAGTGCGGTCGAGCCCAGCGCGCCCGTTGGCGTGGATATAGAGACGGACGAAATCCTGTTCTATCCCATGATCTACTGGCCGCTGACCGAAGACGCCCCCGCGCTCTCTCCCGACGCCGCGGCCCGCGTCACCGCCTATATGAATGCAGGCGGGCTGATCGTCTTCGACACCCGCGACGGTCGCGCCTCGGGCCGGGGACTGGCGCCGCATCCGGGGCTGGTGCGGGTGCTCGATTCGGTCGAGGTGCCGCCGCTCCAGCAGATGCCCGACGATCATGTCCTGGGACGGACCTTCTATCTTCTGAGCGCGTTCCCGGGTCGCTATCCCGACACCCCGATCTGGGTCGAGGCCAACCCTGAAAGCTCGGGGCGGGATGGCGCATCCTCGGTGGTGATCGGCTCCGCGGACTGGGCCGCCGCCTGGGCGATTGACGAGCAGGGACGCCCCCTCGCCCCGGTGGAGGGCGGGCCGCGCCAGCGTGAGCTGGCCATCCGCTTCGGGGTCAATCTCGCCATGTATTCCCTGACCGGAAACTACAAGGCCGATCAGGTGCATGTGCCCGCCATTCTGCAGCGATTGGGGCAGGATTGATGGACGCCGTTACGCTCTCCCTCTCCCCGCTCGTTCCGCCCGCGCTCGCCTATGGGCTGGGCGCGCTGGCGCTGGCTGTGGCGATCCTTGCGCTGGTGCGCGGCCTGAAAGGCTGGCTCTGGCGGGCGCTGGCCGGGCTGGTCCTGACGGGCGCGCTGCTGAACCCGGCTCTGGTGCAGGAAACCCGCGAGCCCCTGAGTGATGTGATGGTGCTGATCACCGATGACAGCGCCTCCATGCAGATCGGCAATCGCAGCGCCGCCGCCGAGCAGACGGCGCAGGCTTTGCGCGCGCTCGCCGAAAGCGATCCGCTGCTGGATCTCGTGGAGGTCAGCGGCGGCGCGTCCGAGGACGGCACGCGTCTGAACCGCGCCCTGCAGCAAGGCCTGTCGCAAGCCCCGCGCAATCGTCTGGCCGGGGTCATCATCGCCTCTGACGGCCAGATCCATGACGCGCCGCCAGCCGCCGACGATCTGGGGCTTGAAGCCCCGGTCCATCATGTCCTGACAGGCAATCCGAATGCGCGCGACCGCCGCCTGATCGTCTCCCAGGCCCCGCGCTACGGCCTTGTGGGCGATCCGGTCAGCTTCACCTTGCGGGTCGAGGATGAGGGCGCGGCCACCGGGACCGCCATGGTCAATCTCTATGTGGATGGCGGCGATCCGATCCAGGCGCGCGTACAGATCGGTCAGGACGTGACCGTTCAGGCCGAAATCGCCAATCGGGGCCCGAATGTTGTCGAGATCGAGGTGGAGCCTGGCCAGGGCGAGCTGTCGCTGATCAACAATCGCGCAGCGGTGAACGTCACCGGCGTGCGCGATCGCTTGCGAGTGCTGCTCGTCACCGGCGAACCCCATAACGGCGCGCGGGCCTGGCGCAATCTTCTCAAATCCGACCCAAGCGTCGATCTGGTGCACTTCACCATTCTGCGCCCGCTGGACAAGGATGACAGCGTGCCCGCCAACGAGCTCGCCCTGATC
>MDTA01215867.1_pt1 | contig 38897 bp, 36 predicted proteins | sample 811151 | NCBI WGS metagenome assembly MDTA01 (sample SAMN05326648, study PRJNA326480) | marine metagenome | isolation source: seawater | place: Indian Ocean: South | collected 2010
CGACTAATCCAGCCTTTATGTTTAGCAGGATTGCCATAGACAAGAGAAAAGTTTGAAACACTTTTTGTTACAACGCTAGCCGCTCCAATAAAGCTAAATTTTCCTAATTCTATTCCACAAACTATCGTAGAATTAGCTCCTATTGAGACACCTTCATTTACTATTGTTTTTTTAAATTCTTGCTTTCTTTCAATTAAAGCTCTTGGATTGATAACATTTGTAAATACTACACTAGGTCCTATAAATACATTATTTGATATAATGAGGCATTCATAAATAGATACATTATTTTGGATCTTACAATTATCACCAATTTGAACATTTGGGCCAACAAAGGTATTTTGGCCTAATATACAATTCTTACCAATAGTTGCATTTTTAGAAATATGGCACCAATGCCATATTTTACTCCCAGATCCAACCTCGACATCATCATCAATTATAGAACTAGAGTGAATAAAACTAGTATTTTTTTTCATTATTTATATATCAAAAGGCAATGATACAGAGCGTTCTTCCCTTGAAGATAAATAGAAAGATACTAACAATTCTAATGATCTTAGACCTTCTCTTCCAGAAGGTAGCTCATCAATATTTTTTTTGTAAAAATTCATCAAAGACTCATAAAAGTATTTATGGCCATTCCCATATACATTTTCAATTTCATAGTTTTTTTCTAAATATTTATTTTTGAGATCCTCCCCATTTATGCTCCAAGTATCAATTTGATTTAGGGCCTGTCCAGATAGTTTAATTATACCCTTTTCACCCAAAACAGTGATACTTCCTTCATAATTTTTATCATATGCGAGCATAGTTACATTTAAGGAACCTAAAGCACCAGTCCTCCATCTTAAGTTAACTACTGCAGAGTCCTCTACTTCAATATTTCGAGATAATGTTGATGAAAAACAGTGAACTCTTTCTATTGGACCAAATAGCCAATCAAGTAAATCGACATAATGACTTGCTTGATTCATTAAAGCTCCTCCATCTAATTCCCAAGTTCCACGCCACTCGTCTTGATCATAGTAATTTTGAGGCCTACACCAAAAAACATTTGCATTAATCATGTATATTCTTCCAAGGTCATTTTTTTCCAACGCTGACTTTAATAATTTTATTGTTGGGTTTAATCTATTTTGCTTAACAATAAATAAGTTTTTCTTTTTACTATCAAAAACAGATATCATTTTTTTTGCCTCATTCCATCTTGTAGCCATAGGTTTTTCACAAACAACATCCAGGCCAGCGTTTGCACAAGCAATTGAATGAATTGGATGTAGGCCACTAGGAGAACAAACTGAAACAATATCAAGATTGTTACTACTCAAGAAATTATCTAAGTTACTATAAACTGGAACGTTATAAGAATTTTTTAATAATTCTATTTTTTTTGGATCTACCTCACACAAAGATTTTAATTTGAAAAATTCTATGCTTCTTATAGCTTCAATGTGTTTATTAAAAATTCTTCCACACCCTATTAATCCAATATTCATATAAAATCTATTACCTTTTCAAGGTTCCAATTATTTTGAAAGTCTAAGTTATCTAAAGGGATTATATTTAAAGTTTTTCCATTAATTAATTTTTTATTTCCTAAATTTTCAAAATTTTCGATTAATTTGTTTTGATCGGATGATATATAATTGTTATTTGATGAAGAATTTTTCATTGCCTCTAAAGTACTAGTGTATACAGTTGTATAATTTATTTCACAAGCTTTAAGAAAAAATTTAAGGTCAGGCATCTTTCTTATTATTACTCTTTTTTCATTTTTATAGAGAATTTCTAAAAAATCATCATCTATATATCTATTAAACTCATATCTCTTAATAATAATTTTATGTTTTGGGTACAATTTTAACAAACAAGTAACAACTAATTTGGTAGTCTCTAAATTTTGAAAATCATTTAATCTGTACGGTCCATAAATATAATTATTAATATCAGCAGGAATTGATAGAGAAATATATTTAAGAAAGGGATTAAGACCTAAAGCTAGTTTACATAAAAATTTATTTAAAAAAACATTATAAAAATTATTCTGGAAATATGGCGGGGAGCCTATGCAGAAGTCTTTAGAATCTTTATCAATCTTTGGTATATTTTTAACTAATTCTGATCGTAGCAATCTAATATCAGAATAAATAAGAGAATAATAAGGTTTATATTTATTAGAAAAGTAAGATAAGCCATATGTAATGCCATGTTCAATAGAATAAACTAAAACATTATTCTCTTTTAGTTTGAAATAAAAAAATTTTTCAATTTCCCTAAAAAAACCATTTGTAAAAATTTTTCCCTTTAATTTGTTTGCTTTTATATATTTATCTAAGTAGTTATTAATGTTGTCTTTATTTGAAATATAATTATTTAAAAGTTTATTAAATCTTTTTAAAAAAAGAGAAATGAAATTTTTGTCATATTGAGAATTATTTTGAAATACATCTCTAAAAAAAGAATTAATTTCTTTTACTATATAGTCATTTAAAAATATTTTTTTTTGATTTTGATTGATTGAGATAAAATTTAATTTTTCTAAATTAAAAAATTTAAAATTTTTTATCAAATAAGGAAATATATCATTATTGCCATAAATAAAAATTTTTGAATTAGTATTTTTTTTAGCAAATTTAATTTTTATTTTTCCAATAAAACTAACAAAATCTGTATATAAAATATTTAAAATTTTCTCATAAAAAGATTTAAGAAAGTTTTTCTTTTGATCTCTATCAATTAATTTCATTTTATCTATGATTGTTATTTTCTCAAAAAATACATGTTTGGATAAATAAGAAAAAATATTATCAAATCTTTCAAACTCCATACTTAATCCATTTTTTTCATCTGGATGGTTTGTTAGATATGTATAAAAATCGATATTCTTAAAATTATTTATTATTTTAATTAAAAGCAAATAATGATGAATTAATGAAAAAAAGGAGTTCAACATAGTTCTTTTGAAAATATTGATTTCATAAGTTTCTATAGAGTCGATATTGCCAATTGTATTTGATATACTTTCTATAAATTCATATGATTTCTCAGTGTATCTATTAAAATCCTCTTTAGAAACCAAAGACTCTAAATGAATACATTTTAAATCACTGTTAAGTTTATACTTTTCAAAGATATAATTATTTTTTGTAAATATTGTAAAATTTTTGTTTATTTTATTAAATTCTAATATATCTTCCAAAAAATCAGTTATGATAGCCTTTTCCATAGATTTAATAATTTAAACTTTCTTATATGAAAAAAAATACAATAAAAGAAGCTAAATATTTAAAGGGTGATAAGGTTTATCTTAGGCATATAAAAAAAACAGATCTTAAAAATGGTTGGCTTGATTGGGTGAATGATCAGGAGTCAATAGATGGTCTTTTTAGTGGTTTCCCTGTATCTGAAGAAGAATTAAAAAATTATTTTAAATTACAGAAACTGCCCTATTCAGTTATGTTTGCAATTTGTAAAAATGAAGATGGTATGTACATTGGAAATGGAAGGCTTAGTCAAATCGATTGGGTCAATAAGGAATGTGTATACGGTAGATTAATTGGTGAAAAAAATTTAAAAGGCAAAGGTTTTGGATCTGAAGCCTTAATTTTATTACTTAGATATGCTTTTTCTGTTTTGGGTATGAATAGGGTTTATAGCTCTGCAGTAATTACTAATAAAATATCAATTAGAAGTAATTTAAAAATAGGTATGAAAAAAGAAGGTATATTCAAAGAAGCTTCATATAAAAATGGTAAGTTTGTAGACAGGGTAGCTTTTGCTTTTTTAGCAAAAGATTTCTTTAAAAGATATGGTAAATAAAAGCATTATTAGAAAAAATATAACTTCTTTTATTAGAGGTTATTATTTTACAAATATTTTTTGCTCTCTTGTTGAAATTGGAATATTAAGATCGGACAAAAAACTAATAAATTTATCGAATAATCGCAAATTGATAAAAAAAGATAGAGTTGTTTTTGCTTTAGAATACTTAACAAATTTAGGTTTATTAAAGAAAAGAAATCAAAATTATATTATGACAGGTGAATGTAAGCAACTAGTTGAAAGATATGGGGCATTTCAAATACCATTTTCTTACAAAAACTATCTCTCAAATACGAGTAAGTTTATAGTTCATGGCACAAACTTTAGCTGTGAGAGATCAATGAATGTTATTGGGAGTGGTGATACTCATAGTAGAAAATTTTTTCAACCTGTTATAAAACATTTTGATTTTACAAAATATGATCAAATTGTAGATTTAGGTTGTGGTGATGGTACATTTTTAAGTGAATTACTTAAAAATAATAAAAAATTAAATATTTTTGCTTCTGATATATCTGATGAAGCTTTATTAAATACAAAAAAAAAATTAAAGCCATATAAAAATGTTAATTACATTAAATCAGATGCTTTAGATGTAAACAGATGGAGTAAAAAAATTGAAATAAATAAAAAAACCCTAGTATGTTTTTGGTTTATTATTCATGAAATTTTTACAAAAAAAAATAATTCAATTAATAGTTTTTTTAAAAAGTTAAAAAACAAAAATTTTGATATCTTGATATGTGAAATTAACAGAGTAGATAGTAATATGCTTAAAAAGAACTTAGATTACACACTTATGCCTGAATATTATTATTTTCACGATATTTCAGATCAACAACTTTTTTCAAGAAAAGACTTATATACAATACTTAAAAATAATTCTTATAAAAGAGTAGCTAAGTTTGATTTTGATAAATTTAGACAAATCAAATCAAATGTACCATCAATATATACTGAGGTATATACTATTAAATAATTTTAAAAAAATTTTTATACCAGTTTTCCAAAGCAAATATTCTCCAAATCAAATATTTATAATCACCCTTTTCAAGATAATGACTATCTAACATTAAATTAATTGTTTTTTTAGATAAAAATTTTGAGGTAAAGGATTTTTTCGAGTTAATTGTTTTTTTTAAATTAAAATAAAATTTTTTAGAGTTTAATTCTTGGTCAAAGTCAGATATGAAACCTTTTTTTTCTAAATCCTCAACTATTTTTTTTGGGATTTGATTTTTTGCCAAATTTCTGATTGGTATTTTTCCTTTATTTAAATTTTGGTCATATAGAAGTGAAGGTTTCAGACTTAAGAAATATTGTATTAATTTAGGATTTAGAAAAGGGCATCTCATTTCAACTGAATTTAACATACCCATTCTATCATTCCTGTATAATAAAGTTTGTAATTTGTATTTTATAGAGAATAGCATTTGTGTTTTATAAATTGGGAAATGATTTAAACAGTACTTAACATACTTATAACTTTGTAATTTCTCATAATCGTAATATTTTTTTTTCAGTATTTTTGATATTAATTGAACATTCTTTAATCCTGAGCCAAAATAAATTAAATTAATATTACTTTTCAACTTATTGTTATTATTTTTGATTTGCCTCATAGTTATAAAAAATCTTTTATATCCATACGCTATTTCATCTAATCCTTCTCCACCATATAATACTTTATAACCAGAATTACTTACATTTTTACAAATATTAAAAAGTAATGGCGACATAGATAAGTGAATTGGTTGATCATAATATTTAGATAATCTAGATAATTGTTCAGATACGCTATTATTAGCTAAATTAAATATTTTATGTTTTATATTTTTATTAGGATGCTTGTTTTTTAAAAATTTTATCGTCTCTTTAGCTTGTATAGACTCATCATTTTTTTTACTCTTGTTACCGGCGGTGAATACATTGACTTTTTTTAAATATTTTTTAATAAGCCTAGAAAGCATATAAGAGGAGTCTAGGCCTCCAGATAATAGAATTCCAATTTTTACATCAGAAATTAATCTTGAAAATAATGATTTATCTATTTGTGTTTGCATTTTAGCCTTAGGATTTAACTTTTCATCAATTCTATAATAATCACATTTTCTTATCTTAAATGAATTACAATCAATAGAAATATAGCTACCCGGGTCAACTTGAAAAATATTTTTAAAAAATGTTTCGCCATTTTCAAATATCATTCCATGATAAAAATACTCCTGAATATTTTTAAAATTTATTTCTTTTTTAAAAATTTTTAATTTTAGTAAAGGTTTGATTTCTGAAGCAAATGCAAAATTACAATTACTCAAAGAGTAAAATATATTTCTTTCACCAATTCTATCTCTATATAAGTAAATTTTATTAGTTTTCTTTACAAAGATAGTTATGGCAAACATTCCATCGAGATATTTTACAAATTCTATTTCACCATATTTCTGAATTAATTTTGATAAAATATAGCTATCACTACTAGACTCGTTAAAATTTAAATTTAATTTTTTTGCTAATTCTTTATAGTTAAATATTTCACCATTAAATGAAATTATATAATCTTTGTTTTCTATAGGTTGAGAAGATAATTCATTATTAACGCCGATTATAGAAAGACGGTTAAAGCCCAAACTAAAGTTTTCATAATGAATTTTTTTTGTCTCATCTGGACCCCTGTACTTTATGGTAGCTAATGCATTATGAAAAATTCTCTTGTCTATCTTATTATTTGAATATAAACCTAATATTCCACACATATTAGATTTTATAATAGATCATATATAGGATAAAAAAATGAAAATAAATACCACAGGTTCACTTTATGGAAATTACTCTCATGGCAATCAATATCAATTTTACTTTTCTAAAAATCAAATTGATTTACGAAAAACTGTTGTCAAAAATGATTTATCGAAAGCAAAATTTTCTTTAAATAAACTAAAAATATCAAATGTAATGAATGTTGGAACAGGCAGAGAGTCATACGCTTTACATCAATTAGGAGCAAAGAAAGTTTATCACTATGACATTTCAAAAGAACACGTTGCTAGATTTAAAAATATCCTCAAAAATAAAAATATTGATAATATTGAGTCAAAAAATATAGATCTTTGTTTAAACAGAATTCCTGAAGAGCTATTTGATTTTGTTTATTTAAATGGAATTGTTCATCATTTCTCTGATGTAGCATCTGGCTTGGATAATTGCGCCAAATCAGTAAATAAAAATGGCAAAATATGGGTTTATTTTTATAGATCAGGTACTTTTAAATGGTTTATTTGTCAAATGATAAGAGAGCTTGTCAGTAAAAATGAATTAGTTGATTTTTTTGATCAGTCATCAATTCTTTTTGCTAATGGAGATACTAACAATGCCTCAACTACAAGGATAATGGATGATTTTTTTGCACCATTTATATGGCTTTATACTCCTAAAATGTATGCATTATTTATGAAGGAGTATGGTTTTGTATTAAAAGAAAAAATAAATTCATATAATTTTAAAGATGTAGATTTTAATAACTTACATCATTCATCAATTTTAGTATTTGAAAGAAAAAAAATTTTAAAACCAAATAAAATTCCAAAAATACTTAGACCTAAAAATAGTATTAATCAACTTAATCCTGATTTGTACTCAAATAAAAAAATTAAAAACTCAATCAAAATATTTAAAAGCTTAAAAAGAAATATTTTACTAAGTAAGAATAAAACAAATAAATTTGTCTTACTTATGGCATTACATAGACTAGCTGCACCACAGTATTATTTTGAAAAGGAACTACCTCCTAGGATAAATGAACTTGAATTTTTATTAAAAACGATGAAAAGTATTTTAAGGTAAGGCTCTTATTAATCTAAAACTTTCTGCAAACTCTTTGCCACTTTGAACACCTCTATATCTAGCGAGGGATATTATTGAGTCTTCTGACCTTGCAAATGGATATTTTTTTATTTCAGATATATAAAATTTGAATGCTTTAATTTTTTTATTCAGCTCAGATTTTGATAAATTAATAAAATAGTTTGGATGAAATGCAGAATCAAAGTTCCATTCACTCGATGAAATTACTTCATAAGAAAATATTCTCTTAACATAGTTTAAGGCTGCAGGTCTAGTTGCTTGAAGAGTTGATCTATAAATAATTTTGTGATCATTATTAAGGTCATTTTTACTATGCGTAAAAATAGTCTCAGGTTTAAAATTATAAATTTCACTCTCAATTATTTTACCAATTTCAATTATTGGATATGTGTCTAATGATCCACATTTTAAATTGTAAAATGAAATTTGATGAATACCTAAAGATTTTAATGCTAAATGAGCGTATTTATTTCTTTTTTGTATTTCAAAATTAATTTTATTTGAGTCATCACTAGAAATATATCTACAGGAAGAACCTTCGGCGATAAAAATAACTTTAATATCAATTTTTTTTTTTTGTAATTTAGCCAACATACCTCCACAACCTAGAATATCATCATCAGGATGAGCGGCTATAATTAGAATTCTTGAACCTAGGAAGTCTATGTTGTCAGTATTTGATTTTTGAAATTTCATTTTCTATGTGATTGATTTTCCACCTTATCTTAGCTTTTAATTTTGTGCAATCTAATCTCATATCTTTTGGTCTTTCAATATTTTGGAAATCAACAGATGAAACTTCTTTAATTAATTTTGGGTCAAAATTAAAGTAACTTGCTAATTTGACACTAAATTCATATTTAGATAATCCTTTTTTTGAACCAAAATTATAAGTTCCTGTTATTTGATATTTACATATGTAATCAATAAGATCAAATAATGATGAAATATGTACTGGAGAAAAGTAAATATCTTTATACCCCGTCACCTCTTCACCTTTTTTTAAACTATCATAAAGCTGATTAATATATGAGCGATGTTTTTTTTGATTATAAAAATCAAAGAAATTTGTCCTTAATATACAACACTTAACTTTGTTAGCATATAGTTCAGCAAAATATTTTGTTAGAGCATAAACATTTACTGGCTCATAATCACCTGATTCAATATGGGGGCCTAAACCACTATAAATTTGATCTGAAGATATATGTATTAAAAATATATCTAATTTTTTTTCTAAAATAATTTCTGAGATATTTTTTAAAACCTGAGTATTAGACTTAAATGCTTTATGCACATTTGATTGACATAAATTTACATCTGTAAAGGCAATAGCGTTAATAATAATCTCTGGTTTAAATTTATCTAAAAGTAAATTTAAATTCTGCTTAATTGATAAATCACTTGGGGAGGGATTTGTACTAATATCATAAATATTTTTATTTAAATGAGTTTGTATATAGCTACCCAATCTTCCATTGGAGCCAAGAATTAATATTTTTTTTTTATTTTCTTTTAAAAACAATATGCACCTCTGAAGAGAGTTTATTTTGATCTAATATTTTTTGAAAATCATCAACTAGCTCATATATCTCAGAGAGTTTATTTAAAAATAAGTTATTTTTTTTCTTATCGTTAGTTACATGTATTGACCTCATTAAGTCCATAAAGTCAGTCCCAAACCACCATTCAGATAAAGGTATAAAACCAAAAGATTTTAAAAGTCTTTTCAGGGATTTTTCTGTAAATAAATGTGTATGAGAACCACCTAAGTGGCGGTTATGAATATTTTGAAAACAGCTTTCAATCAATACTGACAATGAATATAAAGGGACTGATAGAAATATATATTGAATATTTTTATTTTTTCTAATTGTTGAAAGCATTTCTCTTGGATAATTCAGATGCTCTAAGACACCAATCATAGTAATTATTTTACTTTTAGTTTGTTTTACATAATCAAGAGTTTGATCTATATCAACTTTTTTAATAAGGTTTTCATTATATCCTTGCTTAGATAAAACTTTTTTACCGAAATTTACCTGTTTTTCAGATGGTTCAATTGCCTCAACATCTTTAAATTCAAGATCTAAAAATGAAGAAAGTAAATATCCAGAACCAGCTCCAACATCTAGAATCTTCATTTTTTTACATTTAGTACCTAAAGATTGGACTAAAAATTTAGCTTTAGGGTCATAAATACTATTTTTTCTTGCGTTAAAAGACTTTAAGTTTTTTGAAAAATATCTATCAGCATAATTTTGTCCTGCTGAATGATTATAAACTATGTTACAAAAAAAATCAGAGTCCTGATAAAGACCATTTAAATGAGAACATTTTTTACAAATTGTATATTTTACATTATGTGAAATTATGAATTCTTTAGGCAATTTTTCTTCACAAGCCTTACAAAGTTTTCTTTTTGGTTGCTTAGAGTAAACTTTTCCAACATAATTTTGTCTATCGAGAAATTTATCATTTTCTTTAAAAAATGATTGTTTTATATTAATTATATCTTTAAATGATTTTCCGTATTTTATGGTCATATTTTTCTGTAAAAACTTTCTAGATCTTCAGGCAAAATGATACCCAAGTTTGAAGACATTTCAAAATTATATTGATTTTGAGCTAAAGCAATTAAATTGTCAAAAATTTTATAACCTAAAACACTAGAGATTATTGTACTTCCACTAATTCTTGGATTGATTTCGATAAGTTTGAAATTTCCATATTCATCAATCATAAAATCAATATCATGAAGGAAATTTAATTTAAAAATTTTACAAATTTCTTTTATGTTTTTTAAATTTTTTGTCTCATTGATAATTTCATGACCCTCATTAGGTAATTCTGAATTTAATCTTTTTATAACTATTAAATCAATTAATTTACCATTATCACACAAGATATCTACATCATGACAAGGAGGATATAATTTTTCCATAATTATATATTCATTGTCATCAATAAAAAATTCATCATAATTATTAATAATTTCATTAGGGGTTATCTGAAGTTCACGCCCAATTAATTTTTTTTCTTTTATTTTTTTTGAAATTATGTAAACACCTCTACCACCCCTATCATTATTTGGTTTTAGAACGAATTCTTCATATTCTTTATTGAATTCTAATATATTATGGTAAATATCTTTTTTATTTTTACACAATTTAAATTTAGCTACTGGGATAGAGTTTTTTTGACATAAGTCATAAGTCTTTGCCTTATCATTTATTAAATTAAGCACATCATAATCAGAACAAAGAGGGATACAATTGTGTTGTTTTAAAGTATTTTTATGTTTTGAAAGACTAATAGCTTCTTCATCCGATGATGGAATAATAAAATCAATTAAATTTTTTCTTACTATATGGATGATTTCTTCAATATAATTTTCCTCATCACCCATTGGAACTTGAAAGAAATCCTCATAATAACTACTTTTTCCTGCTTTATTATCACATCCATACACTTTTATTTCATTTTTGTATTTTGAAATTTTAGTAAAGAATAATGCTTCATATCTTTTTAAACCAGCAGAACACGATGTAAGTAATATTCTAATCAAAACATACTCTTTTTTAAAATAATATTTGGAAGAACTTTTTTGTTAATTTTTTTATTATTAAATTTTAAAAAATCAATTGCTGGAATAAAGCTTTTATTAAAATTATTTACTCTTTTCATATTTATATTATCAATATTTATTTTATCACCTTTATTAATTAATTTTTTAGAAACAAGAAATCTATATCTTAAATTTCTTTCTTTTTGCTCTGATTTAGTTGGGTTTAAATGGCCAGAACCTAAAATCTCTTCAACTCTTCTAATTTTATTTACCATAATTTTAAAATCTTTTTGTATCATAGACATATGATTGTCGCCTCCAGGCAAACTTTGGTCTATTGTAAAATGTTTCTCAATTATTGTTGCGCCTAGGCTAACTGCAGAAATTGCTGCTAAATCATCTTTAGTATGATCAGAATATCCTATTTCACATTTATAATTTTTTAATAAAAATGGAATGCCATTTAAATTTACGTTTTTATCACTGCAAGGATAATTAGCTGTACACTTTAATATTGCAAAATTATTTCCTATCTTATTCTTTACAATTTTATATATAAGGTCTATTTCTTTTTTTTTGGCCATACCGGTAGATAGAATAAGAGGTTTCTTTAATTTTAAGATTTCTAATATCAAAGGAATATTGTTAAAAAGACCAGATGAAATTTTATAAATGTCTAAATTTAATTTTTTAATTTCATTTAAAGTTTCTATGTCACCTGGAGTTGTAAAAAATATCAAATTATTTTTTTTACATAGATTTTGTATCTTAATTAATTGCTGAAATGTAAAATTTTTATTTTTGAAGATTTTATATGAAGATGTATTTTCCATATAACTGCTATCTGGATTTATAGACTGAAGTTTTATTGCATCAGCGCCAGCTTTTCCTGCGGCTATAATCATCTTTTTACATAAATTAAGATTTCCATTATGGTTAATGCCAATTTCTGCAATTATAAGAGTTTTATTCTTTCTGCTAAAATTTTTTATTTTCATTAGATCCATTTAGAGTTTTATTAATAAATTCAGTATATTTGTTAAGTTTTAATATTTCTTTAGATTTCATTTCAGAAAATAGATTAAAGTTATATGCATTAATAGACTTTATTAAAAATCTATTGTTAAGATATTTATCTAAATTTATTTTTTTGTTATTCATTACTGAACCTAAATGATAAACATTTTTTTTTCTTCTTAAATACTTTAATCTTTCAATTTGATTATTTGATGATGCAAATATAAATAATATTTTTCCAAGATATAAATTTTCTAAACTTGTAATACCAGCACTACCTAAAAAAATACCAGAATGATAATTATATTTTTTTGGTATTTTTAATTCATAAAAACTTATTTTACTGAAGCTTTTATATTTTTGTTTTATTTGATTTCTATTTTTATTAAATGGACCTAAAAAGACGTCAATACGTTCATAAGTAATATTATTTTTGATAATATGTTCAAGAATACTACTTGTAAGGTTATTATTATCTATTGATCCAAAATCAATTATAAAGCGCTTAAAATTTAAATTTTTTTTATATAATCTTTTTTTTATAATTTCATTATTTAGAAAACCTAATTCATTAATTTTAATTAAGTTACTAGCTTTTCTTTGATTATTGAAAAGATATTTAAACTTAAAATCACTTTTATAATCATGAAAAACAATTAAATTTTTGAAATTTGTATAAACTAAATTATACCATTGCGATGATAGTAAATAATTATCTACTATTAAATAATCGCACTTGTACTTTTTTAAAATTTTTAATGTAATTTTTGCATCTTTTTCAAATTGAATTTTTTTATTTTTTATAGTTGAAATTTTTATAAGAGAAGTATTACGGTTTAAAATAAATGATATATTTATATTGCTTTTATTTGACAATATATAAAAAAAAAAATTTTTATCTAATTTCTTTAAAAAATTTATTTGTCTTATGATGTGTCCTAATCCATTTAATGATGAATAGTCAACTCTAACTAAAAAATTTTTTTTCAATTAAGTCTTTTAAACTCGCTTGCACATATATTATTATCTAATAATGAAAATATATCTAGACCATCTTCACATTTATTAATCGTTTGAAAAATTTTATCTAATTCTATCAAATATAAATTCAATATTTTTTCATCATGTACTGTTGACAAATATATTGTATTTGAGGCTAATACTTTTTTTTTTAAAAATATTTGAGTTATATATGTCTTATATGCCAACCAATTCTTATAGGGTAATGTAAATTTTGGAATTGCATCAAGACCGAAAATTTCAATTTTTAATTGATTTTTTTTTGCAATTTTTTTCCAATTTTTTTTAATAAATTTTCCTTTTTTAGTGATTATTTCCCATGATTTTTGTGAGTTCATAACTTCAAGAGTTTTTAAACCAGCTGTTGATCCAGATCGTTCAGTCCAAAATGTACTACTAATAAATGTTTTTTTTGCAAAATTCATTATATCTTTTTTACCTATCACAGCATTTATAGCAAATCCATTTCCTAGAGATTTGCCAAACATAGCCAAATCAGGATTTATCTTATACTTTAAGTGTAAACCGCCATTAGTCTCTCTAAATCCACTAGTACACTCATCAAAAATTAGAACAATGTTGTTTTTTTCACAAAAATTTTTAATTTTATGTAAAAAATTATCTTTAGGTTCAAAATTTCTCATAACTTCCATTATGACAACTCCAATGTTTTTATTTTTATCAATTAAATTTTTGAAACTTCGGTAATCATTATATTGAAAGGTATGAGTATATTTTTTTATACTTGAAGGCACTCCTAAATTGCCAACATTTTCCATCAAATTTTTTGAAAAATTTTTCTCATCTCTTATAGATGCTGATAAATACCAGTCGTGCCATCCGTGATATCCACATATAGCAATCTCATTCTTATTTGAGTAAGCTCTAGCTAATCTAATCGCTATACTATTTGCTTCGGCACCAGTTCTTGCGAATTTTACCATTTCTGCCCAAGGGTGGAGTTCAATTAATTTTTCTGCTAATAAAACTTCCTCAAAAGAATTAAGAGATGATAAGTTACTTAATTTAATTGATTTTATAACTTCTCTATCGATCTTATCGTTAGCATAACCTAATATGTTTGTACCTACACCCATAGAGGATAAGTCACTGTATTTTTTTCCAGACATTGTCCAAATCGTATATTTTTTTGCTTTTAAATAATGAGAGGGCCATAAATTTGGAGCATAAAGTTCTGGTCTTTTGGAATATAAAGCATTACCGCCAGGGATTAATTTTTTAGCTCTTTCCCAAAAATAATTGTCATTATTATAGTTAGACCCAGAATTTCTAAATTTATGATTAAATTTTTTGGTTTTAGATTTTAATTCATAATAATATTTAATAATTTTATTAAGACTGGGATCATAACCAAGTTTCTCAATAATTTTTTTTAAAACTATGTAATCTTCATTGTCATCAATAGTAATTCTGATATCAGATAAATCTTGATTGTTAAAAAAATTAAATTTGTTAAAGCATTTTCTTTTTATATAGGGAGTAACATGTTCTCTATCATGTTTTGACTTTGAGTTAAAAAAAGCGCTTTTAAGTTCAGAAAACTTAAAAATTTCAACATCTAAGCCATCTGGATATGTTGGCGTAATAGTATTTGATGCATAATCATAATTATTTTTATGAAAAATATTATAAAAATTATTAATTAAATCTTTATCAATTAATGGGCAATCAGAAGTAAGCCTTATAATGACACTATCATTAGATAAATTATTTTCTTTTGCACAGTTATAAAATCTACTAAGAACATCATTTTCGTCACCTTCAAATATATTTCCTTGAAATTTTAAAATTTCGTTTTTTAGCTTTGAATTATTTTTGGGAATAGCAAAAATTATTTTAAATTTTTTTTGAAGATGTTTAATTCTTCCATACATTATTTCAAGAAGTGTCTTGTTTAAGACTTTTTTAAGAATTTTCTTATCAAGTCTTTTAGAATTTTCTCTCGCTTGAATAATGATAATTGGTTTCATTAATATTTCCAAAGTCTAGGATCTATAATATTGCTATTTAAAGTTGATAAATTTTTGAAGTAATCATATTTCAAATTGAGAAGTCTTGTTTCAAAAAACTCTTTCAAATTATTTAAATTCTCTATACCAATAATCACTTTATCAAAAACATTTTTTCTATAAATAAGATTAAAAAAAGATTTCGTAGCTTGAATGGGAGATAACTGATTATATCTTAAAAATTTAGTATATTTTTTTGTAAAATATGGATTTAATAATTTGCCTTGTAAAAAAATTGATCTAGCACAAACTTCTACATTATTTTTTTTACACAAATCTAAATAGTTTGATTTTAAAAGCCTTTGATCAAATAAATTAATTGGAACTTGAATTGTATCAGGCATTGGTAATTTTTTCTTATGTAATTTATTGATATTATAAATTGAATATCCAATCTTTTTAATTTGTTTTTTTTCTTTCAAAAATATGAGTGTTTTGTAAATATATGCAAATTCTGACATATTTAATTCCTCAGGACTTCTAATGTAAACACTATTAAATTTAATTTTATTACTATGCGAATTGCTAAAATAATTTATATCTTGATAAAAGTTATTTTTAGAAATTTTTGTATCAATTAAAAAACCATTTGAATAAAATTTTTCAATTAATTTATTTTCATTTGAATAATCAAAAGACCAATCAAGCTGATTTATACCATTTTTTTTTAGGTAATTTGTAAAATAATTGAAGTCCGAAATTTTAATTTTTTGTTTTTTAAAACCGTATTTCTTGTTAAAATTAGCTGATCCAATTATTATTTTATAAGGGATATTATTTAATAATTTTTTCAATTTGACTGATATTTAAAAAGTTTTCATTGGTGCCAGAATGATATTCAAAATCTTTAGAAACGAGTTTTCCTAGTTCTTTTTGTTTATTTTTTAAATAGCTACTCATAGAGTGCTTCATCTCAATAGATGGTGTTATTACAAAATATTTTTTAAATTCAATAGTTTGGTGAGCGGAGTCATTAGGACACATCAGTTCGTGTATCTTTTCTCCTGGCCTTATTCCAACAATTTTTTGTTTTAAATTTGGTCCAATAGCTTTTGCTAAATCTGTGATTTTAATACTTGGAATTTTGGGGACAAAAGTTTCACCACCTATCATTAAGCGAAATGAATTTAAAACAAAATTAACTCCCTGATCTAATGTTATCCAAAATCTGGTCATACTTGGGTCAGTTATTGGAAGATAACTATGATTTTCATCAACATATTTCTTAAACAATGGTATTACAGAACCTCTTGAGTTAACAACGTTTCCATACCGTACTATTGAGAATTTGCATTTATTTTTGCCAACTATGTTATTAGCTGCAATAAAAAGTTTATCAGAAGCTAATTTGGTAGTCCCATATAAGTTTATAGGATTTACCGCTTTATCAGTAGATAGCGCAATTATCCTATCAACATTATTATTTAGTGCAGCACTTATTACATTCTCTGCTCCATAAATATTTGTCTTAATGGTTTCCATAGGATTATATTCAGAAGCTACTACCTGTTTTAAAGCAGCTGCGTGAACTATAATATCTACACCTTTAGTTGCTAATTCAAGCCTATCCTTATCTCTAACATCACCAATGAAATAGCGCATTAAATTATCATATTTTGATAATTGATTAGACATTTCAAATTGTTTTAGTTCATCTCTGGAAAATACTATGACTTTTTTTGGTTTTGACTTTTGCAATAAAGTAGAGACGAACCTTCTTCCGAAAGAACCAGTTCCACCAGTTATAAAGATTACTTTGTTATTAAAAAAGTTCATTATGAAATAAGATTTATATGGCTAATAGCATCTATAATCAATCATAAAGAATTAAAATTCTTTTTAGTAATATTTTGATCTTCTAAATGAAGTATATAGTCACATTTATAAAGATTTTTTAAATTATGAGAGATAATTACTAAAGTTTTTTTCTTTTTCAAATTATAAATTTCACTCATTATTAAATTAGATGAATTTTCATCTAAAGCACTAGTAGCTTCATCTAGTATTAAAATTTCAGGATCATTAAATAGAGCTCTTGCTATTCCCAACCTCTGTTTTTGACCACCAGATAAATTGTTTCCGTTTTCTGAAAGAATAGATTCAGTTTTATGATTCAGACTATTTATAAAATCACTTAAATTTGAAAGTCTAATAGAATTTTCAATCTTTTTTGATAAGTTTTCATTTGATCCTGTAGTATTTCTTCCAAATATAATATTGTCTCTCACACTGCCTTCAAAAATGAAAGTATTTTGGCTAACATATCCAATGTTATTCTGAATAATTTGTTTTGAAATTTCAAAATTTTCGTTATTAACAGCTATTTCGCCAGATTTTGGATACAATAAAAAAGATATCAAATTTACAAAAGTAGATTTACCTGATCCTGATTTACCATAAACACCAACACAGTCACCAGAATTGATTTGTAAGTTAAGATTATTAAATACAAAGTCTTTTTGATTTTTATAATTATAATTGACATTTTTAAATTGAATGTCTTCTATTGGAACTTTTTTTCTATTATCATTTTTTTTATCATCTTTAACGGCATGTTCAAAATTGGATATGATATGATTAACTCGATTTACAGAAGGTAAAAAAAATTTTAAGCCCTGTAATTGTGTTACAATTTTATTTGCAGAAGGAATTAACTTTAAACATGAAATTAAAAATAAAGATAAAATTTTTATTAATTCATCAATTGAATTTCCTTTGAGAATTATAATGATAAGTGAAAATGTTATTATTACCATAAATTCAATCCATAATCTTGGTAAAGTTTGAATAAAAATTCTATATCCATTCAATTTTGCTGAAGTAGACTGGAATTCATCAAAACTTTTGTAAAAAAAATTTATAGTTTTATTAATTATAATTTCTTTAAAGCCTGTAAAAGTATTTTGTATTGACTCATTCTTCTTTTGATCAACAAATATTCTTTTAGAACCCCACTCATGTAATTTTTTTTGTAGTAATTTAATTAGAAAATAAACTGCAAAAAACATAAAAATTATGACTGATAAAGTAACTTCCATGTTAACTAGAAAAAGTAATGTAATTATTCCTGATATTACTAATAACTCAGTCAATATAATTAATGAATTTTTTATAATTCCAGCTGTTTTTTCGCTTTCACTATTAAGGTCCCTAAGAATGGTAGAGGTATTATTAAATAAACTATCTTCATACGAAACATTTGAATACTTCTTAAAAATCAAGCGTGATAATTTTATTCTAAAATCTACTAAGAAATTTGTTTGATACCAATTACAATATATCAAGACAATCATCTTTAAAATAAAGAAAAGAATGAGCAAGAAAGAAAATTGATATAATAAATTATATTTAGAATTAAAATCTAAATTAAGTAATTCAATTATTTGATTTATATTTGAATTTAATTCATCCGATAAAATCAAATCAACAATAGGAATCAAAATACCTATACTTAAAGTTTCTAAAAACATTACTAATAGGATTAAAAAACCTATATAAATTAATTTTAAATTTGAAATTTCAGAAGCTTTAACTATTTGCCTCAAATCATTAAATATTTTTCTCATAAATTATTTGCTCAAATTTTGATAAAGATTATTAAGTTGATTAAGATCTGTGTTTTCAGTAACAAAATTTTTTTGATTAAAATTATTATCTTTTACAGACTTTATTACATCTAGAAGTTTTTTATAATCTCTATTTATGAAATAATCTGACCAATTAGGTTGGACTGAATTGTTACCGGTGCTGTTCAAGAGTTTTTTTGAATAAGCAGAATATTCTATGGTTTTCACATTATTTACCTTGAAATCAGCCAAAACAGTAGAGCAACTATTTGCAATAGCAAACTTACATTTTTTAGAAAGTACAAAAGGATGTAGATATGAAATTTCATAATTAGAACATTTAGTGAATTTAATAAGTTTATGTAAAGTATCTATGTTTGTCATAGAATATGGTTTAAATATAATCTTAATATTAGGAAAAATACTTATTATTGCATTGATAGAATCAACAAAAAGATGTTCCATAATTTTTTTTTCTTGATCCCATCCAAAATCTTTTTCAAAAACACCCAAAATAAATACAATAAACATTTGATTAGTTTTATAGTTAGAATTGAGATTATTAGATAAATAATTTTCATAATTATTATTTATGAAATCAATCCAACAACTTAATAATCTTGGGTTACCTATGTTATAAATATTAATATTCTTATCCTTAGAATAAAAATAATCTAAATTATACCAACTTTTGGAAAATAAAATCAGACTTACATTTTTTATGAAGTAATGTTTCGGTGAGGTATTTTTTTCTATTTTTTTTGTCTTTTCAATAACTAAGCTATTTCCATAAGAGTCACTTTCACAAATAAATAAATTTTTACCTAAATATTTTAAAAATTTTTTTTTTCCTACGGGTTCATCAAATAATATCACTTTAAGATTTTTAGATATTAATTTTAGAAAAAAAGTAAATATTTTTTTAGATAAATCAAAATTATTAATTTTTTTTAAGTTAATAATAAAACCTATTCTATCAATTAAATCTTTAATAACTAAATTTTTCTCAATTTCCAAATAGGTTTTTTTATCTGGTACTACAAAATAAAATGTTAAATTATTTTTTTTTAACTGAAGAAGTAAGGGTAGTATAGTGTCAATTGTCTTTAATCTAGGTTTTAAGAATATATAAATATTATTTTTCATTAATTAATGCAAAATTAATTGCCTCTTTAGCTTGTATCTTATTCATAGATAGACCATTCATATACTGGTTAGAACTATTAAGACAAAATTTTTTTAATTCATTTTTTTTTGAAATTTTATAATTTACATCATAGATCAATGAATTATGAAATTGATTAATAAATTTACTAGAAAAAGGTGACTCATTTTTTTTACTTAGAATAGATCCTATAGGAGTACAATTAATAACTAGGACGTTATTTAAATTTTCAAACTTTATATTATTAAATTTTATATATTTTTGATCCTTGTATTTTTTAGATGAAATTATATATATTTTTTTTTTAAATTTTTTTGAAATATATTTCGCTATTGCACTACCAACTCCACCAAAACCATAAATAATGCAATGTTCAAAGGTTGATATTGAATATTTTTTTTTAATTAAACTTTTTTCAAATCCAATTATATCTGTATTGTATCCTATAATTTTTTTTTCATTTTTTATAATTAAATTACATGAATTAGTTAATTTAGATGATAAATGAAATTCATTACATATTTTCATAATTTTTTTTTTAAAGGGCATAGTAACAACAATTGCTTTAAAATTTTTTTTTAATATTGCTTTTTTAAAAGAAGCAAATTTTTTTGGATAAATTTCTAATTCTTCCATTTTATCACTTAAACCTTTTTTAAAAAAAAAATTATTCCAAATGATTGGAGAATTTGGATTTATTAATGGATACCCAATAATAAAATATTTCATTAAATGATTTGTCTATTATCTGCTTTTGCTATTTTTTTAAGACTTATAAGAAGTTTTTTAAATTCATTGTAATTCAATGGTTGTAAAGGATCTACTTTTGATTTTGAGGGTTCTGGATGAGATTCGATTATTAATCCATCTGCACCTGCCGCAATAGATGCTTTAGCCAAAGGTGTTACCCAAGGCGCCCAAAAAGAAGCATGACTTGGATCGGATATGATTGGAAGATTTGTTATTTCTTTGATTGCTGGAATTGATTGAATATCTAACATATACCTTGACGTATCTCTATGAGTATGAGGAGCCACAATACCTCTTTCGCATAAAATTAATTTATCATTACCATCTAGAAGGATATGTTCTGCTGCACCAAGCAAATCTCTTATACTAGATCCAAAATGTCTTTTAAGTATTAAAGGCATTTTGGATTTTGAACACTCTCTCAATAGTTCAAAATTTTGCATATTTCTTGTTCCAATTTGTAAAATATCAACATTTTTTGCCAAAATTTCTAAATGTTGAAGTTCGGTAATTTCACAAATCAATACCATCGAAGGAAATTGTTTTCTAATTTCTTTAATCCATTCTATGCCATTAATGCCGGCTTCAGAGTATTGTCTAGATCGATAAGGAAATGTTAGGGGCTTGAATATGTGAACCCTCATAAAATTTAGATTTAATTTGTTAATAAATTTAGCAAAACTTAATCCAAGTTTTAAACTCTCTAAGCCATTTGGCCCACAAATCAAAGGAATACATTTATTTGAAAAACCTAGGTTTTTTTTGATCTTTATATTTTTTTTTCTTTTTTTATTTGAAACTAGTTTAATTTTATTAGATATATCATCAGGTGTTATATCCTTAGTTGGAAACTTATTATTTATATTATCGTATGATTTTCTCATGAACCTAAGATACTATTTTTTTTTTTAATTTTAGATAGTTTTTTCTTTTTATTAATAACTTCAGAGTAAACTGAATTAATAAAATTAACTATAAAACTATTTTTTTCAATAGATAGATCAAAATAATCATTTTCACTAGATTTAAAAAAATAACTTAAGACTTTTTGGTGACCATTACCATATCCATATTTAAAATTTTCATTATGACTTTTTCCATAGATTTTATTATCTAATTTATCGAAAAATATTAGCTTATTGAGAGATATACCATTTAGTATAATTCTTTTTTTACTGCCTATAATATCTAGTTCTACTGAATAATCTTTATTTGCCCTTGTTGTTGCTGATAATGATATAGGAATTTTAGTTTTTAATAATCCATTAATCAGTATTAGATCCTCAGCTTGTAATTTAGCCTTATCAAAAAGAGCTAAAAAATTAAAGTTGTTTATAGGTCCAAATAAATAATAAATCATATCTAAAAGATGGATAGTTTGGTTAGTAAGTACGCCACCATCGAAAGAATATTTACCTCTCCAATCAGAATTGTAATATTCAAAATCTCTTGACCAAATTAAAGATCCTCGTAAAAGTTTTACTTCACCTATATAGTTTTTATTTAATAGAGACTTTAATAGTTGAACTGATTTATTAGCTCGATTTTGAAACATCACCCAACATTTTTTTTTATATTTCTTTTTTAATTTTATTAATTGCATTGCATCTGTACTTTTTAAGACAAATGGTTTTTCGATTAATACATTTGCTTTTTTTTTTAAAAAAAACTTGGCAGTTTCATAATGAAGATGGGATGGCAAGGCTATCAATACATGAGAAAATTTAATATTAAAATTTAAATCATTATATGATTGAAAAAAAAAAATATTTTTTTTTCTTTTTGATAAAATAAATGATTTATCAATTATGACAAATTTATCAAATTTGAAGTGTTTAATAATAAGTTTATAATAAATTTTACCGATTGAACCAAAACCAAGTAAGCAAATATTCATAATTTTTTAATAAAACAAATCAGCATATTTTCTTAAATTAATATAAAACTTTTTATCAATTTCTTTATCAATTTTAATTAAATTTTTTTTATTTTGCTTATTTATTTTTTTTTCTGACATTATAAATGATTTTGAAACCTTACTATTAACACCTGAACCATCAAAACCAATGTTTTTTAATAAACTTACTGTCGGATAAATAAAAAGTTGATTATTTTTCTTTGAATAATTTATCACATCTAAGCTCCAATAATTTTCTTTTTTAAGTTTATTTTTGGTGTTTATATATTCAGGAATAACAATTTTATCAAAATTATATTTTCTAAATTTTTTCCACTTATTTGACCATGAACTCCAACCCCATGGAATAAAATATTTAATTTTAAATGAAGAGAGTTCAGATTGATTTTTTTCAATATTTTTAAATTGAAAACCACAAATTCCAAAAATTTCATGATCATATTTATGATGAAGTAAATTTTCAGAATGAAATAAAAAAAAATTTTCATATACAACTAAATCATCTTCTAAAATTGTAAAATATTCTGAATTGTTTGCTAAATAATCTACCCCTTTCAAAATTGAATTTCTAAGTCCTAGATTATTTTTTCTTTTAATAATTTTGATATTCAATTTTGAATTTTTGGCCATATTAGAAATATAAAATTGATTTATTTTATCTTTGTCATTTTTAGGGCCATCTATAAAAAGAATAATTTTATTAATATTATAATTTTCTAAAGATATTAATAATCTTTTAAAATGGGAGGGGCGATTATAGGCGAATATACCTAATAATGGATTATATATTCTCAAAGCTAGAAAGGTTTTAGTATTTTATTTTTTAAAACATGCTTCATTGCTAGATTAGCAAGTTCTAGATCCGATTGATTATGAATATCTATGCCAGTAAATGAATTATCATTAATTATTAATTTAACATTTTTACCAATTCTTTTACCTTTTCTCCAAAATTTTGACCTTGTAGCACAAGCTAAACTTGTATCTTCTCTGTAAAGCTTAGGTGCAATCTGTCTTGAAGTGTAAGAACTCATCCAATTTAAAACTTTTTTTAATTTACCATTTTTATAATGCCAAAAATGTTTATACATATGATGGACAGAAAAAGAACTATCAATATTTTTATCTTTTTTTAGATTATTTACTGCCTCAGTAATCCAATTATAATTTCTAAAGATGTTATTTGATGTAAGAAAAACACAAATATCATATTTTTTATTTTGATGTTTTTCATAATCTAATAAAGCATTTTGGAGGGTTGCCTCTGTAGTAGTCCGATCCATTGCATATTTCTTTGGACGCAAAAATGGAACATTTGCTCCAAAACTCTCAGCAACTTGGGCTATTTTTTTAGAGTCCGTAGATACAAATATTTCATCACATACCTTGCTACTTATAGCTGCTTTTATGGGATAAGCAATTAAAGGAATACCATTTACTTTTTGAATATTTTTATTTTTTAGCCCCTTAGAGCCACCTCTAGCTGGTATAATACAAAGTGTTTTAAAATTCTTTTTCATCAGATGCTATAATATTAATCTATTGAAGGTGAAATCTTTTGATGACTTAAATCCACCGTTTTTCATAGATGAAACTAAATCATTTTTAAGTATTTCCAAAACATTAAATACTCCATTACTACCATCATAAATTAGACCATGAATTATAGGTCTTCCGATGCCGATAAAATCAGCACCTAAACATTTGTATTTAATGATATCGGTGCCACTTCTTACACCACCATCAACAATAACCATTCCTTTATATTTATTCAAAATTCTTTGATTTTTGATTAAAAAACTTGAAGTTGATATTCCTGAATTGAACATTCGACCGCCATGATTTGAAACCCATATGGCTGGCAATTTTAGTTTAATGCACATTTCTAAGTCATATTTACTTAATATTCCTTTTGGAATTAATGGCAAAGATGATTTCTTTTTTAGCCAAGATATGAATTCCCAATCATATTTTAAAGCTAATGATATATCAGGACTTACTGGAAGAGATCTCTTACCAAATTTTCTTGCATCATAGCGACTCTCTCTATCTAGATATCTAACAGATCTAACAGGTGCATCTAAGCAAATACCCAAAGCAAGAGCTTTACACCTTTCAGCTCTTTTTAACTCTTGTTCAATCCATTTTTTGTCACCAAATGGAAAGATTTGCCAAGCAAAGTTTGATTTATTATCTCTAGAGATTATATCTTCGAGCTTAAGTCTGCCTTGGGTACTAAAAAAAGATAAAATCTGGCTTTTTGTTGCACCTAAGTAAGTCGATCTTTCTCCGTTTTTTTCAAATTGAGTCTGGTGCCCCATTGGACAAACTAAAAAAGGAAACTCAAATTTTTTTCCAAAAAAACTGGTTTTTAAATTAACTTTAATTTGAGAATTTAAAATCATTGGTTCGATCTTTATCTTATCTAAATCAAATCTATTAATAATATCGGTTTGACCATTTTCAGCAGCGGACATCAACCAGTTATAGGCACCTGGACGAGGCTTTCCTTTTGTAAATTTTTCAAATTCATTTAATGTTAATGGGTATTTTTTATGGTTTGACATAACTTAAAATAATATTATTAAATTTAATATAAATGAGTATAGCTAATTCAATAAAAGATAAAGGTTTTTATTATATCCCAGACTTTATTACAGAGAATAAAGTGAACGAACTTTTAACATCTATAAAAAAGCTTAATAAAGAGATTGGCAAAGATAAGGCAACTGTATTTTATGAAGGTAAAAGACTTATTTTCAATGATATTTATAAATTTAATTTAAGAAAAATTTATAAAGCTATAAGTATAATTTTTTCAAATGAAAATAAATTTTTTTCTAATATTGCTTCTGAGATATTAGATAATCATTATTTAAAAAGAATTGATTATTATAGCTCACTAAAAAGCAACAAACCTATCATTAATTGGCATAATGATATTTCATATAGCGGTGCGAAAGACATTAAAAAAAAATTTCATCACCCAAATTTTTTTAAATTAAGATTTTTTTTATATCTAACTGATGTTGAATATCAAAATGGTTCCTTAGCTGTTATTCCTCAAAGTCATATAATATCCAAGGCTATTGCTAAATTATTATATGAAAATAAAATTTCATACAAACCTCATTGGTCATTGAATGATTTTAACGATTACATTGATAGCAAAGATGTAAAAACAAAATTATTAGATTTAATAGGCAAGAATCAATTTGATGACTTTTCTTTGAATTGTAGCTTTTTAAATGAATCATCCGATACAAACAAATTTGATATTAATTCAAGTAAAGGTGGTTTAGTTATTTTTGATGATAGATGTTTCCATAGAGGTTCAAATTGTTCTAAAAGCGAGAGATCTGTTATGAGATATATTTACTCTAACAAAACCTTTAACTAATTTTTTTCCAAATTTCATTATTTCTTAATTTTGACATCAACTGAAAATTATTTTCTTCTAAAAAACTTGATATACCTGATTTGGGATCAGTATTTTCAATAAGAATAGATTTTATGTTATTACTATTGAGTATTTTTATAGCTCCATTTAAGATGCTTAATTCAATTCCATCGACGTCAATTTTTATGTAATTAGGTAATTTTAAATTATACTCATCTACAAAATCATCCAAACTTTGTGAAAATGTTTTATATTTAAAAGTAATATCTCTTTGATTATTAAATTCATCTAATTCTGTTCCAAACCCAGAAAGAGCCCCACCTACCTCAACTTTGCTCATATTAAATTGATTTTGATTTTTTTTTATATCTAAAGAAATGGGATAAATACTGATCCTGTCATAGAGATTGTTGATGTAAATATTTTTGGATAAAATTTCTAAATTAAAAACTGATGGTTCAAAAGCAATTGTGTCAATATTTTTATGTAAAATAGATGCGTATACTGAATAAATACCTACGTTTGCGCCAATATCATAAAATATTGAATTTTGTTCAAAACTATTTATCCAATCAATTGTATCAGGCTCCTTTGAGAATAAGGTTGTGTATCTTTTTTCAGTCATGAGACTTCTGCTAACAAAAGATGCTTTTATATTTGAATTTAATTTTAAATTTATAATCTTATCGTTATTATCAAAAAAATTATAAAATACATAATTTTTATATTTTTGCTTGATACAAATTAGTAGAAAAAATTTTAATAAAATATCTTTTATTAAAAATTTAACAAACCAAATATAAAATTTTAAGATTTCTCTTCTTAGTTTTATTAGAATATTTTTCATAAAATTTCTCTAAACCAAAGTTCTGTCAATAATACTTGTGTAATAAAAAAAGAATTCATATCTTCTTTTGAGTTTAAAAAATTTGAGATTAATTTTTTTAATGATTTTTGATTAAAGATCGTATCAGACTTTATATTACTAGAAAAAAATAAATCTTGAATTAAATTTTTCAAATTTGATTTGAGCCACTTTTTTTGAGGATCTGCTAAAGTATTTTTATTCTTATAAACAATTTCTTTTCCTAGAATATCTTCAAAAGGTTTTTTTAATAAGAATCTCATATTTTGATTTAATATTTTATATAAAGATGGTGCTTCTAAGCATATTTCAACTAATCTATGATCAAGAAAAGGTACTCTTGACTCAATACTTGAATACATTGATGCTCGATCGGTATATCTAAGACATCTTGGAAGTTTAAAATGATATATATCTTTATATTGAGCGTTTCTTAAATGACTTTTGAAGGGATTTTTAATAAATAAATCTGTATTCAAATGGTTTTCTTTAAAATCATTTAGAATTGAATCTGATTTTTCATACAAACTTCCATCCACAGTTGTTTTCCCTAGTAAGAAAGAATGAATAAAATTTCCGATAATTTTTGATGAAATTTCATTGCTATCATAATTCTTACTTTTAATTACTAAATTTTTATATCTCTTCAAAAGTTTATTAGAAGGGGATGTTTGGAAACAATCTAATAACCATGGCGATAAATAATAATTGTATCCAGCGCCAATCTCATCACCACCAGATCCATCAAAAATTACTTTTATGCCATTATTTCTGTAGTTTTCATATAAATAATGTTGGCTCAGAATTCTTAAGGATGAAAAAGGTTCATATTCTCTTTTCAATACCTTTTTTAACTGATCAACCAAATTGATATCCTCAACATAAGAGGCATGATGAGAAAAATTGAATTTTGATGAAATATTTTTTGAGTCGTTCAACTCACAAAAATTTTTATCTTTGTATGCAAAAGTAAAAGCTTCAGAGTCTTTCATCTTATTTTTATTTGCCAAAGCCATCAGAATTGCTGAATCAATACCTCCTGAAACATGAAATCCAGCTTTTACATCAAATTTACTATGTTCTTTAAAAGACTCTTGAAAAGTATCTGTAATATTTGTTATATAATTTTTTATACTTTTTGTTTTTTTGTAATCATCATTCTCGTCTATTCTATTTTTTAAGTCATAATAATTTATTTCTTGGACACTTTGATTTTTTTTAAATTTCAAAAAACATCCTTGCTTTACTTGAAAAATATTTCTAAACCATGTTTCATGAGTTGCGTTGACCATACCTTTTTCTAAGTATCTATATACTTCTTTATAGTTTGGCTCCTTTTTTATTTTTTTATTGACAAAAATTCCTGGTATTTCAGATGAAAAAGTTAATTCTTTAATCTTCTCGTCATAATGAAAATATAATGGTTTAATTCCAAATCTATCTCTAATTAGGAAACTTGTATTTTCTTTTTTATCGTAAATAAATATAGAGTACATACCTCTTATTTTTGAAGTAAGATCCATACCATATTTTTCATAAAGAGGTATTAATATTTCTCCGTCTACATTTGAATTAAATTTATAATTTGAAAAATATTTATTTTTTAATTCATCATAATTATAAATTTCACCATTATAAATAATAGTTATATTCTTATCTTTAGATTTAAAAGGCTGATTGGCTTCATTTGATAAGTCTATGATTTTTAATCTATTCATAGATATGAAATAGTTAGTATCCTCATCATTGACTTGATGATCAGGCCCTCTATGATTTAGAATTTGCTTAAAATCAATTGACTTCTCCTCAAAACTCTTACTTTCATAATTAATAATTCCTGATATTGAGCACATTTTTAATTTAGAGCGAATTTTTATGGACTTCAGATAAAATTTGAAAATATTCTTTTGGCAATATTTTTTTTGGAAAATTATTTCTATTGGAGTCCTTATAAATTAAACCTTTTTTACTATCTTGTTTACCGAATGAAGAATTACCCTTATTTGGTATTCCTAGGGTGGTTGGAGTAAAATCAAAAAAATTATAATTGATCTTTAGGGTATCAGAAATGTTTTTAAAAACTTTTTTTGGTTTCTCAACCATATCCTCATATTTTAAAAAAAATATCTTTTTAGGATATTTCTTTTTTAAAAGTAAATAATCTATAGTTTTGTGCCTCCAATGTTCCCATAATTCATCGTATATATCTTGTCTTATTTCAGTTGTTTTATATCTTGATTTGGCATACGAAAAATAAAATGTTTCAAATCTTCTTATAGGACTAAGGCAGATTACATTTGTTGTTTCTTTAAAGAAATAAAAAAGTTCTCTTCTTAATCCAGAGTATGCATACACGTATGGATATTTATGACTATTATCTAAAGGGCTTCTTCCACATAGTATATTTAAACTTTGTAAATAAATTAAAAAAAAATCAAAAAAAGAGTCACACTCTTTTATATCCTTACTCTTAGAATAGAGAAAATCTTTATAATCTTTATAATTTATAGGGGGGAGCAAATCTTGGAAATCTGTCACATGTGATTTATTAATAGGTTGTTGACCCGACCATAATTTGGGTTTGAAACTTCTTTTTAGGTAATAATCGAGTCTTTTCCATTTATCAAAATATGCCCCAGACATATTCAAGATATACTTTATATTATCTTTTCCTTTTAATGATTTGATAGCTTCTTTTTCATTCTCTTTTACTCGTGATAAAAATTCTCTAAGTAAAAAATCCTCACCAGGTAATGATGACAACTGATTATGATTATCGCAAAGAGACATTAGCAAATGATTACCATTTCTAGCTGGGCCAGAGATGAATAATATTTTTTCATGATTATTAAATTTTTTTGATGCTTTCCAAAAACTAGATTTAAATTTTATCGTTTCATATCTTTTAAATTCCAATGGTTCACTATCACAAAAAGGCTTTTGAAAATATTTTAAGTTAAATTTGATATTTTCAGGCAATAGAGATCTGCTACTTAATTGGTTAACTTCAAAGTTATTCATAAATATATTCTACTGTTTACTTTTTTATTATTTATTAATTTTAAAGCTTTCTCAGCAGTATTTGCTCTCATTTCGATATATGATTGCTTACTGTAAAAGGAAGAATGAGGGTGAACTGATAGATTGTCGGGATATAGTTTTAAAAATTTTAGTATTAACTTTTTCTGGTTAATAATATCTCTCATTTCTAAATCAATAGCAAAATAATCGATTTTTCCTGATTTTATTGAGTCAAAAACAAGACTCAAATTTTCAATAAATTCAAATCTTGCAAGATTAATAATAATAGATTTATTTTTTATATTTTTTAAAAAGTTTCTATTTATTAGATGTTTGTTTGATTTATTCAAATTTGCATTAATTGATATTACATCACTCCATTTTAAAAGATCTTTTAAGTTATTAAATTTTTTGAAAGTTTTAAAGGATTTAACATTAGGATCATAAAATCCAACATTTTTAAAAAACATGCTGGATTTCTTTAAAATTAGTTTACCAATTTTTCCAGAACCAATTACACCAATATTCTTAGTTGAAATACGTTCTATATCATCAATCGTATTTTTAAATTTATATAGTTTAGTGTTTTCCATAATTTTTTTAGAAATCGAATCATATTGTTTGCATCTGCGCATTCTAGATAATATTAATGATAAAGCTGTATCTGAAACCTCTTCTAAACAATATTCAGGATTGTTATAAAGTTTAATTTTTTTTTCTTTGAGATAATTTAAGTCAACATTGTCATATCCTGTTCCATATCTTATAATTGATTTTAAGTTTTTAAATTTTTTGAGATAATGACTATCAGCATTTTTTCTCCATAAAAGAAGAATATTGGTTCTTATAGGATCTTCATCCTTGAGTAAATATTTTCCAAGTATCTTTCTTTCATATACTGGTTTTTCTTTATAATCATTTGATATAGAGACTAACATTGAATTTAAAGAATAAATATAAATGCTATATTAAATTGTGATCAATACAAATATAAAATCGGTTTATATATATTTTTTAATTTTATACTTATCATTTTTAATAATTACATTTTTTAATTTACCTAATGATATTTTTTTTTTAGGAGCTGATTCAAGTAGCTATTTAGCTCCAGCTAAAAGTTTTATAAGTGAATTAAGTTTCAAGGATATAGATGGTAAATCTATGCATAATAATACACCTCTTTATTCTATATTTATTGGTCTATTTCTTTTTTTAAATTTAGAAAATTATGATCACTTTGTTCAAGTATTTCAGATACTTTTAGTTATTTATATAGCTTACTTATCTACAAAATTTGATATTGAATTAAGTACTAAACAAAAACTTCTTATATTTATTTTATTATTAATTAATCCAAACTTTTTTATAAATGCTTTTTTTGCTCAAACTGAAATACTATTTACATTTGCATTTATTTCATCAATTTTTTTCTGCATTAAATTTATAAAAAATACAAATAAATTCAGTTATGCGACTATATCTATTTTTTTTATGTTAATTGCTTTGTACGTTAGACCTATTGGTCAATATTACTTAATATTATTAATACTATTCTTAAATTACTTATTTTTTTTAAAAAAATTTAAAATTAAAAAAATTATTTCAATGAATATGATTATTTTAATTATTTTGATAGTAATAATTTCACCATGGCTCATGAGGAATAAATCTGAGTTTGGAAGTACCTTTCTTTCCTCTAATAAAGGATATTATGCTTTAGACAACTTATCTAACCTTATTAGAATTGATAATAATTTAAATCATAATAAAGCATATCAAAAAGCAATTATTATGAATTTTGAATTGACTATTAAAAATGGTAATTATGATCAACTATATTGTTTTGAAAATGAAAATTTAAGAAAAGTTGAGTGTATTGATATAATTTTTAATTCAAGTATGAAAAATATTTATCAATACAATAAAATTGAAGTATTTAAGGCCCTATTATTTTCATTTATGAACACTTATTTTTCAGGAGGCTTTTCAAATATTAAATTAATATATTTTGATGATAGGGATAGTAATTGGATGAATAGTTCAGAGGTTAATATAAAATTCGATAAATTATCAAATTCAAAAATTTTTTATCAGCTAGTTTTTATTTTTACAATTTTATTTAGTATTTTGGTAAAATTATTATCAGTAATTGGTCTTTTCAAACTTTATAAAAATGAAAGAACTGTTTTTTATTTATTTATTTTAATCTTTATTGTATCAACTTTATTATTTATGTTTGTTGGAAATTCAAGATTTAGGATTCCTTTAGAACCTTTATTTGTAATTCTTAGTTTGTACAGTATAAGAAAAATTATTTAAAAAATGACAACACTAATTCTTGGATCTAAAGGTTTCATTGGATCTAATCTTTGTAAATATCTAAAAAAAAAGGGATATAAGTTCGTTAGTGACCAAGGCAAAAAAAAATCAAATTTTCTAATTTATAACAATATTAAATCTTTAATTGACAATTCTAAACCTCAAATAATTGTTAATTGTTTGGGAGTGGTTGGAGGAATACAATGGGGCTTAAATAATAAAGTCAAAATATTTGAAGAAAACAATTTATTATCTATTAATCTTCTCAAAAGTATAAAGAATAAAAATGTCGTTTTAATAAATTTGTTAGCTAATTGTATTTATCCATTTAAATATAATAAGTTTAATGAAAAAAATATTCTAAATGGTCCAGTACACCCTTCTGTTTACGAGTATGGTATGTCAAGAAGATTACTGTTTTCGGCAACCAAGTTATACTCTGAGGAAAATCTTATGAAATATATTAACTTAATTCCATCAAATGTGTACGGACCAGGAGATCATTTTGATCCACATAGATCACATGCTTTAGGTGGTTTGATATCCAAATTTAAGAAAGCTTCAGAAAATAACATAGATGAAATTGAAATTTGGGGCACTGGTAGTCCAAAAAGAGATTGGCTTTTTGTATATGATCTATGTGAAATTATATACAAAACAATAATTAATAGAAAAAAACTATACTCTAAAACTTTTAATGTATCGTCTGGAGACGTAATAAGTATAAAAAAACTTGCTTTTACAATATCAAAACAATTTAAATACAAGGGAAAACTTTTTTTTAATAAAAGATACCCAGATGGAGATTTAATAAAAAGTTTTGATAAAACATTATTTAATAAACAACTAGGTTTTTATAAGTTTACTGATATAGATAGGGGAATAAATAAAACTATAAAGTTTTTAAAAACAAATGAAATTAAGATCTAGTTGTATTGTTTGTCATTCAAAAAAGATTAATGATATTATTGACTTAGGATGGCAACCTTTTGCGGATACTTTTATTCCTGAAAAAAAAAAAGATACTTTAGAAAGTTTATATCCACTTATATGCAGTTTATGTGATAAATGTGGAAATATTCAACTTAAATATATAACTGATGCATATGAAAGATATAACAACTATGAGTATTCTTATACGTCATCCAATTCCAACTTTTCTAAACAACATTGGGATGATTTTTTTAAAGATAGTTTAAAAACTATAGAGATAAGTAAATCTAGTAATATTTTAGAAATTGGATGTAATGATAGCTACCTATTAAAACAATATAAAAAATATACTAAAAATCTTTATGGAATTGATGCATCTGAAAAAATGGTCAATTACTCCAAAAAAATACTTAAACTTAATGTTTTTCATAACTTATTTGATGAAAAAATAATAAAATATTTTAGATCAAAAAAAATAAAATTTAATCTCATCATAGCCAATAATGTTTTCAATCATATGAATAATCCAAACTCTACCCTTAAAAATATTTATAAAGTTTTAGATAAGAATGGGAGATTTATTTTTGAAGTTCCTTATTGGCTAGATACAATTAAAAATAAAAGATACGATCAGATATATCATGAACACGTCACTTACTTTACAGTTAAATCTGCATACAATTTGCTAAAAAAAAATGACTTCAAAATTGAAAATTTTTCTATTGAAGACTATCATGGTAAATCTTTAAGAATAATTGCATCTAAAAAATTTGAAAATAAAAGGTATAATTTACTTGAAAAACAAATAAAAATTGAAAAAAATATTGGATTATTTGATTTAAAAAAATATAAGATTTTTTCATTAACCATATCTCAAGATAGAAATAGACTTTTGAAAAAAATTTTAAAATTAAAATTAAATGGTAAAAAAATTATTTTTATTGGAGCAGCCGCAAAATCAAATACCTTTATAAATTTTCATCGACTAGATAAAACTATAATAAATTACATTACAGATACTTCAAAAAGCAAAATAGGAAAATTTACTCCAATGAGTAGAATTATAGTTAAAAATGATGATGAACTAAAAAATGAGAGAAACGCCTATGTAATGATTTTAATTTGGAATATGAAAAAAATAATAGAAAATAAACTCAAAATTCTTAATAAGAATCTTAAATTTTTATGAAATTAACAAAAATAAAACCTGATTTTACTGATAATAGAGGAACAATTTCTGATGTATTTTACCAAAATAATATTGAGCATGTCGCTTATATTAAAACATTCTCTGAATGCATTAGAGGAAACCATTATCATAAGCACACTACTCAACATATACTTATTACAAAAGGCAGTTTAGAATATTGGTATAAAGATTTCTATAAACCTGATGATAAAGCAAAATGTTACATAGCTATGGAAAATGATTTAATTTCCACACCCCCTTTTGAAATACATGCATTAAAGATTTCTAAAGAAAACCATTTTATTGTATTTGCCTCAGGAATGAGAGGTGGTAAAGATTATGAAAGTGATACATTCAGGGTCGATCCAATAATTTGATGAAAAAGTCTCTTATTACAGGTGTTACTGGACAGGATGGTTTTTACCTATCTAAATTACTTCTTTCAAAAGGACATAAAGTTTTTGGTGTTAAAAGAAGAAATTCATTAATTAATGCAACAGCAAGAATAGATAAATTACTCGCTAATAAAAATTTTATAATTATTCAAGGAGATATGTCTGATCCTTTTTTTTTGAACAATACAATTTGTAAAATTAAACCAGATTATATATTTAACCTAGCTGCCATGAGCCACGTTAAAACTAGTTTTGATATTCCCGAATATACTACTGATGTAAATTCTCTTGGCACGCTTAGAATTCTTGAAGTTCTTAGAACAAATAATCTACTCAAAACAAAATTTTATCAAGCTTCCTCTTCAGAAATTTTTGGAAATTCTCAAAAAAAAACACAAAATTAAAAAACTGAAATAGCTCCAGCTAGCCCATATGCAGCAACAAAAGCTTATTCTTATTGGATTACAAAAATTTATAGAGAGTCATATAAATTGTTTGCTTGTAATGGAATTTTATTTAATCATGAAAGTCCTTACAGAGGAGAAACATTTGTAACAAGAAAAATAATTCGAGCTGCTGTCAGAATAAAACATAACCTGGAAAAAAAACTAACTCTTGGAAATCTAAATTCAATTAGAGATTGGGGACATGCAGAGGACTATTGTGAAGCTATGATTAAAATACTTAATTACAGTAAGGCAGATGACTTTGTAATAAGTAGCAATAATTCAATTTCAGTAAGGGAGTTTACAATAAGAGCCTTTCGAAAATTAGGTATAATTCTAGAATTTAAAAATAAGGGTCTAAATGAAGTAGGATTTGTTAAAGATATAGTTTCATCATCTATAAGTCACCTGAAGAAATCACAAATCATAGTTAATGTAGATAAAAAATATTTTCGACCAACTGACGTTGAGTATTTAAAAGGTGATTTTTCTAAAGCAGCCAAACTACTAAAATGGAAACCTAAAAAAACTTTAAATGATTTAATTAATGAAATGATTGATTTTGAAGAAACACAAATTAAATAATTTAACTCTCATTATTCCAGCTAAAAATGAAATAGAGTCCATAGACGACGTTTTAAAAGAATGTCTAGAATATGATAAAGATCTTAAAATTCTCATAATTGTTGATAACAATGATGATAATACCTTAAACTCACATTTTCTAAATTCAAAATATGACAATATAAGCTATACGATTTCAAATTATCCAACATACTCAGGTGCAGTTAGGCATGGTGTAGAAGTAGCTAAAACAGATTTTTGTTGTATTTATAATGCTGATGGGTCTTTTGTACCTCATAGTCTGGAAGATATGTATGAATTTACCAATAAATTTGACTTCATATATTGCTCTAGGTATAAAAAAAATGGATCGAGTGATGATGATACAATAATCACATTTATTGGTAATAAGATTTTTACTTTATTGGGTAAAATATTATTTGGAGTGAAAGTATCAGATATTCTTTATTCATATATATTATTCAGAAGATCTGAATTTTTAAACCTTAAATTAAAATCTAAGGATTTTAATTTAGCCTTAGAATTACCAATTATGAATGCACTTAAAAAATCTAAATATATTGACTTAGCCTCTCATGAAAGAAAAAGATTTGGAGGCAAAAAGAAAGTTAGAGAATTTATTGATGGATATAAATTATTAAAATTTATGATATCAATTTTTATAAATAGATCTAATTTCAATTAAAATCTTTTTTAGATCAGAATTCATACCACTATCTATAGAGGTAAGATTATACTTTTTTCCAGTAAAAATTGAATTTGAATTAAATAATTTTGCAAATTTATTAAGGGATATAGTTTGTCTTGATCCTAACTCAATTAATCCTTTTAATTTTTTTGACTTATAAACATTTGATACAACCTCAGATAAAGTTAATGGATTAATAGTGGTATCTTTAGAAAGATAGATTTTTTTTGAGTTTAAAATATCATATAAAATACCTCTTTTTTGATCATAATTAAAAATAACCGGTAATCTAATTATTAGTGAATTAATAAATAAATTTTTAAAAATTACTTCAACCAAATCTCTATTCACTGCATAAGAATTTTTTTCGACTCTTACAGATATGGTACTAATTAGTATTATCTTTTTTGTTATGATTTTTTTATATAAATTAAGGAGTAAATTAATACAATTAATAAAATCCTCATTCGATCTTTCATTTACCTTTTTTTTGTTTCCTGAATTTCCACAATGAAATACATAATCTAATTTAATAGGTATTTTTCTTTTTAAAAAAAAATCTCTATCTATTTTTATGATTTTTATATTTTTTTTTTTAGGAAAGTTATCAAAGAACTACCTATAAGACCCCTTGGGCCAACAATTCCAATTTTCATCATTTAGTTTTCATTTTTAAAGAAGAGTATAAGGTTATTAAAATTATTGAAAAAACTGATGATAATAATAAATAAAATATTAGCTGTTTATAATTTTTATCGCTCTCTAAATTATCAATAGGTGAAGTTTCAACTAATTTAATTTCATTTATATATTCAGCTAAGTTTTTTGAATTAAAAATAATTGAGTAAAAATGATTATTTGAAATGTATGATTTATTCAAAACACTACTTTCCTCTACAGTTTTTAACATTAAAGATTTTGAAATAAGTTCACTTATCAAGCCTAATCTAAAATTATATATAGAATTATTAATATATTCATTCATAGATAGGGATAAATCATCCTTGTTTGTACTATTAGCAATAATTAAAATTTTTCTTAAATCGTACACTGGTAACTTTTGTTCAGGTTCTTTAATTACTATTTTAATATCATTTTTTAAAAGTAATTTTTCATTTCTTAGAATAAAATAAAGTTGGTCGAATTGATCAGCTCCATTTACATTATTTACTCGATGGCCCAAATATATATGAGTAAAATCATTCAATGTTTTAATTAAACTTAATAGCTCATAACTTAAAGATATATTAATAACTTTATTAAATTCTTTTTCTTTATATAAAAAAAAACTTATTGATAATGAATTAAATAAAACAAATATAAATATAAATTTAAAAAAATTTTGTTTAAAGAATTCGTACATTTTATTCTATATTTATACACACATTTACTATGAAAAGAAATAAGATCATAACTTTTGTTATTAATGATATAGATTTTTTTATAAGTCATCGAATAAACTTGATTGATGTTTGTATTAAATTAAACCTTAAAATTAATATTATCACACCGAACTTAAGAAAAGACTATAGGCCTTTAAAAAATGTAAATGTAATTCGATATTATTTAAATCCAAGAGGTAAAAATATTTTTTTGGAATTATTTAGTTTTTTTAGTTTATTTTTTAAATTAATATTTAATAAGTCAGATATTTATCATTTCATCTCTTTAAAACCGATTATTTATGGGGGTATTTATTTACTCATAGATAAAACAAAATCTATTTTTTCATTTAGTGGACTAGGTTTTTTTAAAAATATAAATAAAAAAAAATTTTATTCAAAAATATTAATAAAAGTCATTTATTTAATTTTTAATTCTAATTTTGAAAAAAAAATGATTTTCCAAAATTCAAGAGATCTTAAAATTATAAAGTCACTTATAAAAGATAAAAATGATAAAGATTTTTTTCTAATAAATGGAAGTGGAGTAAATCTTAATTATTATTTTAGTATTTACCAAAAAAAATCCAAAGATGATGTTATAAGATTTACTTTTGCTAGTAGACTTCTTAAAGAAAAAGGTATTGAAGTTTTTATAAAATCAATTGAACATTTCTTATTAAATTTTAAACACAAAAATAAAATAGAATTTATTATCTGTGGTGAATTTATAAATGATGAACTTATTTGGAAAAAAGAAAATGAATTTATCAATCATATAAAAAATTTTAGTAAAGTTATTAAATATTATGGCAAATTAAATGACTTAGATGATATATTCAAAAAATCGAGTGCTATTGTACTTCCTACATTTTATGGAGAAGGGATTCCAAAAATCTTATGTGAGTCACTTGCATGTGGAATTCCCATAATTACTACAAATCAAAG
>MDTA01187838.1_pt1 | contig 38892 bp, 33 predicted proteins | sample 811151 | NCBI WGS metagenome assembly MDTA01 (sample SAMN05326648, study PRJNA326480) | marine metagenome | isolation source: seawater | place: Indian Ocean: South | collected 2010
TCTGAGTGGAAGGGCCATCGCTCAACGGATAAAAGGTACGCCGGGGATAACAGGCTGATACTGCCCAAGAGCTCATATCGACGACAGTGTTTGGCACCTCGATGTCGGCTCATCACATCCTGGGGCTGGAGCAGGTCCCAAGGGTTTGGCTGTTCGCCAATTAAAGTGGTACGTGAGTTGGGTTCAGAACGTCGTGAGACAGTTCGGTTTCTATCTGCCGTGGGCGTTGAAGAATTGAGAAGAGCTGCCCCTAGTACGAGAGGACCGGGGTGGACGTACCGCTGGTGTACCAGTTGTCCTGCCAAGGGCACCGCTGGGTAGCTAAGTACGGAAGAGATAACCGCTGAATGCATCTAAGCGGGAAGCTCCCTTCAAGATAAGTTCTTCCTATGAGAGTCGTTATAGATGATGACGTTGATAGGCTGGGTGTGAAAGTGTGGTAACACATGAAGCTAACCAGTACTAATAACTCCATTGACTTATTCAATTATGCATTGTGTGCATGTAGTGTGAAGTCTTTTATAGAATTTGGTTTTTTTAAGATAAGAAAGGGTGAGGTGACGATAGCGTCATGGTCCCACCTGATCCCATTCCGAACTCAGAAGTGAAACGTGTCAGCGCCTATGGTACTGCGGCTTAAGTCGTGGGAGAGTCGGTCATTGCCTTGCCCTTTCTTGTCTTATCTCTCTTTTTAACTTTTTTGATATATCTTGTTTTTTTTGTTCTTTATTAGCAACTTTATAATTAATACTTTTAAACCCTTAGAATTTTTCTAAAATTGTTTTCTATTTGTTATTCTTCTGTATTTTGAAGAGCTCTCAACCTTTAGAAATATACAAAATGTTAGGGGTTTTCGTTATATAAGCTTTATCATTTAAAGTTTAGAATTTAATGTCTTTGTTTTCATAGTTACAATGTAGAAGAGGTTGTAAATAGATGATTTTGAAAAAACCGTTACTAATTTTTTGTTATTGATTTGTCAGGTTATTTAAATGTTAAGCCTTCTTTAAGGGGCTGAATGCTAATATTTATTCTTAGATGAGTTCGTAAGAGTGTTAGAATTATTGCAAAAAATATCTTAATAAAATTCAAGACTTGGTAAATTTAAAGATGAAGTGCAATACCCAAAAGTGAGGTCAAGTTTACTCCGGACCTCATACGTCTCTCAGACGTGAAGCCTCCCTGTTAGACTGGAACTCAGCTTAGGCTGGGCTCCAATTTTTTTTGAGTTACGAAAATATTAGGCTTTATTTGTTAACGGTAAGCAATTTAAATGCTATCCTGCGAACTTATTCATTAAACGAGGCATGAGAATGATCACAACAGAAATAATTCAACAAACTTTAGCAAAATTTGGCGCTATGCTTTTAGTTGGGTTTTTAGGAACAGATCATGGAAATAATGACATAAGAAGAATAGAGGATCATATTGGCAGTGGAAAAGTTGGAGGTGTGCTTCTTTTGCATCGAAATATACAAGAAGGTCCCAAAAAATTAAAAAATCTCATACATCAATTTAAAATGAAAGCGCCTGCAGATAGGCCATTACTGGTGGCTATTGATGGAGAAGGTGGAGTTGTAAAAAGGCTTATGAAAGAAGACGGTTATGATATTCAGCTTCCTTCTGCTAAAAAGCTTGCCCAAATGTCAACTGCTGACTCTGATAAATTATTACAAGTATATATGAAACAACTTTCTGATCTTGGAATTAACTGGAACTTAGCACCAGTTGTAGACGTTGAAGTTGCAACAGAAACAGGTTGTATTGGCCGCTTAGAAAGAAGTTTTTCCAAGAGTCCAAAAAAAGTTGCTTATCATGGTTACCAATTGATTCAAGCTATACAAGAGGCCGGTATGGCTTTTTGCTTAAAACATTGGCCTGGACTGGGAGCAGATGTCGGAGATACACATAAAGGCATGACGAATCTAACCAATGTGTGGTCTCGTGAACGGGATGCAGAACCCTTTAATTTAATTGTGAAAGAGATAAGTAAAAATCGCCCAAACAAAACTATTCCTGTTATGACAGCCCATTCAGTCCATGAGGGATTAGATTCTGGTGCACCGAGTTTAACTTTTTCAGAGCAAGTTATTGAAGGCCAGCGGAAAAAATGGCAAGCAGAAGTATTGTTTGTTAGTGATGATTTAGATATGGGTGCATTAGATGGTTTTGAGTTAGGAGAGAAAGTTGTTCGGGCAATACTGGCTGGCAATGATGTATTAATATTCTCTCAGTACCGCAATTATGATCCAGAAAAAGTTGATAAAATATATCAATCATTACAACAAGCGCTTGAGAAAAACGATAAGCAGGCTGAAATGCTTATTAAGCGTATCAACGAATCTTTTAATCGAATAGAAAAATTTAAAGCGGATTATTTGTAAAGCAAGAAATATTTTTTTGATTGTAAGACTTGATTATTTGAATCGGTCTATCAATAAAAAAAGCCCTCTTCTTAGAGGGCTTTTGTTTTACAGTCAGGATACATATCCAGATCTACTCTGAAGAAGTATCTTCAATAGTGCCTTCCATCATATCAATGAGGCCAGCGTTCTGCCTAAGTTTTTGTTCAATCTCTCCAGCCACAGCTTGGTTCTCTTTTAAGAAACGCTTAGCGGCTTCACGGCCCTGACCAATTTGTTGACCGTTGTAGGAATACCATGAACCAGCTTTTTCAACAAGATCAGCTTTGACACCAAGGTCAAGAAGCTCTCCAACTTTGGATACGCCTTCACCATACATAATGTCAAAATCCACCACTTTGAAAGGAGGAGAAAGCTTGTTTTTTACAACTTTGATTCGTGTTTGATTTCCCACAACCTCATCTTTATCTTTAATGGCACCAATCCGACGAATATCTAAACGAATGGAAGCATAGAATTTCAGCGCATTCCCCCCTGTGGTCGTTTCAGGGTTACCAAACATAATGCCAATCTTTTGGCGAATTTGGTTAATAAAGATTACCATACATTTTGAACGAGAAATAGAGGAGGTAAGTTTACGTAGAGCCTGGCTCATAAGGCGTGCCTGTAAGCCCATATGTGCATCACCCATATCGCCTTCAAGTTCTGCGCGCGGGACAAGGGCTGCAACACTATCTACCACCAACACATCAACAGCGCCTGAACGGACAAGTGTATCCGTGATTTCAAGGGCTTGTTCCCCCGCATCTGGTTGAGAAATGATGAGGTCATCGGTATTAACACCAAGTTTACGAGCATAAACAGGATCAAGTGCGTGCTCGGCATCTACAAAGGCACATGTGCCACCTTTTTTTTGTGATTCAGCAACAACGTGCAAAGCAAGCGTTGTTTTACCAGAACTCTCAGGCCCATAAATCTCAATGATTCGGCCGACTGGTAGGCCTCCAATACCAAGAGCAAGATCAAGACCAATAGAGCCTGTTGGAATAGTCTCTGTTTCAACTTGTTGGCCTTCACCGAGCTTCATGATAGACCCTTTTCCAAACGCACGCTCGATCTGCTTAAGGGCTATGTCAAGTGCTTTGGCTTTTTCTGGAGATGCTTGCTTTGTCATTGGTAACCTTTTGTAAATTAATGATATTGAAAGGTATCATATTGACTGTATACATCAAAGGGATTTCATTAGTTCTAATTGACTCAGCTTGGTTTTTTGGATTTTTTTTTCAGAAAATCCAAGAGCATGGCATAAGTAGATTGTTTCAAAATCTTTTAGACGTGGATTATTTGTAAAAACATGTTTTCTATTTTGACACATGTAATATTTATGATTGCGGAATGAATAACATTGTGGTGGCGAAGTGCTTAAAACACCTAAAAAACCAATGGATAAAAAGATAAGTCCAAAAAGGCGCCAACGATATTGCCAAATACAAAGCCATAAAAGACCAATAATACACAACAAGAATGCCCATGATGGTGGGTGGGCAATATAAATCTTTGCACCAGGCCAACCACCAATTTCTTGAGCAAGCCAGCTTACCCAGTCAATAAGATAGAACGTAAACTTCAAGACCAATGAGCAGCTTGTAATCCATTTAATCAATAAGCCCAAAACAAGGCTTGGCAGGATTATGGTCCCAAGCAAAGGAATAACAATAACATTCGCTAAAATACCCTGCAGAGAAAGAGTGTGAAAATGCATAATGCTAAAAGGAAGGATAATACATGAGGCAATCAGTGATGTCAGAATCAAACTGCGTGTAGATGTATATAGCTGCCTTAGCCAGTTGCCTTCATTTGTTGTAAAAAGATTTGGCCAGGCTTGATAAAACGAAATTAAGCCCAATACTACAAAAAAAGACATTTGGAAACTTGGGAGTTTGAAGGCATTTGGATAGAGCATCAAAATGAATATAGCAGCCAAATTAATAAAATTTAGACTTAAGCCCTCACGATCAATAATGATACCAAAGAGAATGAACGAAGCCATAAAAAAAGCTCTGGTTGAAGACATGGATTGCCCAGAAATATTCCAATAAAAAAACAGTAAAAAAAGCGTCAGAAGAGCTGCAATTTTAGGGAGGTGAATTTGCTCAAGTATGGATGGGAAGCGGCAAAATAAGAATTTGATACAGAGGAAAGCAATGAGAGCCATAAGGTTCATATGTAATCCTGAAATCGCTAATATATGTGCAAGTCCACTAGCTGCATAATTATCTCTTGTTTCATTAGAGATAAGCGCTTTTTGACCTGTAATGAGAGAGGCAGCAATAGCATTTGTCTGATCATCAACATGAGGTGTATCAATGATCATTTGTGTAATATGTTGGCGAATTTTTTGCCAAAATGCTGAATAGGTTGTCTCATTTTTGGGCAATAGTTTGAAGGGGCTAACCGTGAAGCCTGAAGCACCAATACCTTGAGCACGATTATTTTCTTTAAAGTCAAATCCACCAGGAATTAAGGGGCCTGAAAAGGGTGTTAGAACAGCATCAACACAAACAGTATCCCCGGCACTTGGAATGGTATTTTTTTTGATTCGATGTGTAAGTTTAACATTTTGTAAATTAATCTTTATACGCTGGCTGGTAGAGTGGCTTAAAGAGATTTTTAGTCGATGACCATAGGGTGTTGGGGTGACTTCTTGGACAGTGCCTTCAAGTTTAGAAACAAACTTTTTTTTATCCAGGGCTTCAGTTGGATGCCAAAGAAAATTGATTGAAACAGAAACTATGCCTAAAAGTATTCCCAAAATGAGTATTTTAAAAAGATGACAAAGCCATTGCTCTTTTTTAAATGCGAATAATAGAAAACACATGACCGCTAAGGAGGTGGTAACTGAAACTGGATATAGATTGAAAAGATAGATTGATAAAGCCATCAGACTTGATAGCCATAATGACCAACGATTCTGTTCTTGAAAAAAAGGAAGTTGGCTAAATAGATTCAAAAAAATTAACTAAATATTCACTTCTTTTTGGATTAAAAAAGATCAATGGTCAACATGAATCAGGCACTTAGCGATTATTCATGGAATACATGGAGGGTATAGCCCTAAAGTTTCTGAAAACTATTTCTTTACAGCTGTTCCTTGACCTGCACGAACAAGTTTGTAAGCAATATAGGCAAACAAAACGAAGCCAATTAAAGTGCTGTAAGGCATTATCCATACTGGAGTATACTGAAAAAGATCAGTTCTTTGTGAGGCTGCAAAAGGGATAGCAAGGAGAATGCCAATAATTGCTTCACCTGCAATCAAACCAGAGGCAAATAGAAGACCCTGACTGTCTCCATTTTTGTTTTTTTGCGTTTTACTAACAATATATTTCAATATCCCACCAAGGAATAAAGCTGTGACAATTTCGAAAGGGAGGTATAAACCAAGTGCAACACCCAGCGCTGGAAAGCGACCCTTGCCTGTTTTCTTTAGGTATAGATCAATTACAATAGCTACCACACCAATACCAACACCAATCATAATTAAGTTGAAAGGTAAAGACTGTCCAAGCATTCCTTGCGCTATCGTTGCAAGTAATACGGATTGAGGCGCTGCTAAGTTTTGATCAGGATTCATGCCTAAACGTGGAAAGACTCCAGCGATCCCATAGGCTTCAAAAAGGATTTGCATGATAGGAGCGATAGCGACAGCACTGACAACAACACCCAAGAAAAGAGCTAACTCTTGTTTCCAAGGCGTTGACCCAAGAACATGGCCTGATTTCAGATCTTGCAAGTTATCACAGCTTATGACTCCCATGGCGGCCACCATAGCTGTTATCATAATAAGACCTGCGGCAACCCCAGTCGCTGCAACAACATTTTCTGCATAATTAATTTCACCGCCAATGACGGTTGTTACGACAAGTGCAACTAAAATTATCGAGGCGATAAGGCTTCCTGATAAAGGGTTTGATGAAGTTCCAACTAAACCTGACATATAGCCTGAGATAGAGGCGACTAAAAAACCAACAACATACGTACTAATCACAGATACGAGAACAAGTATAAAAAATGTTGCTGAAGATAAAGGTAGGTTAAAGGATTGAAAAACGTGATTCAAGATCATGTAAACAGGTACAAAAAGAACAAGTAAGCCAAGAAGAACAAAACTAAAAGGAATATCTTGCTCTGTTCTTGGAAGTTTATCGGTTGATTTGCTCGTGCCAAAAGATTTAAACGAATGACCAATGGCAACACGAATTGGTTTTAAAACAGAAATAAAAGCGGCAATACCACCAACAATCATGGTGCCAACCCCAACGTATCTGAGGTTTGATTTCATAAGAGCTGCGCTCTTTGCAAAATCTGCTGCTTGGGGGATGCCATCAAAGAATGTAAAGGCAGGTATAAGCACCCAATTCATAACAATTCCACCGACTAAAAGTGTAATACCAACCCTATGGCCAACGATGTAGCCGGCGCCAATCATAACTGGGGAAAACCCAATATTGAAACCTATGATGCTACCACCAACCTTTTTCCAGAAAGCAAGAGAGTGGGCGGCAAATTGAAATGCGCCTTGACATAGTTGCATTAGTGCAGCAAGTGCTCCCCCAATTACAATGCTTTTTGCACTCCCGCTTTTTTGATCACCAGCCTTCAAGACTTCAGCTGTTGCAACTCCTTCTGGGAAAGCAAGTTTTTCTTCTATAATAAGTGCTCTGCGGAGTGGGATAGAAAAGAAAATACCAATAAATCCACCAACAATCGTAATGAGGGATGTTTCTAAAATTGGGAATGAATCCCAGTGACCAATAACAAGAAGGGCTGGTAATGTGAAGATAGCACTAGCGGCTATTACTTCACCAGCTGAGGCAATGGTTTGCACCATATTGTTTTCTAAAATGTTTGAGTTCTTAAACATGCCAAGAATCGCCATTGACATAATGGCAGCAGGTATACAAGCCGTAACAGTTTGACCAATTTTAAGTGCTAAGTAGGCGTTTGAACCAGACAGGAGAGCTGCAAGAATCATCCCAAGAATAATTGACTTTAATGTTAGTTCTGGGAGTTTTTTCGATGCAGGAATATAAGGTTGATCCAATTTAGCAGCCATAGTTTATCCTTTTAAATACATTGTTAATATTACTGTGCCTTTAAAGCTTGTAAAGGCTTTTGAACAAATTAGAGTTTGAATTTGTAAAGTTTTAAAGAATCTATCCAGAGTAATGCTAAATTTATGGTATCTTGAGGACATTGTTTTTGAGTGAATTGACCATATATTTTTAATTGCTTTTTATATTTCTCCATTGATTTTTCGCTGTATATGCCTGTTTTGTAATCAATTAGCCAGATTTGCCGAGTCTTTGGATTTCTTACAATTAGATCAATTTGACCATTAATGATTTTCTTTTCTTCAATTGCCCGGAATGAAACTTCGCTAAAGTATGACCCTTGCATATTAATTTCAGGGATCGCTGAATTTAACAGGTTTTTTAGATCATTTACCAGCTGACTTTTTTTATCATGGGACAAAAACTCACTATCTATGCTCTCAACATAGATTTTAGTTTTTCTAAGATATTCTTCTTTATCACCTAGATGAGGGAGATGTTCTAAAATTTTGTGCATCAAAGATCCATAAAAAAGAGCTCTTTCGTTTTTGAGCGTATTATTATCTTCTTCCTCATCACCAGAGGGACGCAAAATTTTTGTGGATTCTCTCTTTGTGTCGAGAGGGTTGAAAAGGTCTGGTGAGTAAATGATTTTGCCAAATTTAATATCACTTATAGTGAAATCCTTATTAATTTTTTTTGGGGGAAATGGCTCATAAACAATAGTTTCTTTATTGCGATCAGACTTGCTTTTAAGTTGTGAAATTGCTTTGTGACATTTCTTATACCAAGAGTTGTCAGAAACTTCCCCTCTATTTGGTTCCCACCCGCAAATATATAGTTCTTCCTCAGCGCGTGTAAGAGCCACATAAAGTAAACGGTTTGATTCATCTTCAAGATCATTTTGTGTATGATCCTTGATGGATTTAATTGGCTCAAAACCTTTTTCTGTGGATGATGAAGCCCAGAATAGTCCACCTTTAGACCAATAGAGAGGTCCTTTATCGATTTTAGTTTCAGTTGTATCAGGAAGAAATACTATAGGTGCTTGCAAGCCTTTTGCGCCATGCACTGTTAGCAGACGAACATATTTTTGATTTGCATCACCTGTTTCACGTTTGATTTGTATTTCATTTGCTTCAAACCAATGAACCCAATGTTCAAGGGATGGTCCATTTTTAATCTGATGTTGTTCAGCAAGTGTCAAATATTCCAACAACGGATCAGTGGCGTTTGATCCTAAGTCATCGATCCATTTTTTCATTCCTTTTTGTTCAATCAGAATGGTTGAGATAAGATCCTGTGGAGTGTTGTAGTCAACTTTATTGAGGAGTTCTTGTAACCACAAAACAATCTCTTTTAATTTTTCATTATAATTGCTTTGATCTTTTAGTTCTTGCCACAGCGATTTTTCTTCTCTGGCAATACATAGTTTGAACAAAGTTTTTTCATCAATTTTTATTAGAGAGCTTTTGAGAATGCTGGCTAAAGAAAAATCATCTTCCGGCAACAGAAGAAATTTAAGAAGACTATGAAGGTCTCGAACAGCTAAGTCATCTTGTAAAGTGAGTCGATCAAGCCCAGCGCATGGGATTTGATATTTCTTAAGTGCATTTGCCATTGCTGGTCCAAATCGCCCTCGTTTTTGAATTAAGATCATAATGTCCCCAGCATGGATGGGGCGCTCTTTGGTTTGCAGCAATTTACCTTGATCAAGCCATAATCGGATTTTTTGAGCAAGTTTTTCAGCGAGTTTTTCTTCTGTTCCAGCCATGGCTTCTGAATCGTTACAGGATTCGTTTTGGTGGATTAAAGGCCACACACTAACTTTGCCGTAATTATTTATCCGCTGTGAAGAATGTGTTGCTTTATAGAAGGGGGATATAGGGTTTTTATGAACTTTAAAAACTTCGTCAATAAAAGATAAAATAGGAGTTGTTGATCGATATGAATGGGACAGAGATCTTTCAATGATTGGATTTTTGTGGTTAATAAATTTTTTGTAGATTTGACTTCTAAAAAGATCAAATTCAGCTAATTTGGCTCCTTGAAAGCTGTATATAGATTGTTTTTGGTCGCCGACAACAAAGAAAGATTTGGTTGTGTCCGAATTATCTTTTGAGAAAAAATCATCGATTAAATTGATGATAAGTTGCCACTGATGTGAGCTTGTATCTTGGGCCTCATCAACAAGAATATGTGATAGTTGATTGTCTAGTTTATATCGGACCCACGCTCCTTGCTCTTGGCTTTGCAGAAGCTGTGTTGTTTTTATAATTAAATCATCAAAATCTAACAGTCCGAAGCTGTTTTTTTTATGTTCGTATTCATTAAAAACAAGTGTAAAAATTTCAACAAGCAGAGTTGTTTTGTTCCATATTTTTTCAATCAGCCCTATCTGATGAACATGCCAAATATCGTCAGAAAGCTCCAAAAAGCTTTTTTCTTTATCAGCAAGAGATTCAAATGCTTTTTTAGACAGAAGTTTTTTTCGTGGTTTATTTGACTGTGTGAGAAATAGGCTTGAAAGTGCTTGCCAGGAAGGTTTAGAGGGAGTGTTGCAAAAATTCCTATAAAAAACCGCAAGATTTTCAACAAAGAGTTGATCACTATCAGATAGGTTTCTTGCTCTTTCGCACAACTCTAGTACAGATTCTAGGGGATGTTTTTTGATAAGCCAGCCCAAACTATTGTCAAAGTTTTGAGATTCAGCGTTTTGTGATAGCTGATTAAGGGAAGTAGAAGTCTCGTTTTTTAAAGTGCAACTTTTAACCCAGCGATGGCGATTTTTTAAAATAGTTTGAAGAAGGTCTTGAAGGTTAAATAAAGTTGTATAATCCACAAGCTTAGAGAGGATCGACTTTGTCTCATGTTTTTCTGCTATTTTTTCAAAGGATTTTTGCCATAGATTATTTTGTTCATTTTCTTCTAAAACGGTGAAATTTGGTGATAAATCTGACTCAATAGCAAAAGTACGCAGAAAAGACTGACACAAGCCATGTAAGGTGGTGAATCGAATCTTTGTTTCGCTCCATAAATAGTTCGTATATATATTTTTTGCTTTGCTTAAAAGGTTGATATCAGATCCTGTAAAGCCGAGTGCACCTAACTCTTTTTCTAAATCTCCATCATTGCTTAAAGCCCAACCTTGAAGTTTTTCATGAAGGCGTTTCTCCATTTCTCTTGCAGCAGCGTTCGTAAAGGTAATGCACAAAATATTTCCGTAAGGAACGTCTGCTAATATCAGTTTTAATATTCTTTGTATCAATTGATACGTCTTGCCACTTCCGGCTGAAGCATTAATCCATTCTGATTCAAAATGAGTATAGTGATCTGTCATCAGCTGCTTCCTTTGTTCCATGACGGAAACCTAGTAAGCGTGTAGTAGTCGGGATAGTCATCTGATAGAGAGCTACGGAAAGGGATATCCTCAATATAATAACTACTTATCACTTGTTTCAGTGTGTTTATAACTGAGTCAGATAAGTGTTTTGGATCGAGTTTAATATCTGTGATTTCGACAGATTTTTCTTTGCCGGATAGTTTCCAATAGCTGACCTTTTTAACATCTTTCCCAGGCAATAGCTTTTGGTAGCTGCCCTCATAATAGAGAGCGGCTTCCAAGCTTAATTGTGGCGCCTGATGGAGTTCAACAGCTTTTTGTGTTGGGACTTGGCCTGTTTTGTAATCAATGATTTCTAATGCATCTGGATAAATATTAATACGATCTGATCGACCTTTGATTTTAATTTTAAGTCCATGAATTTCTAAAGTAAGAGAGCCAGGAATCTCTGTAATAATTTGGTTGGGTTGGTCAGAATTTTTTAGATGATCATGGAAAAAGCTTAGAATATTTTCTGCCCTTTTACGCCAGAAAGGAAGCGCAATAGCATTTTTCATATATTTTTTAAGCATAAAATTTAATAACGATTTGTCTCTGGTAACGCTGCTATTAATTGAATCAGTTGCAATTCGATTTAAAAGATCATGCATCATAATACCAAAGTTAACGGCGTCTGTTTGAAAGGAAAGTATTTGCAAGGGTTTAAGGCGAGCAATATTTTTTAGATAAAAAATGTAAGGGGCGTTTAAAAGGTGCTGACAATCTGAAATGGTTATTGTTCTTGGCAGATTTTCTTTTGGCACATGAATGCTTGGCGGCGCATGCTTTTTATTTTCAGTGTTTAACCAATGTTTGCGTACCGTTAATAAATAGGGCTCAGCAGTTTGTATTTCTTGATTGGCATGTTTAATATAGTGAGTGAGAAGCTGCCAAAAAATATTTGGTCTTGTTGACTTACCCTTTTCTGATTTCGAACGCGTTAAAAGAACTTTTTCAGAGCCAAGAATATTCATCATGTCGTGGCTAGCATGCCCAAGTTTTTCCGCTGCCTCTGCAAGGCCTATAGTTTTGCGCATTTGTTTGTTTAGCCATGGATCATCACCAGATTGTTTTGGCCAACTCTCTTCATTCATATCGGTCATAATCATGAGGTCAGATCTTATTAATCGGGACTCTAGAACGCCGATGATTTGAACTTGCGGGCTTATTGATCTGGATGGTGGTGGGATATCTAATGTGCTTAATATAGATAGTAGAATTTCATAATAATCACCTGAAGAACTTTTTTTTAAACCATCAAAAGCTTTGGCTAGTTCCTCTAATGTTTCCTTTAAAAGCTGTTGGCTCTCTATGTTTTCAGCAACAAGAAAAGCAATGAAATTAATATGATTTTCCAGTGTTTTTGTGAGGATGGGTTGATTTAACGATGATCTTAGCTGTTCAGAAAGTAGGAAAAATTGCTCAAAAAGATTGCGACAGAAAGCTGCCTGTTCACATGTGAACTTTTCTAAACGATCAAAGAGAAAGCTTGGAATGTCTGACCATAGTGAGGGCAATTGCGCACCCCGCAAAACTTCCATTTCAAGCCATCGGATAGTACTTAGATATTCAAGTCGGTCTTTTTCAATATAGCAATATGGGTGCTTAAGAAGGGCGATAAGATCAATCCAGGAACACGTTGGAGCAGCTACAGTTTTTAGTGAATTTTCAACAAGAGTACCGATAGCTGTTTGAAGAATTGGCAATCCAGTTGATTCATCAACAAAAATATTAAAAGCATTTAAGTGGCTTTTTATCCTGGCTTTAAGAGGTTGATTTTGCGAAACGATTATAATTTTCTTATTTGACGTTTGAACAAATTCTTTGATGTAAAGAGCAATCGTTGCAGCTTCTTCATCATGGTGATCTGCCTCAAGAAAAGTAATTTTATTTGCCAGTGTATCTTTATGAGAGGGGGCCTTGTGAAAACAATTGTAAAGATTTTTATCAGCATATGTAAATGAGTCAGGAATGACCTTAACAGAGGTTGGATTAATATTGCGTTCTTCAATAAATGTTTTTTGACTGTAAAGCGGATGATTTTTGGCAATTGGATCTGATATTTCGGGGTCATAGCCAGGCAGGAAAACCGATCCATTTTTTAAGCCTCCCACTGCTTGCATGAGATCAGAAATTTCTGGCAATGATCCTGTTGCCCCAATAATCCAAATTGGATTTTTAGGAGGTAATTCTTGCCAAGACTTTATCAAAAGTTGAATGAGATTGCGTCGATGAGATTGTGCCGACTGTGCATTTTCTTCTTGTAAAATTAGCGGCCAGGCTTTGCTGAATACGTTTAAAAAAGCCAGTGAGTTAAGTTGATGGTCTGTTTTAAAACCTGCATCTAGTTCTGTAAGTTTTTCTAGGGGAATATGCTCGTTATCTAGCTCATCTAACAATGTTTCAAGAGACGTAACCAGCTGGCTTATATTGTAAAATTTATTATTTTTCTCATTAAATTTTGCAACGAGCGAAAAAAGCAAAGCACGCCTACGCGCAGCAGGTAATACTTTTGGTAGCTGGACAACTTCTTGCATGATATCAATCGAGCTAAAAGCAATCGCTTCTTGATCAAGGTTAGTAATCGGTGTGATCTTCGGGAGGAAAGAGCTGGTCTTTAATTCGGTGATGATTTCCGCAAAGCGGTGACATGAGCGACGGGTTGGTAAATAGATGTGATAGCCGGCAATCGATAAGGGATCTTGATATGTTTCGGCAATCAGTCTTTCAGCTGTAACAGACAAAATTGAGTGTGAGGGAGGCACTGTATAGAAAGTCACTTTTCAAAGCTTGTTTGTAATGGTTTGAGTCGTTCAGACCAATTTTTCGTGCCTGTAAAAATTATTTTAAGGTTATTTTGACTGATATCAAAGTTAAGGACCAAAGCAGACTGACGAATAAATTTCTCTGCTTTTTCTGGCCATTCAATAATTAACAGCCCTTCTTGGGTTTCATTAAGGCCAAGTTCAATCCATTCATCATCATTTTCAAAACGATACAAATCAATATGCCAAATGGGAAAGGGGCCTTGATCATATAAAGATACAATATTAAAAGTTGGGCTGTTGACAGTTGTTTCGGGACCCAAGATTCCTTGAATCAGACCTCTGACAAAGGTGGTTTTTCCAGCGCCCAAGGTGCCAGTTAAACAAACACAGTCCCCAGGTTGCAGGATGGCTGCTAGTGATCCACCCAGGCGCTGTGTCTCTTCTGGGCTGTGTGTTGATCTATCAAATAAAAAAGGTGATGCTTGCCAATTCATTGCTAATCACTATTATGAACCAAAGTAAAGTTGAAAACAAAGGAATTAAAATGTCATATCAAACAGATGTTGTAATTATCGGTGCTGGGCCTGTTGGGCTTTTTGCCATCTTTGAGTGTGGTATGAATAAGCTAAAGTGTCATGTGATCGACGCTCTTGATTCTGTGGGCGGGCAATGCAGGGCGCTTTATCCAGAAAAGCCTATTTATGACATACCTGCACATCCAAGCATTCTTGCAGGGGAATTGATAGATAAACTTGAACAACAAGCAGCGCCATTTAATGCAACTTTTCATTTGGGGCAGCAAGCAACACATGTATCTAAAACAGACGATGGTTGGATGATCAAAACCTCAAAAGGCAATGAAATTCAAACAAAGGCAATTATTATTGCTGCGGGTGTCGGCGCGTTTGGGCCAAATAAACCCCCCCTTGAAAATTTAGCTGAATTTGAAGAAAAGCATGTACATTATTATGTGCGCCGAATGGAAGATTTTAGGGGCCAAACGATTGTTATTGCTGGTGGTGGAGATTCTGCTGTTGATTGGGCTTTAAACCTTAAAGGGATTGCTAAGAAAATTTATATGGTCCACCGCCGCGATAAATTCCGTGCAGCACCTGAAAGTGTGAATCAGTTAAAAGCAGCAGCAACTTCTGAAGAGTTGGAATTAGTTACGCCTTATCAATTATCTGCGTTGGGTGGCGAGAATGGCACGCTTCAATCCGTTGAAGTTGTTAACTTAGACGGTCATAAACGCACTTTAGAGGCGGATCATTTATTAGCTTTTTTTGGTTTATCCATGGACCTGGGACCTTTGTCAGAATGGGGTATGGCGCTGCAGAAAAAGCATATAGAAGTTGATTTCAAAACCTGTGAAACAAACTTAAAAGGTGTGTTTGCCATTGGTGATGTTGCAACGTATCCATATAAGCAGAAGCTTATCCTAACTGGGTTTGCAGAAGCGGCTCAAGCTGTACATCAAATTCGTTCGATGGTTTACCCAGGAGAAGTTTTCCACTTTGAATATTCGACCACGCAAGGTGTGCCAGGTAGTGGCTCCTAAACAACCCGCAATTTTACAAGTTTTGCCAGCGCTTAATTCAGGCGGCGTTGAGCGTGGTACGTGTGAAATTGCCAAGACAATTGTTGACAGGAGCTGGCAATCTTATGTTGCCTCGACCGGCGGAGGACTTGTTAATGAATTAGAAAAAAGTGGTACAAGGCACGTAAGGATATCAACACTTAAATCACACGTTTTGGTTTTTTACTCAGCCTGGCAACTCTACAAAATCATAAAACAATGCAATATTGATTTAGTTCATGCGCGCAGTAGGCTCCCTGCTTGGGCCTGCTATTGGGCAAGCAAGTGGGCCAAAGTGCCAATGGTCACAACTTTTCATGGGGCGTACGGCTGCCAAAATCACTTTAAGTATTTTTATAATTCAGTAATGGTGAAAGGTGAAAGAGTGATTGCACCCTCACAATTCATCGTTGATCACATTAAAAAGACTTATAAAGTTCCATGTAGCAAGATTGACTTAATTTACCGCGGTGTTGATTTGGAGCAATTTTATCCCAGTGCTGTTTCAACACATACAATAAAGTTGATTCGGAAAAAGTGGCAGGTTCAGCAGGGGGAGATGGTTTTTCTTCTTCCAGGACGCTTTACGGCGATTAAAGGGCATGAGATTTTGCTGAGAGCTTTGGCAGCATTCAAGGATAAAAATTGGAAATTGATTTTGATGGGTTCTTGGTATGGCAAAGAAAAGTATTTTGAATATATTAAGAAAGTTATTGTTGATCTTGATTTGGAGAGTCATGTTTTGATTGAGCCTGCTCAAGGCGCTGTTCAAGAAGCCTATGCAGCTGCGGACATTGTTGTGTGTCCGTCTATTAAGCCCGAATCATTTGGCCGCACGATTGCTGAAGCAGGCGCCATGGCTAAACCAGTGATTACCACCAACATAGGTGGCGGCGCTGAAATTGTTGTATCTAATGAAACAGGTTGGCTTGTGCAGCCAAATTCAGTTGATGATTTACGAAAAGCACTAGGACAGGCTTTTAAACTGGAGCCTGAACGGTTAGGGGAAATAGGTAAAGCAGCTGAAGAGCGTATTAGAAAAAAATTCACCTTAACTGCTATGCAGAGCAAAACAATTAAGCTGTACGAATCAGTCTTGAAAGTTTAGGCAAAAAAAAACTGGCCCTGAGGCCAGCTTTATATTTGATACTTGAAGGTATATTTACATTTGAGCTCTCTTTGTTCTTTGCAATTTTGGCTGTTTGCATTGCATCTCACCGTTTTTCAACTTAGTAAAAGTAACTTCATTGTTAAAGCGGTCTCCTCTTCCAACGAAATCTTCGGTTCCCTCATATTTCTTTAACCAATTTTGTGCAGCAAGGGTAAGCTCTTCGTCAGTTTTCATAGTGCCATCTTTTCTAAACATGCCTTTAACATAAGCTTTTAAAGATCTTGTTGATGCACAAAAAAATTGTCCCTGCAAAAGAGGGTCGTTATTAGCAGCATTTTCATCAAAAACTGGGTAAGCTCCCCATTCAAATTTAGTACTTGAAACCCCATACCTGTAGGCTAGATTTAAAACAACAGCTTGAGCATTTGGTGATTTACGGTCGAGTTCGTTCAGAGCAGTACGTAACTCTTGTCTAGCAGAGCTATTTTGTGTGGTATCAATGAAAAACTCAAAAAATTTATTTAAGCATTTAGAGTATTGGTTAGCATAGCTTGGCTTTGAATTTTTTGATATGTCCAGTAGCACATCCAACACAAGATTCAGGTCCTGTTTACAAACACGGGGCAATTGAGTTGCTTTTGATAAATAGAGATTATTTGCGATTCCACAATTAGAGTTAAATGATACAGCTAATAACAATGTTAATAGTATTTTTTTCATGATGCCTTCCAAATTAGTTTGTTCAATTATTGACTGTGTATATATAATAGATCAAGCATTTTTTGTTGTATTGATAAAGATATAAACCATTCGCTTGAAAATTGTGCGAAAGCTTTCTATTATTCAGAAAAATTATAGGCTGGAATGTCAAAAGAAGACTTAATTGAATTGGAAGGTGAAGTTACCGAATTGCTTCCAAAAGCAAATTATCGTGTGATGCTTGAGAATGGGCACGAAGTGGTTGCCTATGCATCAGGGCGGATGCGTAAAAATAGAATTCGTGTTCTGTTGGGTGATAAAGTAACTGTTGAAATGACGCCATACGATTTAACAAAGGGTCGTATTTCTTTTCGTCACAAGTAGCGTAGTACTTGATGGCCGCTCTGCAATCTTTTGTTTTGGCTTCCGGATCCCCCTCGCGCGCTAAAATTCTTAACGAGCTTTGCTTTGAAGGCTTTGACATCTCCCCGCAAGATATCGATGAATCCGAGCTTAAAAACGAACCCCCCCGAACATATATAAAAAGAATTTGCAGCGCTAAAGTAGCCTCTGCCAAAAAGAATCACCCTGACCGAGTCATTTTAGCAGCTGACACAATTGTTGCCGTTGGGCGGAGAATACTGCAAAAAGCGCAAAGTCCCGATCAGCAGCATCAGTTTATGAGCTTAATTTCGGGTAGGCGTCATTATAGTATGACAGCCGTTGGTATTTACAACCCGAAACAACCTGAGAAAATTATTATTAAACTGGTTGAAACCCTTGTGCAGATGAAGCGGATGACTGACCAAGAAATTGCTGCATATGTTGACTCTGGAGTTTGGCAAGGCTGTTCGGGGTATAAATTTGATTATATGTTCCAATCACTGGTAAAGCGCATTGATGGGTCTGTGTCGAGCATTCAGGGGCTGCCTGTCTATACGGTTCGAAATTTGTTGGGCAGTGCCGGCGTTTTTCCCAAGTTTTCTCTATCTAAATGAGTGATGTACTGATCAGCCGCTATGGAGCAGGGTTCCTGGCTTTGAAAGTTAAAAACCAGTCTGTTGAAGATGTGCTTGTGTTTGGCCCTACGATTCCATTTTCTTATGTTGGGTGCACTGTAGATGGAAAGGTTCAAAGCAAAAGCCCTGATGGCAAAAGTCTAAATGTGGATTGCGCAGGTGTAGCTAGTGCTATTTTGGTTGAAATCGGTAAACACAAGATATGTGTAGGTGATACAGTGAGAGTGCGGATCACGCATGATGCCAGCTTGGTTGAGCCTCATAAAGGGCATAAAGGCAGGATAGTGAGCAGTTCAGTGGCGTTGACAGAGAGGTCAGATTGGCTCACGGGGGTTGTTAATATGTGCAAAAATGCATCAAAAATAGTCCTAAATGATGCCGTTTTAGCCCAAAAATTGACCAAAAATGACCTAAAAAACGTCAATTTCAAGCACTCTGAGACCATTTTTGACGATGCAGGGTATGGAGATTTTGTTGAATCTTTGATGGACGCATCCTGGTTACTCGATGAGTCTGGGGGGAGTATTACATTAGATCGATCAAAAGTTGCTTGGTGTTTTGATGTGAATACAAGCTCTGTTGAAACTGTTAGTCGGTCTCGTGTTAAAAAAGTAAATCATGAAGCCTGGAACTTGATTAATCGAAAAATTGTTTTGCTTAACTTATCGGGCCTGATTTTGATAGACTTTATTGAGATGAGCCGAACGGAAACGGATCATCTGCTTGAGCAAATTAAAAAGGATCAGACGTTGCTTGGCATACAGTGCCTAGGGCGAACGCGTGCTGGGCTTATTGAAATAACCCGGAAGCGACATGGATATCCTTTATGGGATTTGCTCAAAATTTGCTGATGAACTGGAGGTTGTGATGAAGTGCCCTATTTGTAAGAGCCCAACAGTAGATGCCTTTAAACCATTTTGTTCCCGGTATTGTAAGAACATAGATCTAAATCGCTGGCTTTCAGAACGCTATACGTTGAAGGAAGAGTTTTCAGAAAAAGAAATTGTTCAAAACTTTAAGTAAAGTGAATCAAAGAAAAAATAAGTTTCATATGTATTATTGAATACTCATATTCGCGTTGAATTTTTATTGTTTTACTGGCAAAAATAAAGAATGAAACTTCAATACCCCGAATTTGCTGAAAACCCAGAAATACGTTGTCCAGTGGTTTTGCTCTTGGACGTTTCTGCTTCTATGGAGGGGGCTCCAATTCAAGCTCTGAATGCAGGCCTTGCGTCTTTTAAATATGACATTGAAGAAGATGAAATGGCCTCCCTACGTGTTGAAGTGGGTGTGGTGACGTTTGGCGAAGAAGTTAAAATTATTCATGATTTTTCGACAATTGATCATTTTACGCCGCCTCAACTGACCACAAAAGGAAAGACCCCTTTTGGAGAAGCCATTAACTTGGGCTTGGATATGTTGGAATTTCGTAAAAAAGTTTTCAGAGACCATGGTATTCAATATTACCGCCCGTGGGTTTTTCTTATAACTGATGGCGCGCCAACAGATGATGAGTGGCCTGAGGCTGCTAAGCGGGTTCATGAGATGGAGGCAAACAATAAATGTTCTTTTTTTACTATCGCAGTTGAAGGGGCCGATCTTGAAACACTTGAAGAAATTGCGCCAAAAAAAAGGCCGCCACTTAAATTGCAAGATTTAAAGTTTGAAGAATTATTCAAATGGATGTCTGCATCTGTAAGACGGGTATCTAAACACAAGTCAGCCGGGGAAATGGCGATGCTTCCATCCGTTTCAACATGGGCTGTACGATAATAAAATAAAGGTTCACAGAGCCTTGGGGAGGGCGATGTCTTGGCAAATTTTTTCAGCTGCTACAGCAGGCGCAACTCATGAAAAGCACTTGCAAAAATGTGGCGATGCGGTATGTGCAATTCAAGCTAGGGGTTATTCTCTATGTTTGATTGCTGATGGTGCTGGATCGGTTTCTGGCAGTGAGGATTTTGCTGAAAACTTGGTTAGTTATGTCAAAGATATTTTTCAGGAAGGCTCTTGGATGCAAGGAGAGAAATGGACACCTAAAAATATTCTTTTGCATTTATATGAAAGCGTTAGAGGCAAAGTATCAGAGAGAGCTTTTGGCCCTGGGGATTCAACCTTATTGGCGCTTCTGATTGCTGATCAAGAGGCGGCTTTTTTACAAGTAGGGGATGGGTTTTGTGTGGTGCGTGAGAATGGTCACTTTCAGTTGATTAGTGATATGGATAAAGACGCATATGCGAATGAAACAGACTTTATTGGCAAAACACAGATACCTTCAGTTAAAACATTCAACACACAAGATGTTGATTTTTTTGCTTTATCAAGTGATGGCTTAACTCAGGTTGCTTTACGTACAAAAACCAACCAACCCCATATACCTTTTTTTGAACCTTTTTCATTGTTTTTATCTGAGCATCCGTCCGATAATGAAGGAAAAAAAGAAATTGAAGCTTTCTTAAAATCTGATTCCCTTCGTGATAAAGTCAAAGACGACGTTTCATTAATAATAGGACAGCGCCACCATGACTGAAATTTTTTACACGCGTTTGCGTCAGCCTGTGACGCTGGATAAGAAGTTGGCTTCTGGTGGAGAGGGAGAGGTTTGGCAAACGGATCGAATTGGCACGGTTGCCAAACTGTTTTATCAACCTGATACGACGCGTCTTGAAAAGCTACAAAATATGATTCAGCTTCCGCCGGCTGATCCGATGAAAAAACATGATCACGTATCGATTCCATGGCCACAAGAGTTGATCTTTGATGTTGCTGGGAAGTTCAAAGGATATCTCATGCCCTGCATTTCGGGAGGGATGACGCTTAATAATGTTTATAATGCTAAGCTACGCAATCAAAAGGCACCCGGGTTTAACTGGTACTATCTACATGTAGCTGCCCTTAATGTGGCGTCAATTATTGATGCTTTGCATACCAAGGGGTATGTCATTGGCGATGTAAAAACGGATAATTTCCTTGTTAATAATCAGGCTTTGGTTTCAGTTATAGATACGGATTCTTTCCAAGTTAGAGGGTCTTCAAGGACTTTTAGAAGTCTGGTTGCCTCTGATGGTTTTACACCGCCTGAGCTTATTACAAAGGATATGAAGCGGTTTAACCGACGGCCTGAGCATGATGCCTTCGGATTAGCTGTTATCATTTACATGTTACTTACGGGAGATCATCCTTTTTCAGGTCAATGGGCGGAGGGCATAGAGCCCCTTGATCGTGATGCAGCGATAGCTGGAGGCATTTGGCCGCATGGTCCGCAGAAGCTGTTGCAGCCTTCTATTCTTTCTGTGCCCCTTTCATATCTTGATCTAGATATTCAAAAAGCTTTTCATCAAACATTCACGGAGGGGCATCGTGATCCAACTAAGCGATTAACAGCAAAGAAATGGTGCCAGTACCTGACGTCTGCTCTTAAGTCACTTAAGGTGTGTCAGAAGAATCGCAATCATTATTATCACGCTAATCAGGCAGAATGTTCATGGTGTGTGCGTGCTAAAGCTTTTGGGTATGATTCATTCCCAAGTCAAACTAATAAGTCTGAACTCGAGAGTTATCACGAATTTTTGCGAGCTGCTGATAATAACGATCATCAGCAAATGATTCAACTTTGGAAAACGGTTCCGGAATTGCACAGTCTTGGTGAGCTAGAAGGGTACCGAGAAAAAATGAATGGGTTAATTCGTGAATTGGGAAATATTGAATCCTTTGCCAAAGCTTGCCAAGAACAGAGCAGGAATGCTGTGGAAATTATGCGGATTTGGCAATCTAACCCTGCATGGCATAGCTTGATTGATCAAGGTCATTATAAAGTTGGTAAACAGCCCTTGCGAGAATATATCAATCAGTTGACTCAAAATGAGGAAGAAAAAAATGTATTGATCCGTCTTCTTAATAGATGCGATGAGCGTTTCAATCTAAAAAAAGCATACGTTGAAGAAGAGGATCAGTTACATCAACGCCTAAAAAGCTATCTGAAAGAAACTGAGTTAAATGAATCCAACCAAATGCTTTTTGATAGAATGGATTTAGCAAAAAACCGCACGAAAGCATGGCAAAAAATATCTGCTGCTTTAAAAGAGGATGAACAAGTTGCATACAATTTATGGGTAGAGAACAAGTCTTTACTTGATGGATTTGTTCAGGTGCACGATCAAATAGAATTTTTTAACAATCTCGAAGTCCAGATGAAGGTTTTGAATAAGTTGAAAAATAAAATTGAAAACAAACAATCGCATGAAGAAATTTTGACTTTGTGGGAGCTTTATCCTTCTCTTATGAAATCAGATTTCGTTAAACAATATAGCATTGGCGATACCGCTCTGCAGGATCATATTCAGCTTTATTATCAAAAGCGTGATTTATTTAAAAAATTGAGAAAGGCCAGGCAATCTGGAGAAGTTGAACAAGTAAGGCACCTATGGAATTCAGATCTATGTGATGAGGCATGCTTTAAGCCATTTGAACAGTTCTTGACAAATGCGCATGAGAATTCGAATCACTGGGCGCGGATTCGGGCGGCTGCACTTGAAGATGAATATGAAACAGTTGTTAATTACTGGGATGAGAAATTCACATCACGTGCATATCAATCAGGGATACAAGAAAAAATTCAAAGAGCTTTTCAAGTGCAATTTGGATTCAAAAAAAACATTCATCACACTGGGCAAAAAAGTGTTTTTATGCATCGTGATTTTAATGAAATTGTTTATGGTTGGCCCCTTGAAAATGCAACTGAACCAAGCAAGTTAAGCTGCACACATCTTGTTTTCTGTGCCAGGCCTGATCGTTTCCCTGAGACGCCTGATGATATAAAAGAACCTATATATTATCGAGTTATAGGCAAGGGAGAGGCTAAAGATAAATATGCACGCATTTTGTTTCCTGTAATGAAGGGCAATTATTATTTCTCTGTTTTTCCAGCAACCGTCATTTGTGGGCGTGTGGTGGAAATTGATGAGCCGTATCAGTTTATGGCACCGACAAAATATCCGGAAATAAAATACGCATTTTTTCGTAAAAAACACACTGATCAGAATTCCTTATTTCTTCAGGTTTTTTCCTCTGAGAAAATAACCGTTCCGCCTTTTGCTGTTACCTATGATGAAGAAAGGCCAAAGCATTATTTTGAAGAAAATCAGAAAGTTCTTGCTGAAATGGATGCAGTGTCGTGTGATGCTGGAGAGTCTTTAATAGAAATCCACACTCAACAAAAGTTGCCTGATGATGCTTTTGTATCAATTTATGTTCGCGACCGATCGTTTTATGATACTGTTCGTGTGATTAACCTCTCTTTGGACGCTGTGGTATGAAGTTAAAGCAAAAAGATTCATTTACATGCCCGTTTTGTCTTCATTCATTTTTACAAAGCGAAGCTCTATATCGCTGTGTTGCGCTGCCACAAATTTGCCGCCCTGAACAAGATGATATTTTTGATGGTTTTTTTGATGTTGCTCCTGAAAAGAGAGGCCGAGTTTTTGAGGGGCAAAGTCGCCAGATAAGAAAACTATCGCTTAGTTCTTTTCAAACGACTCAAGTTAAATGTGATATGTGTGCAACAAAAACCAATGCACAGGTTTGTCCACATTGTCATGGAGACTTGCCAGAGGATTTTTTCTCAATGGTACATGTGCCGTTTGCCTTGCAAGCTGATAATGAAGAAGTGCCAAATTTGTTTGTTGCAGGTTTATTAGAAAAATTGGGAAAAATTACGGGGCATGATATTCAGGCGACCATTGAAAAAGTTCCGTTGATGAATGGTTTTATCTTTTCTTTTGATAAAAGTAGTTTTGGAAGTAAACGTGTTCTGGTTAGTTTTCATACTCTTAATAACATTGAAAATGAGGAAAATAAAAAATCACTTAAGGCTGCTCTGGTTTTTTTAGAAGCAACAACTCTTTTTGGAGATAAGGACGTTAGTTTTGCTTACAAAGACATTGAGAATATTTCGAATGATCTTATGAGTGGTGCTATCTTAGGCATAAATTTTTATAATATTGACGATTACTATGGCTACTTTGCAAAAACATCAGCAGTTGTAGACAGTCCAGATTTTCGGGATGGATATCAAAATCTTTGTGGGGAATACGTATCGCAGGAAATTTTGACTCTTTTTGGGGCCGCTTACGGTGTTAATTTCCTTAGGCAGATTCGTCAAAATATCAAGCCCTGGCGCTTTGGTGTATGTTCTTTAAGGGACAACCATAATGTGCCACTTGCCTCATACCATCGTATAGAAGACTTGTTCCTGTGGCAGCTTCACTATGTTCTAGAGAAGGGGATATAGCTTAAGAATTGAAGATTCAGCTTTTTAACTCTTTTCTATCTGAGTGATATTCGATACAACATATCTGGGAAGCATGAGCAGACAAAGAGTTTGTTAACCCGGTCAGGTCCGAAAGGAAGCAGCCGTCGCAGATGTATTTGGGTTGTATCATGCTTCTCGCTTAAGCTATAGTTATGCATGACTCATTCACAAACTTCGTTTCGACCCAGTGCGCTTAAATACAGGCCTCAAAATCTGGATGAGCTTGTTGGCCAGGAAGTTTTGGTTAAATCCCTTCAGAATAGTATTGACCAAGATCGCTTAGCGCATGCGTATGTTTTTACAGGTGTCCGTGGTGTGGGTAAAACTTCAACAGCCAGATTATTGGCACGTGGACTGAATTGCCTTGGTGTTGATGGCAATGGTGGGCCAACAAGCAGTCCGTGTGGTGTTTGTCGATCTTGTGTGGATATCCTATCTGAAAAATCAATGGATGTCCTGGAGGTGGATGCGGCAAGCCAAACTGGGGTTGATGACGTTAGGCAACTTATTGAAAATGTCTCTTATAAGCCTGTACATGGTCGCTATAAAATTTACATCATTGATGAAGTTCATATGCTTTCAAAGAGTGCGTTTAATGCGCTTTTGAAGACATTGGAAGAGCCGCCCGCTTATGCCAAGTTTTTTATGGCAACAACTGAGATTGATAAGGTTCCTGTGACGATCTTATCCCGGTCGCAGCGGTATGATCTCAAACGAATTCCCTTGAGTATTTTGCAAGATCACCTTGCCAAAATAGTCGAACAAGAGGGGCGACAAGTTGATTCCTCTGGATTACAGCTTATAGCTGAGGCAGCGGAGGGATCAGCTCGAGACGCGCTTTCAATCCTGGATCAGGTTTTTAATGTTGCTGAAGGTGAAATAAAAGCAAGTGATGTCGAGTCGGTTTTAGGATATGCACGCCATCAGGATGTTGTAGAGCTTTTATCCGATTTATTTGCAGGTAATGTGCAATCAGCACTAGAAAAGTTTCAAAAACTTTATGCTGAAGGGGTATCTGTCTTAAACCTTGCCAATAGATTGCTTTATGTTGTCCATAAGCTTTCAATGGCGACAGTGACTGGCGTAGAGTCTGGATTACTTGCGGCTGAAAAAGAACTGCTGGGCAGTTTGTCTGTTCCAACTCTAACGCGGGCATGGCAACTGATACTTAAAGGTATCGAGGAAATCAAGCAAAGCCCCAATCAAGCAAATGCCATGGAGATGCTTTTAATTCGTTTCTGTTACATCAGCCATTTGCCGAATATGGCGCATATTGGTTCTGAAAATGAAAATCTAGATCAAAAAAAAAAAATCTAGTTTAATTCAATCAACGCCAATTCAAGATAGGGCAGAGAGAAAGTCTATTGAGGTTGTAGAAAGTAAACCCGTAAAAAGTAATATTACGATAGAAGAGATTATCATACGCGCCCACCAAGAAAATGAAGTTATGCTGGCAACGCACTTAGAATGCTCGGTTGCTTTCGTAGAGACAAAAGATTCTTTTTTGAAATTGAAAAAAGTTAAAACTGTTCCGCAGTCCTTTGAGAGAGAGTTACAAAAAAAGATGACAGCTTGGTACGGATGTCCTTGGGTTGTGGAGTGGGTTGAAAATGATTCTGCGTTAACGCTAGAAGAAATAAAACAAACTGAACAAAAAAAAAGGCTCAACGATTTCCAAAAAAGTGATACGTTTATGCGTGTTAAAGCCGCATTTCCAAATGCGCAGTTAACTGAAATTAGAGAAGAAAGGTTAGACCCATGATGAAAGGTTTTGGCAACATGATGAAGCAGGCTCAAGAAATGCAGAGCAAGTTGGAGTCTTTGCAAAAGGAGCTTGAACAAGAAATTGTTGAGGGTGCTTCGGGCGGTGGCATGGTTAAAGCAACTGCAACGGCCAAAGGTGTTTTAAAATCGCTGGCTATTGATGATGAGCTGTTTAAACAAGATGAAAAAGAAATATTAGAAGATCTTGTTGTAGCTGCTGTCAACGATGCAAAAACCAAAGGTGAAAAACTATCACAGGAAAAGATGTCTGCAATCAGTGGTGGTTTAAACTTGCCAGGTGGGATGAAGCTTCCTTTTTAATTTTACATGCAAGAAAATCTTCTCGAGTTATTTATTAAAAAGTTAAGCAAGCTCCCTGGTTTGGGACCGCGGTCAGGGAGGCGTCTTGCACTTCATTTAATAAAGGAAAAAGAAGACATTCTTCGGCCTTTGGCGCAAATCCTATTGGATGTAGATAAGTCGGTTGCGACATGTTCAATATGTGGAAATTATGATTTAGTTCAGCCTTGTCATATTTGCTCTAGTGTCAACCGTGATGAAACAACCCTTTGTCTGATCGCAACAGTTGAAGACTTATGGGCACTTGAAAGAGGGCAAACTTATAAAGGACACTATCATGTTTTGGGCGGGCTGCTATCGGCCTTGGATGGCGTAAGGCCAGAACACCTTGCAATTCCCTCTTTGAAAAAAAGGCTTGATGAGCATACATACAGTGAAATTATTTTTGCCCTTAGCCCAAGCTTGGAAGGGCAAACCACTGCTTTCTATGTTCAAGATCAACTCAAGGATTATCCTATCCAGGTATCGCGTCTATCGTTTGGCTTACCAATGGGGGGGGAGTTGGATTATTTGGATGAAGGCACATTAACAACAGCTTTGAATGGGCGCGTTAAACTGGAGCAGAGACAATAGTATGAAGGTTACACCATTAATTATAACAAAAGTAATTCAGGGAATTGGTTACTTAAGTTTGAACCGGCCTGCTGCTTTAAATGCTTTAAATCAAGAAATGGTTGATGCTATCCATTACTATCTTGATGAATGGGAGAAATCCGAAGATGTAAATGTAGTGGTTTTAAAGAGCACATCTCCAAATTTCTTTTGCGCTGGTGGAGATATCAAAGCTCTTTACCATCATTATAAAAACAATGAACTTGCCACCATTGAAAAATTTTATACGCGTGAATATGCATTAAACCAAAAGCTATCTGCATATACAAAGCCTACCATTGCTATTGGTTCTGGGCTTGTTATGGGCGGTGGGCTTGGATTGGTACAGCAATGTGATTATCGACTTGTTACCGAAAATTCTGAATGGGCGATGCCAGAAACAGCCATTGGTTTTTTTCCAGATGTTGGTGCGATATGGTTTTTAAATAAGTGCCCGGGCTATACGGGTTGGCTGATGGCTTTAAGTGGGTGTAGAGCGAATGCTGCAGATATTATGTACACAGTGCTTGGCACACATTTTTTATCTTCTGAAACACTAGAGGTTTTTTATCAAGGTCTTGAAAAAGCACCAACACATACAGATGCACGCGCGTGTATTGATATCCTGCTTGAAAACATGTCAACCACACCCCAAATGGAAAGTCCAATCAGCCACTTCCGGCAAGAAATAGATACATTCTTATCAGAGGAGGATTTATCCATTTCTCTTAATGCTTTTGAGCTTTTGTTATCACAAAAGTTGGGAAAATCTGAAAAGCAATGGCTTGAGAATGTGGGCCAAGGGTTTGCAAATGCAAGCCCATTGAGTTTAGTTGTAACACATCAATATCTAAAAAAAATGAGGTCTGCTTCTTTAAGTGCTGTTTTTGAAACAGACCGTAAGCTGGCTAATTTATTTTTAGATCATGGAGATTTTATTGAGGGTGTTCGTGCTAAATTGATTGATCGTGATGGTATGCCAAAATGGCTAAACGCTGATTTATACGACGTTTCTGTACAGGATTTGGAACCTTTTATGAATGCTTTAAATGAAAAAAATTGATATTTTTATGGCTCTTTTGGTAGCGGCTTCGTGGGGGGTGAATGCGCCAATTGTGAAAATGACCCTTCAAGAAATGCCTCTCTTTTTCTTTTGTACGATTAGGTCTGCTATACTCTCACTTCTTTTGTTGGCTTGTTATAAAACAGTCTATTCTTATAAAGCAATCATATCGTTTTCTTTTTTGCATGGACTTAAAATCTCTTTCCTTTATGGTTCTGTTTTCATTGGCCTGTCCGCGGGTTTGTCGACTGTGATTTTACAAACGCAGTCAATATTTGCTGTTTTACTAGCTGTTATTTTCTTTAGGGAGCGCATTTTTGCAAATCAAATAATTGGCTTACTTATATCGTTTTGTGGTGTTGCGTTGATTAGTCGTGAAGCTTTAAGCCTGGCAAGTTATCTTGGGTTTGCCTACGCGCTTTTATCGGCAGTAGCTGCAGGAGGCGCAATCATTACGCTTAGAAATTATAAAAAAGTGAGTATTACACAAGGCCTCGCCTTTGTTGGATGGTTTAACCTTTTTTCAATTATCCCTTTCTTGATTATTTCTTTGATTTTTGAAGGTCTTCACCCATGGCAAAGCTTCTTTGAGATAATCACAAAAGCCCGTGTTTTGATTCTTTTATTGCTGGGAGCTTTAACCGTAATTTTTGCATATGTCTTTTTAGCTTTGGTTTTAGCGCGAAATGAAACCATTAAGGTTTCTGGATATTTGCTGTTAACGCCTGTATTTGGATTGCTTGCATCATACACATGTTTAAGCGAGGAATGTACGTCTTTAGCAATAATTGGCACAGGAATTATCATTGCAGGCCTTGCTATGAATCAAGGAGTATCTCTTAAAGGCATTAAGGGTTAGGGCAATAGTTCTGACATTGCGATGAGAGCTTATACCACTCATTGTAACAATTTTTTGAAGAAGAGTCGCAAATGCTTCCAAAGGCGTTGTAGAGAACTTGTAGGCAATAAGAATGACTAAACTGACAATTAGAACAGCCTGCGCCACAAAAAGTATTAATCACATTGAAGTCAGAAGTTTTATTTAAGGTTATGTGATTGATGGATGCGGAAAAGCTTGTAATTGGGTATATTAAAGCAATCAATATTAAGCAGGTAAACTTCAACGAATGATCTCTTTTTTTGCTATCGTACCTCGAAAAGGGGAAGGCGTAAATTTATTCTCTCTTTATTCAGCATGTTTAGCAGAGGTTTTGTCTGTATGTATTGTTTAATTGAAGTGTTTTTTATGCATCTTACATAGAATATGACAGGGCTGTTAGCCTTTCTAATTGGCAAAATCCGAAGTGATGTATGATCATGAGCCCATTTAATTTCTGTTTCTAAGCCTCCCCATTCAAAAGTTTGACTTTTTCTCTTATCATTAAAGGTTTCTTGCGAGGTATATATCTTAATTTTTAATTTTTCCTGTATGGGTGGTTTTATTTCAGGCAGTATTGCTTTTGAGTGACTAAGATATGTTGTACTATTTAAGCTGTTAGGCTTTTTAAAATTAAAAAACTTATATGATATGGGGGCAAGCTGTGCACCAATCTTAACAGTTGGAGATGGAATGATAATAGCAGATGGTTTTTTTAATTTTGCCTCAGCTCTTAAGGCGTAACGAGAAAGGGCGCGATCAATGCTTTGTTGAGATCGTTCAAGTATTTTGCTTATTTCAGGTGCTTTAAATCCTTGCTGATAAAGCTTTTTAAGTTCTTTAACTTCGGATGTTTGCCAGTTTTTTCTCATAACAATTTTGTTTTTATTTTTATTATTTAAAAACCATTTGTTTTTTTTCAAGGGTGGGAAATGAGTATTTTCATTAATGAGGGATACAGGCTATATTAATGTATGACTTGGTTGGCTGTGTCTTTTTTTATTTTCCTCACCTTCTTTACTGTAGAAGCGCGGTCAAAAGATCAGCTGACGTTCTCTGCTTACAGAATGCCTCCATATGCAAATGATGTATCTTTAGGAGGTGGTGTTTTTTCCTTATTAATAAAAGAAGTTTTTCAGAAATATGGAATAGAAACAAAAATTAAATTTTTTTCAGATAATTCTTGGCAAGAACTATTGGGAAATCAAGAGGTTGTAGGACACTTCCCTGTAATTGATTTAAAAGATATTTCTACGGACTATCCATTAAGGACTCATGTTATGGATGCAAAACTTTATATATATAGGCAAGTATCTAATCCATTAGCCCTAAAAATAGCTGGTCGAAAACCTCTTACACTAAAGTCAAAAAAGCATGATCGTTTATGTGTTCCTCAATATATCGTTGATATCAAAGGTTTTGAGGATAAACTAGCTCAACATAAGATTGATTATGATGTTGCTTTAAATACAGGTGATTGTAAGGCGCGAATTATTAGCGGTCGCAATCAATCAATGATTAGTGATGAGTTGCATGGGCTCTCAATAGGCTTAAATGTTGATAAAGAAGATTTGTTACAACTTGAGAAGGAATCTGCCCCCTTTCTTGTTGTTGGTATGTATGTCATATTCAATGAAAGTATCCCAGGCATAGAGGGCTTTAAAGCTTTTTTTGATAGGGAGTTGGCTAAAATGAAAAGCAATTATGGCTTTAAAGATATTATGACACGCTTCAATGAGTATTGGAGTATTGTTTACTAGGAGTAAATATGACGGCTGAAAAAATTAATTACTTTCCATCTTCGGACACCCTTAATGATTATATTCGACAAACACAAAAGTTTCCAATGCTTGAGCCTGAAGAAGAATACACACTTGCTAAGCAGTGGGTGGAAAACGAAGATAAAGAAGCACGAAAAAAATTAATTGAGAGCCATCTTAGGCTTGTTGTTAAAATAGCTTCTGGCTATAGGGGATATGGATTACCTCTTTCGGATCTTATCGCAGAAGGTAATTTAGGCCTTTTGCAAGCAACAAATAAATTTGATCCAGAAATGGGGAACCGATTTTCTACTTATGCACAATGGTGGATTAAGGCAGCTATTCAGGACTATGTTTTGAAGTCTTGGTCGCTCGTGAAAATTGGTACAACAGCAGCGCAAAAAAAACTTTTTTTTGGATTGAAAAAAATCAAACATGTTTTGAAAATCAGGGATGATGGAGATCTTCTAGATGAACATGCAGAGAAAATTGCAGCTGAGCTTGATGTGCCTATTGCAGAAGTTAAATCTATGCAACAAAGAATACAGTCTCATGACTCATCACTTAACAAACCAATCAAAGAAGAAGCTGGCGCAGGAGAGTGGCAAGATTGGTTGGAGTCTGAAGATTATAACCAGGAAGAAAACTTGATTTCATCCACAGATCAAAATAAAAAATCTGAGCTAGTTCACGAAGCTATAAAAGTGCTTAACCCGCGTGAAAAGCAAATTGTTATTGCACGCAAACTGGAAGAGCCCCCTAAAAAACTTGAAGAATTAGCAACGCATTATCAGCTTTCAAAAGAAAGGGTGAGGCAAATTGAATTAAAAGCCATGCATAAATTGCATCATTTTTTAGAAAACCATTTAAAAGACAATGAAAATCTTAGATACCTTGTTGAATAACAAATGTCTGACCTTCATTTAAATAATGATTATGAAATTGATAGGCGATTAAAAACGATTGTTGAGCCTAAAAAAGATCAAACATTTTTAAAATATTTTCTAGGTTTCTCTGGTATTGCTTTTATTATCATTTTGTTTGGAATGCTGTATTGGCAGTATAATGTCCAATCTTACAAACATAAATGTTTATCACAAAAGCTATACAGTGAAGAAAAGCTGAAAAACTCTTATGATATCCCTGAACATAGGCCTGCACAACAAGAGGAGCAATCACTTGTTAATTATGGCAGGGATATTGAAACGCAAGAGAGTAAAATTATATTTAATGACCTTAATCCAATTATTAAAGATGTTATTAGTAAAAGAGAGAATACCTTTTCTCATTCAATAAAGTCATTCACTAGTGGGAAGACAAAAGGTGTAACCCAGATCAATAAAAGTAAAAAATTAGCTCCAGCAAAAACAAAAATAGATGGAGTTGCTGTTTATGCTTCGTCAAAAAAGCAGTTGGAAAACCTGGCTAAATTAAATGAGCTTGTTAGGGTTATTGTTCCATTTGAAAAGCTGGATGATCCATTGTTTTTACAAGCTGTGAAAAAAAGTGGGCTTTTTATAATTGTTGATATTCCTATGGAAGCAAAAACTGTGGTAAATAAAGTCGCTTTAAAAACAACCCTTGGAAGAGTGGGGGTAGAAAAGGTCATTAAAGATATACAAGCCAAAGTTCCTAAATTAGTGGGCATAAGCAACCGCATGGGGAGCAAGTTTTTAGGTGATAAGAAATCAGTTGAGGCTTTTATTGGAGCGCTTTCTAAGTATAAGCTCTTTTTTGTGCATCATCGTAATGGACCCTACAGAATAGACCAAGTAGCAAAAAATAATAACGTGCAAGTTTTCAATGCAAAATCTGTGAAAAATTCAGAGAAAATAAAGAAAAATAAGAATTTAGGGATGATGAATATTCTACCCTATTCAAAGAAAAATTTTGCATCAATAAAAACATTGAGCGCTGGTAAATGAGCAAAGAAATTCTTCCAGATCATTTTCATGCAGAAATGATTGATAGCTTGCCTAAAAAACGATCTATCAACTTATATGGACACCCGACAAGTTTAACCATGGAGCCGTATTTTTGGAAACAGCTAAATCAAATTGCTATTGAAAAAGAAACCAGTGTGCAGAAAATTATAGAGGCCATTGACCAACTGCAACCTAGAAATCTCTCTGCTGCTTTAAGGGTTTATGTCTTGCTAGAAAAATCAAAAAGTTAGAATTGCCGGGTGTCTTCTCTGCAAGTGTTTATTTAGCGCTTGGTAATTTAGTAAAACTGAATTATTGTGCGACTTATGCTAACGCAAAGACAACTTGAGCTCCTAAAGTTTATTCATAAATACTCAGGTCTTCATCATGTTTCCCCTAATTATGATGAGATGAAAGAGCATTTAAACCTAAAATCAAAATCTGCGATTCACTCACTTGTTTCTGCCCTGGTTTCAAAAGGGTATTTAGAACGTTTACCAAATCAAGCCCGCGCCCTCAGAATCGTTAGATTTCCTGAGGTGACGTCTCTTGACGGTCAACAAACTTTTAGGGGTGATAATGTGCTTGAAGGTGGTAAAGTAAGCGATACACTTAACATTAAAAATAATTCTCAAGTTCGCATCTCTTTTCATGGGCATATAGCAGCTGGAATGCCGCTCACTGTTTTTGAAAACCCTGAAGAGACCATCGAAATTCCCGATTCATTTGTTATGACAAGTGATAAAGATAATTATTTTGCGTTAAGAATTGTTGGACAGTCTATGATAGAGGCCGGAATTCTTGATGGTGATGTTGTTATTATGTTGAAAACCAGCAAGGTTGTGTCTGGTGATATTGTTGCTGCATTAATTGATTCTGATGAAGTTACGCTTAAACGGTTGCGAGTTTTAGACTCAGAAAGTGATAAAGTTTGCCTAGAAGCTGCGAATCGAGATTTTGTTGATCAGGTGTATCATTCATCACGTGTGATGATTATCGGCAAGTTAGCGCACTTAATTAGAAAATATTAGAGGTAGAAACAAAGAAGAAAATATTTTCTTTTTGGTCTTGAGAAGCTTTTTGCTACTATTTTTATATTAGACATACCTAGATTTTGCAATTGGATACACAAAAAATACTTAGAATTATTGGGGTTTATTGGCTGGTATTTTTTGCAGCCATGTTACCTTCAGCCCTTTTAGCAGGCTATAATAATAGCCCGGATATGGTTGTTTTCTCTATCTGTTTTGTTGTGGGTGTTTTGGTTAGTTTATTTCTTGTTTTCACTAATCCTTTCAACGGTAAATCAAAACTGGATGTACAAGGATCATATCTTGTTACTTTAGGTGTTTGGCTTTCGACTGCTTTGATTGGGGCAATTCCATTTATATTCGGTTCTCTGAAACTGGAAGTTATTGATGCACTTTTTCAATCTGTATCAATGATTACAACAACTGGTGCAAATGTAATTGTAGACGTTGAAAGTGCTGATAAATCACTAATATTGTGGTGCTGTATTATGCAATGGTTAGGGGGTAAGGGGATTATTATCATGGCGTTGATATTGATTCCAGCAGGGCAAGCTAATCACTTAAGCTTGATCCAATCAGAGACTATTGATGAAATAGAGAAGGTAACTCCGCGGCTATTTAATACTATTCTTCAAATTTTTTATTTGTATGTTTTTCTTACGGTTGTTTGTGCTTTTCTGTTTAACCTAGAGGGCATGAGCTTGTTTGAGGCGGTTTGCCATGCCTTAACAACATTATCCACAGGTGGATTCTCAACATGGAATCAGTCGATACAGTATGTTACAAGCCCAACCATTCAAATGACTTTTTGTTTTTTTATGTTTTTAGGTGCGGCTAATTTTTTAAGTTTATTGCTTATTAAAAAAAATGGCATAAGGAGCTTTTTCAGAGAGCATCAGATTTTAGGATTTTTAAAAATATTTTTACTGGCAGTTTTTTTAGTAACTGTCTGGCGTTTTTTACAAAGCAGCGAAAACTTCGATTCTATATTTGTTCAGTCACTTTTCAATGTTATGTCTGCTCTTTCAACTACGGGCTTTGTGACAGCTGACTATTCTAATTGGGGTGGACTTGCTTTAATGATTTTCTTTTTTCTGCCTATGATTGGGGGATGCACAGGTTCTACCTCTGGCGGAATAAAAATATATCGTTTGCAAATCTTGTTAGCCAGTGTTTTAGCTCAACTTAAAAGGGTGCGCTGGCCAAGCGGTGTGTTTACGCCAAGGTTATATGGGAAACCTATAGATGATAGTGTTATTTCAACAGTAACAAATTTTTTCTTTTTATATTTTCTAACGATGGCTTGTCTTTGTCTGCTGGCTGGTCTTGTTGACCTTGATTTCTTAACAACAATATCAGGCGTGGTTGCAACATTAACAAATTTGGGGCCAGGATTAGGTGAGGTTATTGGCCCTAATTCAACTTATTTTAGCATCCCGAGTCCTGGTAAGATTGTTTTTATTTTGTCTATGTTGCTGGGCCGCTTAGAGTTAATTATATTCTTTGTCGTGGTTATGCCGCAGTTCTGGAAGCGCTAGTATAAGTTTGTAATTGAGGGTGGAAACTGAACTTGATTTTTATAATACAAAAGCAAATCAACCAAACTTTGTGGGTCATGGCTCACTTTACGTTTTTGTAAATATCCAGCAATATTGTGATTGTAAGCTGTGTTGATATCATCCCAGTGGTTTGAAGATGATAAAACAAAAACAACCAGCTTTTTATATAAATCATCTTGACGTATTTTAGATAGAAACTCAAATCCGGTCATAACTGGCATTTTTAAATCTAAAAGTGTAACAACAGGCGTGACCTCAAGATTACATATATTTGATTCAAGGTAATGAATAGCTTCCGCGCCATTTTTGCACCAAATGATATTGATGGTTTCCTTGTGCCCCTTTAAGCTTCTTTTGATAAATTCGGCATCAGTATCGTCATCTTCAACAAGCAATAGGTTTATTGGATTGTCATTCATTGTAAAGCTGTCCCAATGTTTGTTTTTATTGTTATCTAATATTTACCTTTTGTAAATATTGGACACTTCACTATCTTCCATTAGATTCCATTAATGTTCTCTAAAACTTTAATTTTTTCTGTCTCAGCTTTTGATTGTGCTTCAACGTTTTGAGCGATAGCGACATTATTGGGCGTTGCATTTTTTATCTGAGAATATGAAGCTCGTATTGGGGTTGCATGATTTTCTGACCACAATGTTTGACGCTGTTGAGCTGATATTTTATCTGTTATATTAAGGTTGTTATTTATTTTTTGGGTCTGGTTGTTTGTATCTTGCAGTTCAACTTTTTGGTTTAACGCCTTGGCGCTTTGCGGCTTTATTTTTTTATCACTCTCGTGTAGCTCTCTGAGATCTTCTTGAGCGAGAACAATTTGTTGGTTGAGAATGGTTAACTGCTGACCAAGGTTAGATATTTCGGCCCCAGAAGATGCTCTGGCAAGCTTGTCCCTTAATTTTGCAACTTTTTGGTTTAGCTCTTTAATAAATATTTGTAATTTTGAATTATATTCAATGTTTTGATTGCTTTCTTTTTTTAAGTCTTTTTGCTGAGATTTGCTCATGATACGTGGAGGTAAGGGTTGTTGACCCATGGCTCGAATTCTTGATTTTAAATCTTTTTCTTGCTGCTCCAGAGCTGATACTTGGTTGCCCAGTTTTTTGATTTTCTCTCCATCTGATTCTGTTAAAATCTGCTCTCTTAGAAGGTATATTTGGTTAAATATGCTTTGCAGTTGTTCATTGAGAATATTGATATACATAGGGTCTTTTTGTTTCTGGTCTCTATCAAGCTCTTGTGCTTTGGCTTTTGCTTTGTAATGAACAATTGTTGCGCTTGGATCATTGAGCATTTGTTGTTTTGATAAGAGCAAGCTTTCGCGTTGATCAGCAAGCTGATTTATTTGCTGAGCCACCTCGGCAGTGTTTAGTATCCCTGCTTCGCGATTTTGTATGAGCCAGTTAAGTTTTTCTTCAACATTTAAAATTTCTTTTTCGATATCTGTTAGAGCTGTTTTGTTAGCAACACTTGTTTGTTGTTGAGACTGATAATTAACTTTTTCAGCATCATCAGTGTGCATCCAGGGCACATTTTCTTTATCTTCGGGTTCTGGCTCTAGGCCTTTATTCAAAAGCTCCTGTTCTTTTTCTTCGATTAGTTTTTGATAATATTTCACTTGGTCTAACCCTTTTTGACCAGGAATATTTTCAGCTTGATAAAGAGATTCGCGTAAATTCTTTAGCTGAATTTGCATGTCAGATTCAGAGCTGCATTGGGCGACTTGAATAAAAAAAGCAATGAAAAGAAAAGATAAGATAAGTTTCATTTTTAATTAATAGCCCCGCGGTTGCAACAATTCCCCTAATTTCTTTTAACATTATTTTATTTTTTTGGCGAGGGAGGATTTACAGGCCAACAAATACTTTGAAACATCATTTGTGTATTTGCAATCATGAATTGCTTAGACAATAAAGGCGCTAATCGTTATAAAAAGATTGAATTGCACTCGTAGCTCAGCTGGATAGAGCGCTGCCCTCCGGAGGCAGAGGTCACAGGTTCGAATCCTGTCGAGTGCGCCATGCTAGTTAAATTTAGAGAAATTCTTATGACACAAAAAAACATCCCGTTTATTGATTTGCAGGCCCAAAGAGAGCGCTTAGGTGCCAACCTTGAGCAAAAAATATTAGAAGTGGTTCGGGAGGGGAAATATATTAACGGTCCACAGGTTGCTGAATTAGAAGAGCAGCTCTCGGCTTTTTCAGGTTCAAAATACGTTATTGGATGTGCGAGTGGGACAGATGGACTTCTTATGCCATTGTGGGCTTGGGGAATAGGCCCTGGGGATGCTGTCTTTGTGCCAGCATTTACCTTTGTTTCTTCAGCTGAAGTTGTAGCTATGTTAGGTGCAACCCCTGTTTTTGTTGATGTTGATGCAACAACATTCAATATGGATATTGATTCTTTAAATGAGGCTATTGATTGGACAAAAACAAAATCAAATTTAAACCCCAAGGCTGTTATAGCGGTTGATTTATTTGGGCTGCCTGCGGATTTAAAAACAATTGAAACAATAGCTAAGCAGCATGAAATGAAGTTGTTGGTTGATTGTGCGCAAGGCTTTGGCTCAAAGCAAGATGGTAAGGTTGCCGTTTGCTATGGTGATGCGGGTTCAACAAGTTTTTTCCCGGCTAAGCCGCTTGGATGTTATGGGGATGGTGGGGCTATTTTCACCGATGATCCAGAGCTTGAAAAAGTTCTGAAATCAATGAGGGCGCACGGTCAGGGTTCACATCGTTATGAACATGTTCGTTTGGGAATGAACGGCCGACTTGATACGCTTCAAGCGGCTATTCTGCTTGAAAAGCTTAAAATTTATCCCGATGAAATCAACAAAAGAAATGAAATTGCCGCGCGATATACTCAAGGTCTAAAAGACCATGTTGATACGCCAACAGTGCCAGAGGGGTATGAATCGGTTTGGGCGCAATACACGCTTAAAGTTTCTGACCGTGATGCTTTGTCACAATGTTTAAGCGAGCATGGCATACCAACCATGGTTTATTACCCCATTCCATTAAGCCATCAACCGGCTTATAAACATTATCCAATGGCCCCGAATGGTGTGCCAAATAGTGAAAAATTATCAACGCAGGTTTTGAGTTTGCCAATACACCCTTATTTGGATATTAAAACACAAAACTTCATTATCGAGAAAGTGCAAGATTTTTGTAAAGGGTAATTTTAGAAAATTTTCCGCTAAAATTTAACAATAACTGTTGACTTTTTGGCGTAAAAAAACTTTATTGCATGTATGGTTTTCCGGAGGGATGGCCGAGTGGTTAAAGGCAGCAGACTGTAAATCTGCCCGTGTATGCGTACGTAGGTTCGAATCCTACTCCCTCCACCACCTTTTTATGCGGGTGTAGCTTAATGGTAAAGCCCTAGCCTTCCAAGCTAGTTATGAGGGTTCGATTCCCTTCACCCGCTCCAACTTTAGGGGTGGTAATATGCGTAAAACCTAAGTATGATAAGCAAAATTTAAGTTTCTTGAAGGAGCACACATGAGTAAAGAGAAGTTTGATAGAAGTAAGCCGCATTGTAACATAGGGACGATTGGGCACGTTGACCATGGGAAGACAACGTTGACAGCGGCAATTACA
>MDTA01043184.1_pt1 | contig 38837 bp, 38 predicted proteins | sample 811151 | NCBI WGS metagenome assembly MDTA01 (sample SAMN05326648, study PRJNA326480) | marine metagenome | isolation source: seawater | place: Indian Ocean: South | collected 2010
CGCCTGTGGAATCCATATTTTAGAAAAAGTATAGCTAATTATGCGGATTGGTGTTGTTAGTGACACACATAATAACTTCAAAAATATTGATCAGATAATTGCAATATTCAATTCTGAGAATCTTGACCTAGTTATACATACTGGGGATATAACCAAAGCAGAAACACTACGAAAATTTTCTAATCTAAATTGCCCTCTAAAGGGAGTTTTTGGCAATAATGATCGTCTTGAGCAGGGGCTAGAAGAAGTTTGTAATCAATATAAATTTGTATTTAGAGATCCTACACTTTCGTTGTTGTTGGATGAAAAAAAGTTTGTTGTATTTCATGAACCAGATGAAATAGAAAGCTATGTAAACAAACATCGGGAGATTGATGTAGTTTTACATGGTCACACCCACAGGCATAAAGAAGAAACTAAAGATGATATTATCTATTTTAACCCAGGAGAATGTGCAGGATTTGTTGAAGGTAAAAACGCAATAGGTGTTATAGATACAGATGGGCTTGATATTAGAAGAATCTTTTTTTAAAGAAAGAGGATAGAAAATAAAAAGTTAAGAAAATCGGAAAACTAATAATCAATGGCCGCAGCACCCTGAAAGAATATTTATTGTCTAGCAAGAGGTCAAAAAAGAAAGTAAATAAAGCAGGTTCATATATATATGAATTTATTAAAGCTGGAGTTGGTGTCAAAAGAGTAATCAACATTGAAACAGTTAGAAATGGCTTATATTTGGTTTCTAAAAATAAGCCAATTAAAAAAACTAGTGTTATTGAGGAAAGGAGATAGACATATAAAAACATGACTAAAAGTCTTTAAGAAGATAGCTTAAAGAATCTTCAAACAGAGAAGAACGCCATTTAGTTATTTTGTTTAAGCTAGCTTTTTGACCTAGATTAAAAACAAGTCTCAAAAAGTCCTTTTGACTTTTCTTTGAAAAGAATAATGTACAATTTATTTTTTTTTGCTCAGATATCAGTTCCACTAGTTGATTAAATTTAAGAAGAAGAGACTTTTCTTCTGCTTTGGTTATCTTGAGTGGAATGTCTTCAAAGTAATCGATTGGTTCAAATATACGTGATGAGAGAAAGGCTACCTCTTCTTCTAGCCAAGATAATTTATTTTCTTCAACTAAAGATTCTTTTTGGTCAAGATAAAGATTTATTAAAAATTCTACATCTGACGAGGCATATTTTAATTGAGAGTCTGTCAGCGGTCTTCTTATCCAATTCGATCTTGTTTCTCCTTTATCTATTTTTATGCCCAATTTTTCTTCTACAAGCCCTTGATAGCCTATGGAGTAATCACCATTCAAAAAGGCGTTTGCCAATTGTGTATCAAATATATTTACCATAACTTGTCCTGTCCATGCATAAACAGCTTCAATGTCCTCTTTACAAGAATGAAATATCTTTACTACTGAATCGGCAAATAGGAAACTCGCATGTTCCTTTGGATTTGAAATCAGTATAGTATCAATCAAATATATTTCCTCTCCATCATTAACTTGAAGTAAAGCTAGTCGCATGTTGTCTTTTGTGGTTCTTCGGAACTCAGTATCAACACCTATATAAGGCTTTTCCATTAACTCTTTGTTCAAGAAAGCTAAATCATCAATTGAATCTATAAAAGTATACAATCCTATATTTCTCCTTAATCTGTCTTTTGTTGTGATATAACGTCAACTATTTCCTCATCAGGAGTAAATTCAACAACTACTTGTTGTAGGATTTCTTTTAATGCGACCACATCTCTTTCCTTCTCGGCATGCTTTAAATGTTCAATGTGATTATCCAATTCTTTTTTGGGCAAAAAATCTTCTTCTGCTCTCAATATTTGCGAATGATCTGTTGAGCTTACATTGTCACCTATCAACAATTCTTCATAAAGCTTCTCTCCAGGGCGTAAGCCTGTAAATATAATTTCTATATCTCCTTCAATGTTATCTTCATCCTTTAGCTCCATTCCACTTAAATTGATTAGCCTTTTAGCAAGTTCAAAGATATTTACTGGCTCTCCCATATCAAGAACGAAAACATCTCCTCCTTTTCCCATAGCACCTGCTTGAATCACAAGTTCTGCAGCTTCTGGTATAGACATAAAGTATCGTATTACTTCAGGATGAGTAACAGTTACTGGACCTCCTTCTTTAATCTGTTGCTGAAAAAGGGGTATTGCGGAACCCGAAGAGCCTAAGACATTCCCAAACCTTACCATCGTCATTCTGGTTTTATTTGCAAAAGAATTATCAGAAGCCATAGATTGAAGTATTAACTCTGAAAATCTCTTAGTAGCTCCCATAATATTTGTTGGTCTAACGGCCTTATCAGTTGATATCAGTACAAATGTATCTACTTTTGTATTTATTGCCACTTGGGCACATATTTGAGTTCCAAGAATATTATTTGTTATCGCTTCAAAAGGATTTTCTTCTACCAAAGGAACATGTTTATAAGCAGCTGAATGATAAATAGTATCAACTTGAAAGGTTTCACAGATTTCTGTCATTCTTTTTTCATTAGTAACACTGGCAAGCAATGTATATAATTCGAAGTCACCTGATACACCTTCCAACTCATTCCTTATCTTGTATAAAGAGTATTCGTTAGAATCAAGTATGATTATCTTTTTTGGCTTATTCTTGGCGGCCTGCCTAGAAATCTCAGAGCCAATAGAACCTCCTGCACCTGTTATCAAAACAACTTTATCTTTTATATTTTTATTAATGAGATTTTGATTTGCTTCAACTTCATATCGACCCAGTAAATCTGAGATATCTACTTCCTTTAATTCTGAAACAGAAACCTTGCCTTGTGCCAATTCTGCCAAACCAGGAAGAATTCTTACCTTAACTGAATATTTTTCTATATCTTTGAGCAGTGACCTTAGGGTTGATCTAGATGCAGATGGAATTGCAATTAAGACTTCATCAACTTTTTTTCTCAAAGCAAGTTTTTCAAGTTTTGCAGGTGCTAAAACTTTGATTCCACCCAAAAAAGTATCATGCAATGAAGAGTTATTATCTATGAAAGCTATAGGTTGCATTTCAGTGCTGACTCTCAAGGCGCTTGCTAATTGTATTCCTGCCGATCCAGCTCCATAAATAACGACCTTCTTCTCATATTTTCTTTCTGATAAATAAAAGTTAGCAAAAAGCCTGGAACCTATAACTAAAATAGTAGCTACCATAAATCCCGTGAGCCAGATTCTAGCGTCGAAGATAAGAACTTTAATTTGGGAATTAATTTGGTCTGATAAAATGGTATAAAAAATCAGGATAATAAAGTTTATCAATAGAGCAATTATTATTGCTTTCGATAATGAAAAAACAACTGAGAAGTCTATATATCTAACTATGGAACGATAAACACCTGCGTACCAAAATGTAAAAAGAGACACTACTGGTATCCATATAAAACCTACTAAACTACCTATGGTTTCATAATTTGAAAGGTAGTCATTAATGTACAAGGAACACAAGATACCTAATTAGATAGAGATAAAGTCAATAGAAAGAGCAAGTAGCTTTTTGGTAAGCCTTGAAGATGAGATCAAGAGACCTTTTAGATTCATTTAGATTACAATTTCAGTTATAGCCATCTAATGAGATATACCTTCTTTTTTGAAAACTTTTAAAAAGGTAAGATAAATAATATATAGATCGAGTTTTAATGACTTATTATTTAAGTAATCTATATCTAAATTAACTTTTTCCTCTATCGATATGGTATCACGACCGTTTACTTGAGCCCACCCAGTAACCCCTGGAACTAAGCTATCGACTTTGTATTTTGTTCTTAATTCAATTAGATCATTCTGATTGAATAAGGCTGGTCGAGGACCAATCAAGGACATTCTGCCTGTTAGAATTGAGTATAGCTGTGGTAATTCATCTATACTTGTTCTGCGCAAAATATCCCCTAGCCGAGTCAAATGTTTATCTGGATTTTCAAGTAAATGTGTAGCTACTGCTACTGTACCATGATGCATGGTTCTAAACTTTGGCATCATAAAACATATGTTATTTACACCCACTCTTTTGGACCAGAATATAGCCGGGCCAGGAGATTCAAGTCTTATGACCACAGCTAACATAATCATAGGTAGACCAAAAATACTCAAAAGAATAAAAGAAATTAGAATATCAATAATTCGTCTCATTAATTTGTTTTAAAGTTCTTTCTGGTCTAAATCCTAAAGATAATATTTTTGAGCAAGAATAGGTTTCATTTCCTAATAGTTTATCTACCCTATACTTGATAGAAGGGTGCAAAAAAGATAAGACTTTAAATACAATATAAGGGAATCTTAACTTTCTTTTCCTTTTTCCAAGTGCTTCCCTCAAAGTATCATAAATCTCTGAAGAAGAGTAATCTATATTGTCAGTCACGTTGTAGATTTGCATATTGACTGATTTATTTTCCATCAAAAATAAAATAGATTTAGACACGTCATCAACATGAACCATAGAACGCTTGTTGTTTGTATTCGGCAATGGGGGAAACCATCCCTGTTTAATACCTTTAATCATGGAACTGAGGTTTCCTTTAACATTAGGACCATATATTAACGCAGGCCTTATGATATTTACTCTCATACTTGATTTTGAGGCAATCTCTAGAATAGCTATTTCTGCTGCTCTTTTTGACATTCCATAGATACCCTCTGCCTCTTCGGCTGATGTATCTATATTATCGTCGTTTCCAGCTTTTGTACTGCTTAAAAAAATAAAATTAGAGACACCGCTCTGACTTGCAATTTTAGCCAACTCTTTAGTAGCCTCATAATTTATTTTAATGTACTCCTCTTCTTTATCTCTAGATCTCACATCATGCGCGTAACCTGCCATATGAATCACATCAGAGACACCTTTGAATATGCTTCTAGAAATATTTTCAGAAGCAAGATCAGTAACAATTAAATCTTCGTATTTAGGAGAACGAGATCTCGAGATAATTCTGATTTTTTTGTTAATCTTTAAAAGCATATTACACACTCTTTCACCAACAAAGCCAGTTGCCCCAGTTACTAAAATTGTCATTTAGTTTAAGATTTCAATTTTAAAATTTAATGTTAATTTATAGGATACACTTAGAACTTCTATACTAGTATCATATAAGATATATACTAGTATCTTTATCAATAAATTCATAAAAATTAGTTAACTTTAAGCCCAAAAGGAAAGAAATGCTAAAAGACAAGACATTACTTATAACTGGTGGAACAGGTTCTTTTGGTAAAGCTGTACTTTCAAGATTCTTATCAAAAGATAACTTCAAAGAAATTAGAATCTTCAGCCGCGATGAAAAAAAGCAAGAATCTATGAGAATAGATCTAAACAACAATAAAGTTAAATTTTATATTGGTGATATTAGAGACTATCAAAGCATTAATGAAGCTATGGAATCGGTTGATTACGTATTTCATGCTGCAGCATTAAAACAAGTGCCCTCATGTGAGTTCTACCCCATGGAAGCAATTAAAACAAATATAATTGGAGCAGAAAACGTAATTAAGGCTACTCTAGAAAATAAAATTCAAAACGCTGTATTTCTAAGTACAGATAAAGCAGTTTATCCGATTAATGCCATGGGGCTAAGTAAAGCTATGATGGAAAAACTAGTTGCAGCTAGCTCTCGCTCTTCTGATAATGGCTCAACTCTATGTTCAACTAGATATGGAAATGTAATGGGAAGTAGAGGGTCAGTTATTCCATTATTTATAGATCAGATAAAGTCCGGAAAACCTTTGACTCTAACCGATCCTTTAATGACTAGATTCATGATGAGTCTTGAAGAGTCGGTGGAACTTGTTGAGTTCGCTTTCCAAAATGCTTCTTCGGGAGATACGTTTGTAAAAAAAGCTCCGGCAGCAAATCTTATGGTCTTAGCAAAAGCATTGCTAGAAATATTTGAGGCAGATAATGAACTACACATGATGGGGACGAGACATGGAGAGAAGCTTTATGAGACTTTGCTTACAAGAGAAGAGATGGCTAAAGCAGAAGATATGGGAGATTATTACAGAATACCATCGGATAATAGGAATCTTAATTATGCAAGCTACTACACTGAAGGAGAGCAAGATATATCAAATAAAGAAGATTATAATTCTCACAATACCTACCAATACGATGTAGAGGAAATGAAATCAACTCTATTAAAATTAGACCTAATACAAAACGAATTATGAGTGCCCAAAAAAAATTAAAAGTAATGACTGTAGTTGGAACAAGACCAGAAATCATAAAACTCAGTCAGGTTATGAAGGAACTTGATAAATATGTAGAGCATGTAATTGTTCATACTGGACAAAATTATGATTATGAACTCAATGAATTATTTTTTGAGCAACTAGATATTAGAAAGCCAGATATCTTTCTGGAGGCAGTAAAAGGAAGTGCTTCAGAGACAATAGGTGACATAATTGGAAAAATTGATAAAGTTTTCTTGGATATTCAGCCTGATGCCTTGCTTATCTATGGAGATACCAATAGCTGCCTATGCGTCATTCCAGCAAAAAAAAGAAAGATTCCAATTTTTCATATGGAGGCTGGAAACAGGTCATTTGATCAAAGAGTTCCTGAAGAGATCAATAGAAAGATAGTTGATCATCTCAGCGATATAAATATGCCTTTGACAGAACAGGCTAGAGATTACCTCGTTGCAGAGGGTCTAAAGCCTCAAACCGTAATCAAAACCGGTTCTCCTATGTTAGAAGTACTGAATAAAAATATGGAAAAAATACTTAGTAGCAATATCCTAGAAAAAGAAGAATTAGAAAAGGGAAAATACTTTCTCATGAGCATACATAGAGAAGAAAATGTTGACTCACCTAAAAACTTTACAGACCTCCTAGAATCTATTGATGCAATTACAGAAAATTATAAATATCCCATCATCATTTCTACGCATCCTAGAACGAAGAAGAAGCTTGAAGAGATGGGATATGAGGAAGAAAACGAGTATCTGAGATTTGCCAAACCTTTCGGTTTTCACGAATATAATCAACTTCAACTCAATGCTTATTGCGTTATATCCGATAGCGGTACGATAACTGAAGAATCTTCTATTCTAAAAATTCCTGCAATCACTATACGCCAAGCACATGAAAGACCAGAGGGCAATGATGAAGGAACTCTTATTATGACAGGTCTAAATAAAAATAGGATTCTTGAATCCATAGAAGTTGTGGTAAATCAACATAATAATGATGGTCCTATGAGGATGGTTAATGATTATTCTATAGATAATGTCTCTAAGAAAGTTCTTCGGATTATCTTGTCATATACAGATTATGTAAACAGGACTGTATGGTCTAAAGACATCTAGATATTTTGAAGAAAAAAGTCTTAATCCTAGGATCAACCGGTCTCATAGGCCATCAAATACATAAACTTCTATCTGAAGAATCCGAGTACGAATTATTTGATATTTCCTATAGAAATAAATTGCATCAAGAAACATTACTCGTGAACATTATCAATGAAGACGAGCTGCAAAATGAAATAAAAAAAATAAAACCAAATTTTGTAATCAACTGTATAGGAACCTTAATTAAAGAATCTGCACTAAATCCAGAATTAGCCGTCTTGACCAATGCCCTGCTCCCACATAGGCTTAAAAATATATGTGACTCTATTCAGGCTAAACTCATTCACATGTCTACCGACTGTGTTTTTTCAGGTAATAATAAAAAGCCTTACAAAGAAAGTGATATTAAAGATGGTTTAGATGTTTATGCTAAAACAAAATCCTTAGGAGAAATTATTGAAAATCAACACCTTACTATTAGAACTTCTGTCATTGGTCCCGAACTTAAGCAGGATGGAGAGCAATTATTTAATTGGTTTATGTCAGAAAAAGGAGAAATTGAGGGTTTTTCTGATGCAATTTGGTCTGGAGTAACATCATTAGAGCTGGCCAGGGGCGTTAAGTGGATGATAGAAAATGATATTAATGGCCTATATCAACTTACCAATGGAATACCCATAAGTAAAAATGAAATCCTGCAACTCTTTAAAAAATATACAAAAAAAAACATCTCGATTACACCAATCTTGGGAATTAATATTGATAAAAGTTTTATAGATACTAGAAAGATCATAAATTACAAAATACCTTCTTATGAGGAAATGATTTCAGAAATGATGGACTTTATAAATAGTAATACCGAGTTATATCCGCACTATAAACTGCGAGCTTCTTGAAGGTGAGACATCATCTAGTTTGAGATAAGAATGATGGATTTGACAAAAAATTCTTTCATAAATTCAATATTCGTTCTTGTTTCTCAAATTTCCGGCTTCCTAAGAGATATATTTCTAGCTGCCTTCTTGGGATCAGGAAATATATCTAACATGTTCCTCATAGCTTTACGTCTTCCCTTTTCGTTTCAACAATCTTTGTCAGGAGAAACATTTCATTCTGCTTTCATACCTTCTTTAAGCGCAATCAAAGGAGAAGATATCGTTTATAGAAGATATCAACTTGCTAAGAATATTTTTTGGATTACTTTATTGATACTCATACCTTTAATAGTCATCGCAGTAATTTTCATGCCGGAGATATTAAAAATTGTTGCTCCGGGTATGGTAGATCAACCTAAATTTGATCTGCTAGTTTTGTGCTCAAGAATCTGCTTTCCATATTTATCTTTCATAATGCTAAGCTCTGTTTTTGTAGGTCTTCTGAACTACAGAAATAAGTTCGCAGTCACAGCGTCCCTGCCAATAATTCTTAATCTCTCTATAGTCTTATACATTATTTTCTCTAATGATTTATCTGATAACAGAATTATATCTTTAGGGTTCACTCTTCTAATAGGAGGGTTTTTGCAAATAATGTTACTTCTGCTTCTTACGGAGAAAGGATTTTGGAGAACTCCGGCAAGTATAAAAAATGGGATAAATGAAATAAAAAATTTCTTTTATATATTGGGTCCAACATTTTTTTCTCAGACCTTTATTCAAATTAATGTGTTGGTAGGCATATTATTTGCTTCCTTTTTTGAAGGAGCTATTTCTTATATCTACTTCGCCGATAGAGTTTATATGCTTCCCTTAGCACTTACTGGAATTTCAATAGCTACTGTCTTAATTCCTGACTTAAGCAGATTTATTAATAAAAATGGTATTTCAGATGCCCTGAATCTTCAAAACAAGGCATACAAACTTACTCTAGCTCTTTGTCTGCCTGCTTCGGTTATATTAATTTTTCTCAGTCAAGATATCGTAAAGCTAATATATCAAAGAGGTGAATTCTTGGAAGAATCGTCTATTTATACTGCCCAAGTTCTACAGCTTCTTTCACTTGGGTTACCCGCAGCTTGTGTAACAAAAATTTTGACTCCTTATTTTTTTGCAAAACAAGATCCTTACACACCGTTCAAAGTAACTGCTATATCTGTCTTTACTAATATATTTTTGATGATCATACTATTTAGAAGCTTAGGCTTCTATTCAATACCAATATCAATTTCCCTGACCTCTTTTTTAACGATGTTTGTCTACTTGCTTATTCACAAGAAAAATAATTTCTTTGTATTCACAAAAAAAGTACGTATTGACACATTTAAGTATCTTACATTAAGCACTATTCTTGGAATAGAGATATTAGGATTTAAAGAATTTACACAATCCTTCTATGTCAATGAATCCTGCAGACTATTCTCCATTTTTTCCTTAATATTTCTAACTTTTTTAATTTTCTTGAAGCTATTTGATCAAGAATTGATAGACGATCTTAGATCTCTCCTGACTAAAGCAGATCAACAAGACCCAAATTAAAGATAAAGGTCACAGACCTATATTCTTATCTTCCTCCGAATGACGTTTATTTTTAATCCACTTCAAAGATTTTGAATCTGGGTAAGGGTTACCGTAAAAGCATAAAAGGGTTGCTCTCACAAATTCTTTACTAACTGCGTAATTGCTATGAAAAGTCTGCAGGCCAGAAAAGAGATAAATATTTCCTGGTTTCAGCTTTAAAACTTGCTTTTTATTGCTCCTCAATAGAAAAAAAGGCAATAGATTTTGAATGATTTTATTTTGTAAGATCATTTTCTCTATAATATTTACCACTACAGAACTTCGTATCTTTCTTGAGTTAGGAAATGCTATAAGATGTCCTGACTTACTTTCCTCACCATCAGGAATGAATATTGGAATTAATGCTGTTATTAAAGTCGAATCATAATGAAATTTTAATGACTGATCATCAGTCTTTTCTCCGGTGACTACCCTCAAAATATTAAATCTATCCGAATTTACAATATTTTTGTTAGAAAGTTTTCTTGAAAGCTCCTTTAAAAAGTTATCAAAATTAGTATTGCTAATAATAAGATCATATGGAATGTGCAAATTATCTTGGTTAAGAAGCTTTTCATGAGGATGGATTAAAGAAAAATATCTTTTGCCAAAAATTTTAATTAAGTTCTGAACATTCTCTTGCAGACTCATAAGAAACGAAGCATTTACAGCCCCTTCTAAACAATAAAAACCATTATTCTGAACTTGCTTTGAAATCTCATCCATATCACACTGCAAAGAAGAAGTATCAAACCAGTCCTGTGTGTTTTTTTCTAGCATAAAATTTATGTAATTCTATAATGCATTTTATTAACCTACATATTATAGGCTTTTTATATAACTATCTCTTATTAAGAAACCAAATATATTAACTTCGAACATATTAGAAAGGCCTACTTAAAATGAAAATAGTTTTATTCAGCGATTACTACTATCCTATTGTGAAATCAGGATCGATAGTTATAAATGATCTTGCAAAAGAATTAACGACGCGCGGTCATGAGGCAATTGTTATTACTTTTAATGATCATCAAAGTGAGAAACTGACGGATACAATTGAGGATGGAATAAGGATCATAAGAATTAAGTCTAAGCTCAGAACATATGGGATGATTGGCAGACTCTTAGCAGAAATCAGATACTCAGCTTTGATAATCAATAGTCTAAAAAAATTACAAATTTCTGGAATAGATGGCCTTATAAGTTATTCTCCATCCATTTTTTACTCTAAAGCTATTGCTTGGCTAAAGAGAAGTTATGGAATTAAAACCTATTTGATAGTTAGAGATATTTTTCCTAAATGGCTGATAGATGCTGGTATATTGAGAAAGGGTCCTCTGTATTTCTTTTTTAAATGGGAAGAAAAGAGATTGTATAAGTCTGTTGATTTCATCGGTATTGAATCAGAAAAAGATTTAGACTATTTCAGGCAATATCTTTCAGGAGCAACATTACTTGAGGTTCTGGATAATTGGGGATCGTCAATTAATCTAAATGAAATAAAAAATCAGAAATCTCAACTTCTCCCTCAAAATAAAGTTAATATTATTTATGGAGGAAATATGGGTGACGCACAGGACCTATATAGTCTCTTATCTAATCTGGATGATACACTACTTGAAGGAAAGGCTAAGCTAACTTTGATCGGAAGTGGTCATCAGCTGGAAGGAATTAAGAGTCTTATTGCAGAAAAGAATTTCAAAAATGTCGAATTATTTAAAGAAGTAAGTCAAAAAAAATATCTTTCTATTCTTAATGAAGCAGACATAGGTTTAGTATCTTTAAATTCTAATCTCAAAAGTAATAATTTTCCTCTCAAAATGATGGGCTATATTCAACAGGGAAAACCTATCTTGGCAAGCGTCAATCGAGGAAACGAAATAATCGAAATTATAGAGAAAAGTCAAATTGGTGAAGTATCTTTAGCGGGGGATAAACAGGCTCTTAACAAAAACGTTTCTTTGATGATAAATGACAAAGCCAGATTAAAAGAGCAGGGAGTTAGGGCCTTGAAGGTATTTAATGATAGATTCACAGTAAATATTGCTGTTGATAAAATATTAAATAAGATCGATAAATAAAATCTAGACTAGACTCTGTAAGATTTATAAGTCTCATGAAGAGCGTTTACTAAGGGAGAGCTAATTGAAGCTGTAACTTCGGATTCATCTGCACCTTTGAATCCCAAAATTGTTTCAGCGAGTTCCTCTAAAGATATTTTATGTATAAAGGTTGGGGAGATAGGACTAATACTGTTAGGTAGTTGTTGCAACAAATCATCTATATACTCAATAAGATCTTCAATATATACCAGTTGTAAAACTTTTTTTGGATCATGTATTTGAATTGGGATATCCTTTTGAATGTTATTGCAAAAAGTTGCTACAACAGAATTATAATTTGGTTTGCATCCCTGACCAAAGATTCCCGGCAACCTTAAAACATAAATATTATTATCTTGTTTTGATTGCTTATCAAACAAAATTTCCTCTGCTTTTAATTTACTTTTTCCGTAAGGATTATCTTCAAGAACTTGGGTCGATGAAGAAAAGACAATTGGAATGTCTTTATCTGTATCTTCGAGCATTGTTACGATCTTTTTAGTTAATCCAAAATTTACCTTATCAAACTCAGCATGATCTATAGGCCTATTTACACCTGCTAAATGAATTAAATAATCTGCAATTTGAATTTTCTCAAGGAGTTCTTTATCTGTGTTACCTCGATTATATTCAAGCACTGTAATATCCTTACGACTCTCTAAAAGGTTTTTTAGATTTTTTCCAACAAATCCTTCGGAACCTGTAATCAGAATATTTTTGATTTTCATTGTTATTGCGGCTTTATGTCTTCCAATTGACAATATTTTTGTTAACTATAACTGAACTAGGTGTATTGAGGTTTATATTTTTAACTTCAGCAGAACTCAAGAAAGGTTTCTTAGGGCCAAAAGGTGTTCTTTTAATGGAATATATAATTTGTAACACCAGTCTTGGAGAATTTTTTGGCAATAATCCTTTGTGTAAACCAAATGTATCTGCTAAAAAACAATGGCCCATTGGCCCAATTAAGCTTTTTATAGTTTCAGCTGAAAAGGATTCCAAGACTTCCTCATCACTATGCATTTTATCCTTAGAAGAGACAAAGTTAGAATTTGAAGATCCTTCAATATATATGTGTGGCCCGTTATTCTCATCAACATCTGTCAGATAAACAAAAAATTTTAATGAGTGAAGAGTGTCAATATCACGATGATATGATTGTGTAAGAGATAGATTTTTATTAGGAAGTGACCACCAGGCACCTATATAGTCTACACTAGGCAAGGCACCGAAGAATTCAGTTACATAATTTAATAATGTAATGTCATTTGCTATTTCTAAAACATGTGGCGCTTTAACGACATCCTCACACATATAATACGCTCTTTTAATATTAGAACTTGCATCAGAAATTTTAAAATATTGTGAATCTCTATCTTCAGGATCATGACATAACTTGTCTGACAAATAATTTTTAATATCTTGTGCTTTGTCTCCAGAAATATATACAGGGTTCTCTATAACACCATCATTACTCAACTCATTTTTATATTTTGTTTCCGGAAATGTACTGTTTTTATAAATATCTACCCTTTCCCTGTGGAACAAAAGCTCCAGTTTTTTTAGCACTTTCCTTGAAGAATAGGAAGTAAAGAACCCTTGCAAGTAGTGATAAAGATAACGTCTATCTAAAAAAATTCTTAAAGTATTCTTAATAAACGGAAAAGAATCAAAGATATAGAATACAAACAATTTTAATTTATTCATCATGTGCTTAGATTCTTATCTTTTACGATAGAGGCTATTATCCTTTTTAAGCTTCTCAAAATTGGAAAATGCATATATAAATGCTCTAAAAACCTACCTTTGGTATCACTTTCAAACCAATTGTTTAAAAACTCTATTTCTCCTGCACCAAAAGAAGCATCCACTTCCTCAGTTGTAGCAATATCTTTTTTTGATAGAGTTAAGGCCACCATAGGCCTTGGTTCTAAAGAGAGATTTTCCATTCCTCTATGAAATAGATTTGAGTCTCTTATAAAGATATCTCCCAGATTAGTGTTAATTCTTTCAGGAGAAAATTTACTTTTCTTAAGAAGAAAATCAAGAAAGGATAAAGGATATTTATTCGTTCCAGGAAAGACCTCAATAGATCCATTTTTCTCATTAACAGGTACAAGAGGTATATTTATGATTATTTTGGAGTCATTAAAATTTGTATCTCTGTGAATATGTTGTTTTTTTGACCCGGGAAGGTTTATATTGCATGCACAAGTTATAAAGTAGTCTTTCAAGTCCAAATCATATTCTTTAGCTATTAATTCGAGTAAGCCTTTTTCTTGTATCGTTTCTAAAATAGTCTTAGCATGGCTACCAATGGTTGCGTTTAAGTGCCCATAATTCTGTCCACCTAGTTTTACACCACTAGCTAAAAAGATATCTAATTGACTCAACATATCATCATTAATTTTATTGAGAATTGAGGGATCAATAAAATCTTTCTTAACAATGAAACTTTTCATATGTTTAGTTTATATTGTCCTCCTCGAGACAACTAAAAATAGCTTTTGAATAAATTCTTTCCCAGAAAAAATTTTAATCTTCACCTTATGATTTGTTTCTTTATTTTCATATTGAGAAAGATAGTTATTTAAGCATTCAGCTATAGATAAAGGGCTATTAGGATCAAAACAATGCTCTTTTTTAATTTCTAAAATATCATGAATATAATCTAAATCGGAGGCCAGTATATCCTTTCGATGTCTAGAAGCTTCTATTAAAGGTATACCAAATGATTCAGTCAATGAAGGCCAAACAAGAGCTTTACAAGATAGATAATAGTCATTCATCTGCTTAGAACTTTCATCCAAGATTAAATGAACATTTAACTTATGAAGATTTATCTTATCATTAATATAGTGAATGAGTTCTGCATCAATCTTTGAATCTAAAGCCATAACAAGATTTGGAAATATTCCTTTTTCCGACAATAACACAAGACCTTTTATCAGATTCTTATGATTTTTATAGGTATAACCGTAAGACGGATAAAAGAAATCGTATTTTATTTTGTAATTACTTTGTTTATTTTGATGATTAAAATCAAAGAAGGGAATTTCTATTGTCGGTCTTTTTTTTAAGATTTGACTAGATAATTGTTGCATGGAAGGAGTTTGCACAACTATATAATCTACATTCTTATAAAAAATAAAAATAAAAAATTTTTCGAATATAAGCTTTAATCTTGTAGCGAGAGTAAGTTTGTACTTAAAAGTGGGTTCAAGTATAAGCTTGCTATGAATATATAGAAAAGAAATTCCTTTTACTTTAATTACGGGTGGCAAATTTCCGAAAAATAATACTATTTGTTCAGGATCCTTTAATAGATCATTGTTTCGAAGATAAGGAAAAATATAATTAGAAAATCCTGATTCCGAGAATTCAAAACCCTTACGATGAATCTGATCAATATTAGGATTGCTTTCTAAAGTGTGATTTAGATTTCCTTTTGCAGAAAAGTTAAGAGAATTTATTGATTCTAATATTGTCTCTAAAAGCATTAATCCTCCTCCATGTCTTATATTTGGAGCATTAATATAAATAGCTTTTTTTTGAGTCATACAGTTATTGCTTTATAAGTATGAATAACTTAAGAAGAAGCTTTTTATAAAAACTTCTTTTTTTATATCTTTCAATTGCCATATGAGATGCATTAGATAAACTCTTGGCATACTTATCCCTATCCCACCTAGAAATAACTTCTCTAGTTGTGTAACCGAAATCTGTATCCTTCAAATCAACTATAATTTTTTTCATTTTGTCTAAAAGATCTTCGGATGATTTAGGATTAAAGGTATAACCTACATGCTCTCCAGATAATAAGTTTGGGGCCGATCCTACATTTTCTGAACATATTACAGGTATTCCTGATGCCAAGGCTTCATTTATCACTAAACCCCATTGTTCTGTTGTGCTGGGAAGTACAAAACATGATGCAGTTGAATAAACATGTTTCATTTCAAGGTAATCTAAATAACCAAGAAAATAAACCTTACTTGATAAGTTATATTTCATAACTAAAGATTCAAGTTCCTCTCTTAAGGGCCCATCACCAGCTAGAACTAAAGACCACTCAGGATAGTAACGGTCTAGTGCGGCAAATGCATCTATAAGAATATTTAAATTTTTTTTCTTTACAAATCTACAAGAAGTTAAAAAATACTTCTGAGGAAGCTTAAAATTTTCTACATCAGTCTCTTCTGAAGGTTGCATGAAAAATTCATTATCAACAATATCGCAACCTTCAAAAATAATCTCTTTATCGAATCCAAGGTTTACAAGGTAACGTTTTTGATTGATGCCACCTACAAAGGCTGAGTCAACTAGACTTAATAAGAAACTTTTAAAATATTCTTTTATTTTGTTTCTTTTAAAATCATGTTCTTGGCTTTCTGAAATTATTACAGTAGGTGTTTTATTTTTCATTGCCCATGACAGAGCAAGCAAAGAAGGAGTTGCATCCCATCCACTTAAAATTACTACCTGAGGTTCTATTTGTTCTAAGACTTCGAATAACCTACTCTTAATTTCAGTTTTTGAGACTTCAGTTATTGGCTTATCTTCAAAAAGAGTAGTTATATTTTTATTATTTTCAGATGAAGCGCTCCAAAGATTTGTATGGTCTATAGAAGAAAATTGAATTGCACTACAATTTAAAGAATCATTAGCACAAGTTAATCGAAAATGGTGATAGGCCCCCATCGTATCATTTAAAGCAACAACCTTGAGTTTTTTCAAATTTTAACCTCGATTTTTAAACTTTGATAATACCTGCTCAGCTATACTTTCAGGTTTAGAAATAAAATTTACATGATCTCTGCATTTCATAGTTATATCCGTTAGATTTTCTTTATCATGCACTGATTCTAATATTTTATTTGCCAGTAAGTTTATATCATGCTTATTTTCGATAAATATGCTGAACTCTCCTGTTAAGATTTCTTTCAATCCTCCATTGATTACAGAAGTATAAGTTGGGATTCCTCTTTGAATCGACTCTAAAGGAGATAGACCAACTGCGTCCCAGTCTGAATTGAATAGCATAACGTCTATTGCGTTATAAAAATTTTCCAAGTCTTCTTGCCATCCTAGCCAGATTATATCTGTTGAGATATTAAGTTCATCTGCGAGTTCTTCAAGATTTCCTTTCTCTTCACCATCACCGGCGATTAAGACTTTTAGGTTAGGTAGAGATTCTTTAATTTTAGCTGACACTCTGAGCAAGATATCGAATCTTTTTCGCTTTATTAGCCAGCCCGCATTACCGATTACAAATTCATTGGATTGGATATTATATAGAGAGCGAGAATGAGATTTATTCTTTTCAGTCCTTATAGAACGAGTGGGAAGAGGATTTGGTAAGAAAGAAGATTTTTTTTCTAGTTCAGGATGGATTAATAAGGCTTCGTCCATTATAAAATTAGATGCAAAATAGATATGATGAAATATTCTATTTGCCACTAAATAAATTAATTTCCATATCCATTTAGGTTTAACACCTTGGTGGTGAAAGTGAACAAACAAGATCTTTGGTATGTTCTTCCTTCCTAATAGGGAGAGCATTCCCACAAGACTGTGGCCAGTTTGCATTATAGCGTCCGCATTCTCTGAAGATATGTAGCTTCTGTAATTCAAAAGGTCTAAAAGACCTCCTGGCCCTTTATACGGAAATCCTCTGTTCTTGATATTAGACTCTTCCAAATCCTTCTTTAATAGACCCATCTTGGTTAATGATAAAAGCGATATATCATGTCCTAGTGAAATTAATTCTCTCATTAACAAAAGAGAAGACTGTTCCATTCCACCGATGTGAGTTCCTTGAATAACGTTGAGAATTTTCAACTAGACTGCATCCTTAAAATATTCAATTGTCTGTTTAAGCCCTTCGTCTAAAGAAATAGAGGGAGACCAACCTAGTTCTTGAAATGCCAAATGAATATCCGGTCTTCTCATCTTTGGATCGTCTTGGGGCAACTCTTCAAAAATTATTTCAGAAGTACTTGAAGTTAATTCAATAACCTTTTTAGCCAATTCTATCATTGTAAATTCAATCGGATTTCCAAGGTTTACCGGTCCAGATAACTGGTCTTTTTCCATCAAGAGAACAAAGCCTCTAATTAAATCATCTACAAAACAGAATGATCTAGTTTGGTTTCCAGCACCGTAAACTGTCAATGGTTTTCCAGCTAGGGCTTGAACAATAAAGTTTGAAACAACCCTACCGTCCTCTGATTGCATTTTTGGTCCATAAGTATTGAATATTCTTCCAACTCTTATCTGAATTTTATGCTCCCTTTGGTAGTCAAAAAAAAGCGTTTCGGCACATCGTTTTCCCTCGTCATAACAGGATCTAATGCCAATAGGATTTACATTGCCCCAATACGATTCTTTTTGGGGGTGCTCTAAAGGATCTCCATATACTTCGCTAGTTGAAGCTTGAAATATTTTTGCTTCATTCTTTACAGCAAGTTCAAGTAAATTGTAAGCTCCTATTACATTTGTTCTGAGAGTGCTAATTGGATTATTTTGATATTGAACAGGAGAAGCGGGGCAAGCCAAGTTATATATTTGATCACATTCAATATCAATGTAATCAGTAATATCATGTTCAATAAATTGAAAATTTTCTAGAGTTATTATATTTTCTAAGTTTTTTGAAGATCCAGAGGATAAATTATCAATCCCTATGACCTTATGGCCTTTCTTTAAAAGCTCTTCTGATAGGTGGCTACCTAAAAATCCAGCTGCGCCAGTTACTAAAATAGTTTGATTTGTATTTGCTGTCATAATTATAAGTTATTTAAAATCTCGATAGATCTTGATTTTATGTCATGTCCATCTGTGTAAGCTCTTTTATATCCTGCTTCAGAAATTTGGTCTATTTTACTAGGATTAGATAGAAGCCATTCTACTTTCTTGAGTAATTCATATTTGTTACTAAAGAAAACTGCCTCTTCATCTTCCTTGAAGATTTCTTGCATTTCTGAGGTTCTTTCACAAAGCAAGAGCTTACCAAGGCTAGGAATTTCAAAACACCTTCTTGTGTAAACATCTCTATTCATCTTTGATAGAAAGCTAAGACAAATCTTGGAATCTCTCAATTCATTTATATAGTCTTCTCCGTAAACAGGATAGATTGATTTTTGATATGCTGTAAATCTATTCCCCCAACCGGTACCATATACATTAAGGTCTATATTATTAATAAATAAGTATTCTAGATCAGTAAATCTATTATCATCTTCATAATGTCCAATAAAAATTACATCTTGTTTGTATTGTTTTTCTTTCGTATGAATTATATCTTCAGAGGGTATAAAATAAGGTTTAAATAATTTAATTTCTGAAGATGGTTTAACGTACTGAGCAGCTTCTTTGATATTGACTGGTCTGTATACAAAAATTAAATCAGCAAAATTTAAGCTCTTTAGAAACCAGAAGAATTGAAAAAAATGTATCCATGGCTTTTTATTCGCTAAGACAGATCCATATGGGTCATCATTGTTATAAACAACTATCTTAATGTTTCTTGCTTTAATCTCTTTTAAGGTAGAAGGTAAAAAATGATTACAATTCCAAAGAAAAACACAGTCTATTTTGTTGCTTTTCACTAAAGCCAAAAACTCTCTGTTTATCTTTAAAACAGCTCCTACAGGTAAAGGGATGGCATTTAGATAATTGCTCCATTTCGTATCAAAATAGTTGGAAATCTTAAAAGGAATTACATCCATACCATAGTCAGTAATTTGTTTACTAAAGGACTCTTCGCAGTGTGTATGACTCCAAAATCCTGCCAAGATGATTTTCTTAGTCATTACTAATTTAAGTGGTTTGATTCTCTATCAAAATACTATTACCTTCTACAACATAATTCATCCCATTGAAGTAGCCAAGTAACTCGCTAGAAAAATAAATCCCAGGAGATTCCTCATTAAAGTTTAATAATATTTTTCCATCTTTTTTTAAGTAGTTATCTTGTAAATCTGAAATGAAAAATTCCCACTCTTTATTACTCCAAAGATTTTCTTGTTTGTGATTATTGAAACAGATCATGTAGGCTGTAACTAAATCAAACCTCTCATTTGTATTTAGCTTTAGGAGCTCAAAGCTCTTGATGTATCTTTTAAACTTAATCAATCCTAGAGAGTCTGTTATTTGGTCATAAAGTTCATTATCAGGAACATCAAGACAAAATCCTACATGTGAAAATTCATTGCATATAAATGGAAAATATCCTGTTACTGTACCTATATCTAGGATAGTTTTTTTCTCATCGCGATGCAGGCCTAGTTTATAAAACCTGATAAGAGATTCTTTCAACCAAAATTTATAATTTAAGTATTTTTCTTGAGCAGTCAAATCTGAGTTATGAGGTTTTGATCTTGCCTTTAGTCTAGTTCTTATCTTTCTATTGCATCTAAATAGATTGAAATGGAAGGAAATGAGATCAAAGAAGTTGACTGCAAATAAAACATCTAACTCTTGTCTCAAAAATGTTTTTAACCTTGAGTACATATACCTTCTTTTAATAAAACCTTCTTTAACCCTTCTCTTAAACTTATCTGAGGATTCCAAGAAAGAGATTTATTGGCAGCAGAAATATCCGCCACCACATCCATCATTTCGTCTTTTCTTTCAAGGCCTCTTTCTTCATATTCGAGTGATTCTTCAACAAGATCATCCAAAAGTTCAATTATGTCTTTAACACTTACAGACTGTCCGCTTCCAATATTATATATTTGGAATCCTTTTAATTGCTTTGAAGCGATTGTCATTGCATGCACTACATCTTCAATATAAACAAAGTCCCTTTTTGGATGAAAAGAGTTTACAACTATTTTGTTACTGGATTTGATTTGTCCTACTATCTCCGGAATTAAAAAATGTTTCTCTTGATCTGGACCATATACATTAAAAGGCCTCAAGATAGTTACATCTAAAGAGAACACATCAGCATAATATTTACATATTTTTTCACATAAAAGCTTAGATTGAGCGTATGGATTGCTGGGATTGATTATTGCATTCTCTTTGATGGGCAGAACTTTCTGTTTACCGTAAATGTAAGCGCTCATATAAATTAAGGGAAGTTTATTCAATCTACAATAATTCAAAACATTCAGTGTTGAGGCAAAATTTTCTTTTATAAAATCTTCAGGGTTATTCCATGCAGAGGGAACGAACGTTCTTGCAGCCAGATGGTAGACATTATTTATATCATTTTCTATATGAATTAAATCTTCTAAAGGGCATATAGAAAGGTCACCATCTTCTCTATTCAAGGGTAAAAATTCCTCGCCTGTCAACTCTAGCTTTTCTATAAGTTTCTTAGCTATAAACCCATTTGAGCCTGTGATAATTGATGTCATAGAAGTAAAGACTAAAAAAGATGCTTCTTTATTTTTGATTCATAGTCGTTTATAGCTATCTCGTAGTCGCTGGGCCTGCCTATATCAAGCCAATAATCGGCATGCTGTTTAACAAGAACTTGTTTCTTGTCTTCTATTAAAGAGTGCATTAATTGGTCAAAACCAAACTCTTTATCTTTCGGAATATATCCTAAAATTTCTCTTGAGAGCATATAAATGCCCATACTAACTTCGTATTTTACAAGTGGTTTTTCACTTAAACTATTTAGAATGCCATTTTCCGTAGATAGAACACCGTAATCAACTTGCTCATCCCTCTCAAAGGAAGATATAGTGAAGACTGATGAGTTTTGAATATGCTCCTCAAAAAAAGAAGCATAATTGAGGTCAGTAATAATATCTCCATTCATTACTAAGAAATTTTCTGGAAGGTCTTCGATATTTTTTAGTGGGCCCATGGTTCCAAGCGGCTTAGTTTCTTCAGAATAATCAATCTTTATGTTCCATTTGGATCCGTTTCCGAAGAAAGCTTTTATAATCTCAGACATATGATTTACAGCCAAAGTTATATGATCAAAACCGTTGGATTTTAATTGTCTTATGATGATCTCCAAAACCGGCATATCGTCGCCAACAGGGACCAACGGTTTAGGCAAAGTTATTGTATAGGGCTTTAATCTAGTCCCTTTCCCTCCAGCAAGCACTACAGCCCTTTTAGACATGTCTTAAATACCTATAGAGATATATTCATATCCCATTTCTACTAAGTCTTTCTTATTTAAACACAATCTACCATCAAATATCTTCATATTATTCATTTTCATATTGTCCTTAGAAAAATCATAACTAAGGTACTCCTCCCAATCAGTAACTAACAGTAAAGCATCTGCAGAACGAGTGGTTGTAGATATCTTTTTACAGTACTTTAAGTTTGGTGATTTTATTATTTTTTTAAATTGATCCATTGCCTCTGGATCATGAACAAACACTTTAGCTCCAGCAGATAAAAGCTTTTTAATTAAGTCAATGCTAGGAGATTCCCGCACGTCATCAGTATTTGGTTTAAAAGCCAATCCCCAAACGGCAATCTTTAAACCTTTTAATTTTCCTTTGTAAGATTTACTTAGTTTTTTAAAAAGTAGCTTCTTTTGATTATTATTAATAGATTTTACTTCCTCAAGTATCCTAAGTTCTTTTTTTGCTTGCTGTTTTGCTATGGTGATTAACGCATCTATATCTTTTGGGAAACAAGAACCCCCGTAACCACATCCTGCGTTTAAAAAACTGTTTCCTATTCTTGAATCTGAACCTATTCCTGAGGAGACTTCCTTTATATCAGCGCCTAAAGCCTCGGACAAATTAGCCATCTCATTGATAAAGCTTATTTTAGTTGCGAGGAAAGCATTTGCTGCATATTTAGTTAATTCTGCACTTTTCTCACTCATAAAGATAATCTTCTTCTTTGGTATACCGGCCTGAATATAAAGTTCCGACATTTCCTTTACAACATTTTTGCTACTTGTGCCTATTACGACTCTGTCAGGAAAGAGAAAATCATTTACAGCAGATCCTTCCCTAAGAAACTCAGGATTTGATACTACATCAAACTCTAAATTACTATATTTACTATTTTTCTGATTGCGAACTATCTCTCTAACTATGTCTGTCATGCCTACAGGAACGGTACTCTTGTTAATAATTATCTTTCTTGACTTTGCATTGGCCGCTATACCTTTAATTGCTTCACGAATAAATTTTAAATTTGGTGACCCATCAGATGACTGCGGAGTTCCAACACATAAAAATTGGAAAAGACCATGATTGGCAGATTTAATTTTATCTGAAGTGAATTTGATTTTTTTCTTCTTAATGGCTTCTTTGAGTAAATCTTCTAAAGAAGGTTCAAAAATTGTACACTCGCCTCTTGATAATTTTGCTATTTTCTTCTTATCTACATCAAAACATAAAACTTCATGCCCTGCTTTTGCAAAACAGACTGCAGTTACTAGTCCAACATACCCTGTTCCTATAACAGATATCTTTTTTTGATTTTTCATCTTTATTTATTGTAGATATTACTTTTATAGAGTTTGAGATTTTCTTCAATTGAAAACCAGTTTATAGTTTCGATTAGGCCTTTTTTAAATCCCTCAACACCTTGATATTCTGGTTCCCACTTTAATAGAGCTTTAGCTTTTTCATTAGATGAGAATAGTCTTTCAACTTCACTATTCTTCGGCCTAATTCTTTCTTCAGATTGATTAAACTCTAATTCTTTATTCATAAGTTTAGCAATGAGCATGGCGGTATCCTGAATAGATATTTCATAGTTACTGCCTAAGTTAATAACTTCGCCCAAGGCTTCTTTTGCTTCCATTCCAGCTATAAAACCGCGAGTAATATCGGAAACAAAATTAAAATCTCGTGTAGGGGTTAACCCTCCAATAGAAACCTCATTTCCCTTAGCTAACTGAATAATAATGGAAGGTATAACTGCTCTAGCAGATTGTCTCGGTCCATAAGTATTAAAAGGTCTAATAACTGTCAAAGGCAGATCAAATGAGTTATGGAAAGAAAGTGCAAGTTGATCTGATCCTATTTTAGATGCTGCGTAGGGGGACTGTCCTGAAAGCGGATGAATTTCGTCAATTGGCACATATTGAGCGGTTCCATAAACTTCACTTGTTGAGGTTTGAATAAATTTCTCTATTCCATTGTTTAAAGCCGAATGCATTAAGTTGCAAGTTCCAGAAATATTAGTATCTATATAGTTTTGTGGTGCTGTATAAGAATAAGGGATTGCAATTAAAGCAGCTAAATGTAGCACTCTATTACAGCCCTTCAAAAGGCTATTGCAAAAATACGGATCCCTAATATCACCAGATATTATTTCTATTTGGCCGAGTGTTTTTGGATCAATAGAGTCAAGCCATCCCCAGGTTCCGAAAGAATTATATTGCACTAGGGCTCTGACATCATATCCATCAGCTACTAAGTTTTCAGCTAAATGAGACCCAATGAAACCATCAGCTCCTGTAAGTAAGACTTTTTTCATGTATGTATTAGATGCATTTTAAGACATTAATTATTTGATTCAATCAATCTTTGCAAATAGACTTCATAAGTTGAGAGCATTTTCTTCTTATCAAAATTTCTCAAGGCAATATCCTTTGAGAGTTTAGACATATCTTTTCTCAAATCTCTATCTTTGATCAATTCATAGATATTAGCCGCTATATCTTCAGTATCTCCATAATCACTCAAAAATCCATTATTTTTAACAACATCTCTAACACCACTGACATTGAAAGCTACTACAGGAAGGGAGCACATCATAGCCTCAATAACTGATAGAGGCATCCCTTCTGATAGACTCAAATGCAAAAATATATCTGATTGATTCATTAACTCAAATGCATCCTCTCGTCTTCCTAAAAGATTTATGTTGTTACTTAAGTTATTTGATTCTATTAAGGCTATGAGGTCGTCCTGCATGGAGCCTTCTCCAATTATATTGAGTATGATATTTGGAGTTTTTTCTTGTAATCTTTTAATTACATCCACTGCTAAATGCTGTCCTTTATGTTTGCTGATTGTGCCAAGCATTGTTATGATGATTTCTTCTCTTTCAAGATCCTTTGGGCCTAAAAATCCTACTTCTACACCATTCGGTATAGTTTTTATGCCTTCCCCGTTTACACCAAAATATTTCTTTGATTCTTGATAGAGTTCTTTGGTAGGAACTAAAATGGAACTTTTTAAATTTCTTAGGGCGAGAATATCTATTATCCTATATAGGTATTTTTTATAGCCCCTGCTGATAGATAATTGACTAAAACCTTGTATTGAATAAATATATTTTGTCTTATACTTTGAAAGATAAGCTAACCAAAAAACACTATGAGAAAAGACAATTACGTTATCTGGAGATAATATTTCTAAGTGATGTCTTAACTTTTTTGCAGATGTAAAAAGACTAAAGGGCCATTTGTAATCCTTTCCCTTAATCAACGATATAACTTCTACTCTCTTATATTCTTCTTCAAGAAACTCATTATTATCAAGCCAAGAAATTACTGTCACTGAGGTGCAACTAAGATTAGAAGCTAATTCAAGTAAAAGCCTTTCTGCTCCTCCTTTCCTCAAAGAATGAACTAAAAAAACTGACTTCATATACTATAGTTTAAAGGTTAGGTAAATTTTATACAGTTTTACTATCAGATGTAGAAAATACAATAGAGCTTTAAGAGCTTTACTTGTATAGTTTAATCAATAAATTGTTTGTTTACTGCATATATCCAACCATCTATGTAATCTACACCCGTGTTTCGGTTATAGTATTTAAAATTATTTTTTTTTAGAAATTCAGTGATTAAGTCTTTAGTAAAATAAGACTGGTCGCCAGTTCTATTGCCTAAAAAATCATGTGATGAAATTGCTAGATTTTTTACGTCTTTAATTCTATCAAATTTCTCAATGACTAACTTTTCTGCTCCTTCAATGTTAATCTTCATGTAGTCCACAAGTTGAATGTTGTTAATCTCTAAATAACTATCAATAGTCAGACCCTCAACTTCACTAAAGCTCCCACTATCTTCATATGTTATTTTATTTTCAGTGTGATGGCCTATATCATCTGCAATCTTGACAGGTCCATCCCTGTTAGTTATTGCACAATACGAAGAAATTACATTTTCTAATTTATTTTGATTAATACAAATTTCCAAAGCCTTAAAGGTTCTTTCTGTGGCCTCTATGGAAAAAACTTTTCCTTCATTCCCAACGCGTTCAGACATTAATCTTGTATCAAGACCTAAACCTGCACCTATATCAATGCAAATATCTCCTGCACTAGGCCTATATCCATGAAAAAAAATCTCATCTGAAAAAGATTCTTCCTTTTCCGCATTCAACCTATAGTTTGGACTATAGTCACAAAAAAAAGCTTTACCCTGTTTCTGTAACCAGAGATTATTTTCCATTAGTCGGAATGTCGAAAACCTGCCAAGAAATATCGAAATTAGAGAAAGAAGGAAATATGCAAAATAGTTAAGTTTAGATTTAATCAGCAATTTAATTATGGCTTCTACTTTCATGTGAATTAATGTAACTATTTAGAGGCGCGTACCATATATTATTTAAGGATAAAATGCTCGATCTAATATATATTTTTTTTAGAAATATCTGCATCTATAGTCTCTGAAAATATTTTATTCAGATTCATTCTATGAATAAAATTTAATTATACTTTCCGAAATATAATCTATCTCTTCATTGCTGAGCTGAGAATATGATGGAAGCCATAAACCTCTCTTTCCTATGTCCTTAGAGACCGGAAAGTTACCATCAACCTTATAACAATCTTGTTCATTGAGCGGAGGATACATAACCCTTGAACCGATAGAAGCCTCTTGCAGGTGAAGCATTAGGTTTTCCCGATCTTCACAAAGTACATCTATAAACCAAGGCGCAGTTAAATCTAAATCGTGATCAAAGAAATTTATTGAATCTATATCTGATAGATTATCTCTATATTTTTTCCAAATCTCTTTCTTTCTTTTTATTCTGAAATCTAATTTTTTCATTTGCTCTAACCCTATAACTGCCTGCATTTCTGTGAATTTAGAGTTAAAGCCTATAGAATCATGCACGTCTGAGCCTCCTGCAGTTCGTCCAAAATCCTTCAATTTCTTAAGTTTATTTGCTAATCCATCATTATTTGTAACCAATGCTCCACCTTGTCCAGTTGTAATTATTTTTGGCATGGAGAAGGAAAAACTTCCTATATCGCCTTTGAGGCCAATATGTGTATCTTTATCATAATATGAACCTAATGATTGGGCAGCATCCTCAATAATTTTAATGTTATTTTCCTCAGCAAAATTCAAATATTTTGTAATTTTAGTTTTTGGCTGTCTGCCATTAGCGCTTACCAGCATCATAGCTTTAGTTTTAGGGGTTAATTTTTTTTTAAGCTGCTCTATATCAAGGCATAAAGTCTCTTTCTCGACATCAACGAAGACTGGTTTTGCTCCAATCATTTTTATTGAATTTGGAGTTGCAACCATAGTGAAATTAGGTACTAAGACTTCATCACCGGGCTTGATATCCAAGGCAAGAGCAGCGAGTGTTAAACTGATAGTGCCATTATTCACTACTATACAATGCTTACTTCCAGTGAATTCTGCAATTGAATCTTCAAATTTCTTAGTATTTTTAAATTCAGTGAGGAAGCCATCTTCTTGCATATAACTATTTATAGCTTGTCTCTCTTCGTCCCCAATCCAAGGACGCATTTGCATAATAAACTCCCTTTCACTCATTACTACTCTCCTCGAATTTACTTTGAAGAGAGAGAATTTTTCCCTTATCTCGTTCAGAGATTTTTTTGGCTGGTGAACCAGCATAAACCGACCATTCTTCCGTGTTTCTATTCAGCAAAGACTGAGCTCCAACGACTGAGCCTGTCCTGAGGTTTACATTAGGGAGTATTGTTGAGTTGGAACCAACTATACAATGTTCATTGATCTTGATATTTCCTCTTTCTACATTCCCCTTAAACTCCTCAGGCACCAAGGGTGTAGCAACTCCACTATGATAATCATCAGAACCAGCCGCAATTACAACGTTTGGTGATAGAGTTGAAAACTTACCAAAAAATACAGAGCTCTCTTTTCCGCCAATAATTTTACATCCGGAAGATATATGCACATAAGAGGAAAGCTTCAATGAAGTGGAGATGTAACAAAAGTCATCAATAATTACGTTATCATCAATCTCTACTAGCTCAGGATATCGAATTCGAACAGTTTTGCCTATAATTACATTTTCTCCACATCTTTTGAGAAGATTTGTATCAAAGAAAATATTATCCATCTAGATTTAGCCTATCTCTGTCTATTTCTGCACCTAAGTAAGGTCCATTTTTTATCTCTAAAACTTTTGTGTTATCTTCCAGAATCTCGTATCCGTGCCCGCCAGAAAGCATAATAAGGACATCATCTGCGTAGGCCGTTATTTCTTCTACAAGAATAGAATTATCATCATAGATATATGCTTGTAGACTACCCGATTTCACATAAATTACTTCTTGAGTAAATAAAACTGATCTCTCGACTTCATTATGTGTGTGGGCAAGTAATTTTTTACCTTTATTGTAATTCCAGGAACCGGCTTGTATGTATTCTTCATCTTGTGAAAAAAATGATAAGTCACTAGAACCCCAAGCCTCTGTAGCAGGTATGTATCTGGCTAAAATTTTATCATTATGTATTATATCTCTCGTTTTCATACAATCTATTTCCAACTAATCTTAGTAAACATTTCTATTGCTTCATCATAAGAAATTCCCTTAGTGTCCTTGTCTGAAACTATCTTATCTAAATAAAAGTCTCCTTTCATTAGAATTGTAATTTCATCTTCTTCAGAATATTTGCCTACACAAATATAACTAAAAACCGAATCTTCTAGAGCCAAGTAACCGTGTGCACAGTATTTTGGTATCTTAAAAAACCCTTCATCAGGAGTGATTTCAAATTGCGTTAATTGTCCATAATGTTCACTTTCATGGTCTAAACACAATATGTAATCGATCACAGAGCCTTTAGATACGGAGATGTACTTTTCTTGATAATTAGGAGGAATCTGAATATGTAACCCTCTAAACACATTCTTCTTTGAATGCGACTCTTTGTAACAGATACTAGCATCTTCAAAAATTAAGTTATTGCTACCCCTAGAGTCTTGGAATATTTTTGGACTAAAGTTTTCAATCATCATTTTTATGTTTCTTTATTTGTTTAAAGTAGTTTCTCGTCAAAATCTTTTAGCAAATATCCTTCGGAATAAACTCTTTCTAAGGTTTTAAAGAAAGTTTTACTTTCAAAATCTTTCATCTCTAAAAAAGAGTTCTTAAGACTCAAGTCAGGTCTCAAAAATTCATTAATTAGCTTATAGTCTTTATTTTTCAGTAATGATTTTTTACTGTACAAAGTCAATATTAACCTAGCAAATTCTGATCTAGATGTTCTTGGACCTGATAGATGATAGATTCCATTTAGCCTCTCTTCTATTAAAAAAACCAGGCATTCAAGCAGTAAATTAATTGAAGTGGGAGAGAAGAAAGAGTTATCTGCAACTTCTATAGTGCTATTTTTTTCTGCTGATTCTTTAAGTAAAAATTTAATAAAACTGCTACTGTGAGAACAGATAGTTGAAACTCTCAGTATATTGGATTGACCTAAATAGTTATTACTAAGCCAATTTTCTGCTAGTAGCTTAGATTTACCGTAATTAGTATCAGGAGAGGGGGTATGATCCTCTGAATAATTACCTTCCAGCCCATTAAATACATAATCCGTGGATAGATAAATGATATAAGGATCGATGAATTTTTCAGCAATACTCTTTAGATAATGGAAATTGGCGTCTAATGCTAACTCAAAATTAGATTCACATTTTTTAATATCCTTGTTTCCTGCTGCATAAATAATCACGGGAGAGAGATTTGCCTCTAAAGTTTTTTCGTTAACCTCTTTATCTTTCCTGTTAATGACTTTTATTGCGTATAAATTAGAAAGGTTCTGATAAATAAGATTTCCGATATATCCAGAAGCCCCTGTAAGAAAAATTTGATGCATGAAAGTAAAGATTCTTTATAAATCTTCTCTATGAAATTTCTTAATAAAGAAATTGTTATCTTGATTTAATTTTGCTATTTCTAGGTCAGAGATTGTCATTTCTTTAACAAGATCATCAAAACTTATTTCTGGCTTCCATTGAAGAATTTCATGTGCTTTTGAATAATCACCAAGTAAGGTTTCGACTTCAGTCGGTCTAAAATAGACAGGATCTACTTCAACTATGCATTTACCATTTTTATCGTAGGCTTTCTCTTCTTCACCCTCTCCTCTCCATTCAACTTCTATATCCAGAAACTCACAAGTTTTATTAACAAAATCTCTAACTGAGTATTGTATGCCTGTTGAAATAACAAAATCGTCAGGCTCTTCTTGTTGAAGCATCATCCATTGCATTCTTACATAATCTTTGGCATGACCCCAATCTCTTAGAGCATCAAGATTACCCAATTTTAAAGTTTCGTTAGAGCCTAATTTTATTCTGGCTAAAGCCATAGTTATCTTTCTAGTTACAAAAGTTTCTCCCCTAAGTGGTGACTCATGATTAAATAGGATTCCGTTACAAGCGAAAATACCATAAGCCTCTCTGTAATTAACAGTAATCCAATATGCGTATAATTTAGCGACTGCATAAGGACTTCTTGGATAAAAAGGAGTCTTTTCAGTTTGAGGTATTTCTTGCACCTTACCAAATAGTTCTGAAGTAGAAGCTTGATAAAACTTGGTTTTATCTCTTAGACCTAATGACCTAATTGCCTCTAGAAGCCTTAAAACACCTATTCCATCTGCATTGGCAGTATATTCAGGTTCCTCAAATGAAACTTGAACATGACTTTGGGCTGCTAGATTATAGATTTCATCAGGTTGTATTTTAGAAATGATATTTACGAGGCTGCTAGAGTCAGTCATGTCTCCATGATGAAATGTAAAATTTTCATGAGGTATCAGATGCTCAATTCTATCTGTGTTAAATAATGACGACCTTCTTTTTATACCATGTACTTCATAACCTTTCTCAAGTAAAAGTTCGGCGAGGTAAGAGCCATCTTGCCCTGTAATACCTGTAATGAGAGCTTTTTTAGTCAATGTATTATGTTAATAATTTATTTCTTTTAAATTTAAAAGGAGCAAAAGAGAAAATCACTTCATAGCGCATTAACCTAAACAAACCCAATATAAAAAGACCTATTAAAAAACCAAAGAACGTTCCAAAAACAGTTATGAGAGCTCTATATGGTTTTGACTTTTCTGTTGGTAGAAAAGGAGGATCAACAAGATCCAAGATGAAGTATTCATCTATTTCAGCAAGCATGAGAATTTTGAGATTTTTTTCTTTGAGTTTATTTAGAAGTAAATTTAAATCACGCATTGAAGTTTCGGCAATAATATTATCAAGATAAACAATGGAGCGCTGAGCTCTGCCAACTTCAATATCTTTAACTTTATCATTTACTTCTCTTACCAAGTTAGTCAGGAGTTCTTGAGAAAAGTAAGGAGAAACATGCTCAAAACCAAGTTTTGTGTATTTTGTCTTTCTATCAGTCTCGATGGTAAATCTTAATAAAAAAGCTTTGTAAATATCGTAGTCAGAAGGCATATAATCTAACTTATCCTCATCGGCGTTATATCCACTAGCCGTGTAAACAATTGAACCCTCTTCCCACCTCTTAGCGTGAAGTAGTTCAGGTAAATAATCATATTTCTTTACAAAATCTACTACAAAAGCCTTTGATACCAGTAGCTCTTTTGCCAAAATTACATTTGGATCGGTATCAACACTATCACCGAAAGTGACAAGAGATGAGAGTCCTCCAAAGTCAAAACCTCCAACACCTCCTCCTGACAAAGAAACGTCTAACTGAGTATCTTTAGGCATCAAAGTAACATTAGAAATATAATTGTTTGGTAAAATGAGAGCAACGGTAACTGAAATGATCGCGGCAATAGAACTAAAAAGAGTTAAAAAATTTCTTTGTGACCACATCCACGTGGTCATCTCATAGAGGTCTACCGAGTCTGAGTTGTTATTTTCGAAGGATTCTTCCATATCTATATTTTAACTCTAATCATGAAGAGCATGTACATAAATCTCTTAAAACTAATCTCTACCGTATTTATCTGAGTATCTTACAATATCGTCTTCACCAAGATAGCTACCCAATTGTACTTCAATTATTTCAACATCTGAATCAGTTGGATTGGCTAAAGAATGTATAACTTCTTTGCCTATAGATATCATGCTACCTACCGGATATCGCTCTATATTATCTCCTACTTGAATTTCTGCTTCACCCTTTATTACGACCCATCTTTCTGATCTGTGAAAATGCTTTTGAACTGATAATTGTTCTTTAGGATAGACATGGATTCTCTTTACCTGATAGTTATTACCTCCATCAATTGTTTCATACCAGCCCCATGGTCGGAAAACTTTCTCATTAGAATCAAAGATGCCTTTTTCTTCGTTATTTATCTTATCAAGAATCTTATTAGCATTTTCTCTTTTGTTTAAGTTTGTAATTAACAAGGCATCTGGGGTATCAATAATTGCAAGGTTATCAACACCTGAAACACCGACTGTCCTTGTTTGGGAATATATGAGATTACTTCTTGAATCATCTATAAATATTTTTTCTCCAAGAATAGCATTATCGCTTTCGGTAGATTCTAAGTTTAATTCTTTGATGCTGTGCCAAGAACCAACGTCTGACCATTTGCCTAGAAATTCTGAGGTGTAGGTATTGCTAGATTTTTCTAGAATTGCGTAGTCGATAGAGATATTTGGCAATTTCTGAAATTCTTCTTTATTAATCTCTATGAATTTATCTCTTTGAAAAAATTCAAGGCTAACTTTATTTGATTCCTTCCAAAGACTGCTAAATTCTTGGATTATAAAGTTTGAATTAAATATATTTATACCGCTATTCCAATAAAATTCATTTGTTGATAAGTATTTCCTTGCGGTCTCTAGGTCTGGCTTCTCTTTGAAAAGGATTATTTTCTTAAGTACATCGTCATTATTTGTATGATGTATGTAACCATATCCCACCTCTGGAGAAGTGGGCTTTATACCAAAAGTGATAAGTTGATCTTTTTGCTTTACCTTCATTGCGTTATCAACCGTTCTTGCAAGAACATCTTGCTCGTAATGATGATCAGATGGCATAACTAGTATCTCTGATTCCTTGTCTTGTTTTTGGATATATTTTGATGCAGCAAAAATAGCTGGGGCAGTGTTTCTTCCTTCAGGTTCAATTAAAACTAAACAATTTAAATCTTTAAATTCTTTCAGAGTGTTTTCGATCAGCTTTAGATGATTTTGTCCTGCTACAATCAAAATTCCTCTTAAATTAGATAGATTAGAAGCTCTTGTGATTGAATTTGAAAGTAGAGAGCCTGAACTATCTATATCAATGAATTGTTTGGGATAAGATCCTCTTGATAATGGCCAAAGTCTCTTTCCCGATCCACCCGCGAGAATCACGGCCCATAGATGTTTCTTAGTTTTATTACTCATTTGAATTTCTACTTTAAATAGTTAAAAAGCTGATTAAATCTTTTACTCCAAGTATGATCATTTAAAGCTCTTCGATGTCCTGCTTCTGAAATTTTCTTAGCTTGCGCAACATGGTTAGAATAATAATTTGCTTTTTCAATTAAATCAGTTTCATTACCGAAAGGAATTGCCTCTTTTCCTCTCTCGTAAAAAAAGTCAAATTCCTCAGAATCTTGAGTCAATAACATTGATCCAGAAAGTGGGATTTCAAAATCTCTGAAGTTACACCCAAACGTAACCTCATGATTTAAAAAATCATTATCTTTTCTTGATTCAGGAAAATTCAGAGATACTATTGATCTAGATAATATCTTTCTGTAATTCTTGTCATCTGGAACTCCTCCCACCTCAGTCAATTGCATAATTTGCTTTTGAATTAAAATTCTTTCACTTTTATTTAAATTTTTAAGTCTTTTTTCATTTGTATTTAAGTTATATATAAATGGTGCAACATACAATCTAAGAAAATTGGGAATATTATTACTGAGATACCAACCAGGACCAAACAACTTTAAATCTATACCTGATTGTAAGAGCCTCCAAATATAGTATGGTCTTTTCCCATATGCTGAACCAACAAAAGATATCCCTATATCCTGATTACCTGAGATTTCATAAAGATTTTCGTTCGCGGCCATGGGTAACCAATAATTATTTGCACCAACAGAGTCGTATAAGGCTTTATGATTTTTTGATATGTAGGTATTTAACCCTATATAAGGAGAATTTATTTTGTGCAGGATATCAAATTGATGGCTATTGCAAGTCCAATTCACAGTGAAAACCTCATCTTTAAGCTCTTTGTATAAATTAGGTGTAACTTGCTCATCAGATAAAAAACCTAAGAAATAATCGAAAGGGGCTTCTTGCTTATAAATAGAGATTATGTGCTCTTCAAGTATTTGTTTCTGATTCTCCGGAGTTTCTGTCTGGTGCTGTTTTAGAAAGTCATCAAATTGAATAATTGTGACTTCATGGCCCAAATTAATAAGTGACTCATAAATATTGTCTTTGAATATTGCACTGTTTGGGACAGGAGCAGCAGCTGATCCCATAACTAGCAAAATTTTAAGGCTTTTATCTTTCATCGAGATAGATAAACAAAGTTAAGAATCAAAAAGAATATAAAAACCATTATAAACCTAGTAAAAAATATGAAAATTCTTGATTTGCTATCAAATAGTGCCAAGAGAGGTATAGCTAAAGAGTAGTAAACAGTATGCTTGCCTCCATAAACTAAGATACCTGATAAATAAAATAGTGAGAAGATAAGAAGGATCATAAACTGCAACCTGCTCGGTCTATTGTTAACAAGAAAGATCAATAAGCTCAGAAATAATGTTAAATTGAAAACTGAAGTTAGATAACCTGGAATATGATATTCATAACCTGTTACTTGATATAAAACTTGTGTCCAAGGAAACGGCCCTACAACAGAATATATAAAAGAAACTGGTAATTGGAAGAATTTACTTAGAAAGTCTATATTTAAAAACCTTCCAAGAAAGGTATCTATTAGAATTGGTGTAAGAGCAACTAAACCAATCAAGGCAAAAATGAAGGCAATAAGGTTTGATTTTTTGAAGTTTCTAAAATTATAGATTACGGAATAAACCATGTTTGTCCCAAAACCAACAATAAGTGGTATCAAGAAGTAAACTTCTCTAACCAAGCTGGCAATCCAGCTAGCAAAGCCAATAATCGCAATTTTGAATAAACCATTACTTGAAAAGAAAAAAACTAGGAGAAAAACACTATAAAATACCAACATTTGTCCGAATGTGTCTCTTGATAAAATTGAAGTTATCATTTCGAAGGGCTGTAAAAGCACAATCAAAAAGCAGAATATGGCATTCCTGCTGTTTTCATTAATTTTCAAAGAAATAAGATAGACTAAAAAAGCTGCATATACAGTTACTAGAGAATTAAAAGTTGCAATGGTTAAGGACTTCACTCCGCCAAAATAAAAGAGAAAAGACATAATATATATCATCTCGTAATTTTTATTTTGCTCAGCATATCCAGCTACTGTATCTGCGTCTGCGGTCCCTGCGGTCCCTGCAGCAAACATATCCATCGAATCAAAAAGCCACATATACTCTTCGAGATAGGAAAAGTCTGAAGAAGAGTGACGAAAATAGTCAGGTTCTAAAAAAAATAAATAATGTGCAATCCCTATGGTCAACCTTATAAGAAAAAATATAAGTGCATACTTTAGAATAGACATTACAAAATACTTTTGAAGCATGAAATAAAAAAAGAAAATTGCTATTAGTCCCCCAGAGGTAGCAATCAAAAGGCTCGTGCCGTTATTCATTTCTTCATTGGATAGGGACAAAACTGCTAGATATAATCCAAAAGACGCTGCTATTAAGAAAGAGACTTGAATAGGGAATAAACTCCCGGTATTTCTTAATAATTGATTAACACTCAGCATAAATGTCATTGTAAGAGAATAAGGTCTCTAATGCTTTAAAATTCCAAAAGAATGCTTTCTAGGTTGCGTGAATACAATTCTATTTTATAGCTTTGAAAATTAACCAGCCTAAGTCTCTTACTCTCTTACTAAAAATGATTAACAGAAATAGTAGAAGAGTAGTAAGAAGGAAACTTAAGACATTATTAAATACGCTGTCCTTTACAACATTAAAAATTCCTATAAACAAAGCAAGCAGATACACAGTTAGCTCATATATAGAGCCGGGATAAAAAATTTTATAAATATAGTCTCCTGTTTTTTCTTGAATTAATTTAGCTACATAAAATAAAGCTATGAGGGAGGAAATTATTCCAGCTAGAGGGAGGCCGAAGATATCGAAGTTACTAACCAATATATATGTGAGAGTTAATCTAACTATAGACTCGCCAATACTTATATATGCTACGGATTTAAAGTTACCAGACGTATAAAGGATAGAGTTAAACAAGTGTAGTTTGGCTACCAAAAAAACATTAAATGCCATTAAAAGCACGAACGAATAATCGAAAATCAGCTCCTCTTCAAGCCACAAAAATATAAGAGGGCCTAGACTTGCGATAATTATAGATGTACCAAATAAGTGAATTAGTTGAAAACTATAAATAGTATTTTTGACAACTTCACGAAGCCTATCTCTTTCTAGCCCTGAAAAAATATGAGAAAGTGAGGTGTAGGTAGAAGTTGCTATTCCTGTTGAAAACATTTGTATAGCAACAAAGATTCTCTTCAGAATTGATATGAAGGCGGCAATCTCAGTAGAAAAGAGAATGCCCGCTACGGCAGTCTCTATATTCTCAGACGTAATAGCTGAAAATCTTCTTAAATACAGAAATTTTATATCTTTAAATAATGATAAAAATCCTAAGTTTGAAAAGGTTATTAAACTCTCTTTGAGATACCTCCCCCAAAGAACTATCACTGTCAAAAAATATAAGACTACTCTAAGAAAATTAGGGAATAAAATACCCAATGCCAAAGCGATTATTCCAAGATCATTTATTAAGCCCACAACTATCACAAAAGGCGAGGTAATTATGGAAAGAAAATTTATAACATTATCTTTAAATGTTTGTAGCAAGGACTGGAGAAATGAGCTTAATATACTGTAAATAGGAACGAGACATATAGCAAGTATGTAAAGCTTCATAGCGCTCTCAAGTCTTTCTAATTGACCATTATTTTCATAATTGATTAGGTCTGGAACAAATGAAGCAATGATCAAGCCAAAGCAGAGTGTAATAATCATGAAAAAGGTTGCTATCAGAAAAGATGAAAGAAATGTTCCCTGAAATTCCTTATCAGAGTCATCATTAAAATGCTTTGATAGACGTTGAGAGCAAACTGACGAGATGCCGGGATCGATTAGCATAATTATATTGATTGTTGCTATAGCAGTCAGCCATGCGCCATAGTCAGATAAACTCATATATTTCAAATAAAGCGGAACCAAAACGATTGAATTTATAATTAGGACAATGCTAGTACCATAATTGAATAATACATTTACGAATGTAGCCTTGGTTTTGTTTATTTCGGAAGAGTTTATTCTCACGTTAGAGATTTAAGCTTTTAATTACTGAATCATTTTGATCAAAATAAGTTACTTGCTCGAAAGTTGCCCTTGCATTTGATGACAACTTCTTCCATAAGCTTGGATCCTCTATAAGCAATTGCATATCTTTAATCATTTTATCTAAATCAGACATTGGCGAAACGAGAGCATTTTCTCCATCTACTAGAAAATCTTTATGTGCTCCAACATCAAATGCCAATACAGGTTTTTGTAACCCCATAGCTTCAAGTAAAGCAAATTCACCGGTGGAAGGATAGTTTGAAGTTATTATTACAGCTAAGGAATTTGCAACATAAGATAGAAAGTCTTTGTGAGAATCCAGCCCAGAAATGACTTCAAGCTTTCCAGAATTAATATACTCATTCAGATTGTTGGTCTCTATAAATTTTTTTGCGACATTTTCATTATAAATAATCATATTAAATTTAAGGTTAGTCGTTGCATTTGAATGTATAAGCTGAGGAACAAAATGCGAGCCTTTTGCTTCGCTAATTTGACCTGAGATGAGGAAGTAATTGCCCTTACTCGAGGCAATTCCATCTAGCCCTGCAGGTTCAAAAAAAATATTTGATGATTTTGCTTTAATATCATCTAGCCCATACATCTTGAAAGTCTTACGTTGGGATTTAGAATATCCTAGCAAAGCACTAGCCTTCAAAAATCGCTTTCTTGAGAGAACCTTCTCTATTATTCCCTTCATGTAAGGCACTGGATTATTTGTGTCCAAGCATCTATTAATAAATGCATGAGTAAAATTTTGATTCATACACTTGAAACATTCTCCATTCTTTAAGCCAGCAAAATTTTTAAGGCACCAAAACTCATTAGTAAGGGGTAAATATATATAAGGTAAATCCGACCGCTCGGAATTCAAATAATCAATTGAAACTTTATTACTTATAGTGCCAAAATAAAATACTAAGTCAGGCCTAAAAAGCTCAATTAGCTCCTTAAATTCTTCGATAACTTTTTTTTTCTTAGGAAAGAACTGATCAAAAAACCTGTAAGGCTCTTTAATAAAATAATCTATGCCTTCTGACTGTAAAAATTTTTCTTTCTGAGAAGAAAAGCCTGGAACATCTTCTGCAAACAAACCCACATGATGTCCTTGTTTTTTTAATGTTTTCGCAAGGAATTGGGTGGATCTATGTCCCGAATCATTGCCCCATATTGAGTCTGGTATGACTAGTATTCTTTTCATGAGATATGCATATTAGCTTGGACTCATCAAATTGGTGCCCGGGGCCGGACTCGAACCGGCACGAAGTTTCCTTCGAGGGATTTTAAGTCCCTTGTGTCTACCAATTCC
>MDTA01224598.1_pt1 | contig 38810 bp, 38 predicted proteins | sample 811151 | NCBI WGS metagenome assembly MDTA01 (sample SAMN05326648, study PRJNA326480) | marine metagenome | isolation source: seawater | place: Indian Ocean: South | collected 2010
CTGCTGGTGCTGCTGCGTCTGGTGCTGCTGCTTGTGGAGGTGGTTGGGTATCACCCCAGTTTATTTGTGGATCCGGTGCTGCTGCTGCAGCTGCGGCTGGTGCTGCTGCTTTTGCTGCTTTTGCGCTACCCCCGATGGAATCGGGTGTATCAAATGACTTTTGTGATTTTGCACTGAGAACATCTGCGTCACCTACTGTACCAGGTGAACTGGTGGCATCTGTCTTTCCTGCGGCAGGTGCAGGTGCACTGGGGGCATCTGTCTCTCCTGCGGCAGGTGCACTGGGAGCATCTGTCTCTCCTGCGGCAGGTGCACTTGGGGCGTCTGTCTCTCCTGCGGCAGGTGCACTGGCGACACCTTTAAATTTTTGGAACGGCATTTCCCGACTATCGAAATTCAAAACCGAAAAAGCCTGTTCGTTCGCTCTAAGATTTAATTGGAAAGTCTCAGAATCTTCAGTTGGTTTCCAAAAAAAATCAGTCTCAATTTCAATTGATTTTTTTTCCGGACTCTCAGATTTTCTCCACGGATCACTTATAAATTTCTTTATAGTCCATTGCATATCAGTTTCAGAAAAAATTCTTCGCCTCTTCTGTATTTCAGCGTCTCCTGATGGTTTAATTTTTGACATCAATAAATTATGATCTCTCATCTCTGGTAGTGTCGCATGCACAAATATTCCCACACACTCTTCGGTAGCTGTGTCCAAGATGTCCGTCCGAGCAACAGGAAATGGTGCGTACGACTTCCTGTTAATTTGGTTAACAGGAACAAAACGTGCGATTGTGTTACTTTGCTCGTTATATGACAACTCACCCATTTCGTGTAACTCTGGATATCTGAATGTATGTATTTTTTTAGATTTATATTGCGACTCTAGATTCCTGTATCTTGGGTCGCTGTCGTCACTTACATTTGGAATACAGCCTTTCTGAAGTATTATAATTTCTCCCTTCGCTGCGCTACTTATGATAGCGTCATTGGAGACAATGAATGTATGTCGGTTTAAATAACCCTTCTCCTCTTGTTTTTTCATAATTATCTGCGTAGAAAATTGATCAACTTTTTCTCGATCGTACTCGTCGTTTTTATCGTCCATTGAATATGAGACGAAATGTGCTTTCGCTACGGCTTTTAAGATTATTTCCGTGAAAGCTCTATTCAATCTATCAGAAATGTTTTGTTTGTATTTTTCTTTTGATTCACCCCCTAAAAATTGTATAAGTTGTTCCCTGTGTTTATCATTTTGTATTAAACTAAACATTTCCTGTGTTTCCCGTGACAAACAGTCTTCCATATCAGCGTATACTTTGTCGTTTAAACCATATGCAAACACATAACCAACATCTATACCACTTATTACATTTTCATTTCCATTAACTGCTACTTTCAAAGGTAATCCTAAATATTTACATGCTTTAAAGATACTATCTCTATCTACATTTATATTGAGTTTATCAACTGAGTCTTTTTTTAATTTTAGAAGATGGTTGTTGATCGAATTTCTGGGGAATGTTCGAGCGATTAGTAGTGTTTCAATCACACTGCGCATTTCATGGTATTCTTTTAATAATTCAATTTTCTTTTTTTCGCTTAAATTATCGGCATTTAAAGAAAGAGTTTCTCGTCGTCTCTTATTGAAATATGTGCTAAAGTCCTCGTTGTCTGGACCAAAACCTACAGATTTAACTGATGCATCGGGCATAGGTCTGTAATCTTTGAGAACTTCCGCTAAAAGCTTTTTGTCTCTCGGTTTTTTGTCTGACGTATTATACCACATAGAATCAGTTACTCCAACTGATGAAATTTGATCTGGCAAGAAAGCGTTCGGTTCGTGGACTGCTGAGCTTATATCTACACCAGTGCTACTTGATGTTTGAGCACATATGATTACCTTTTCGAAGTAGTCTGATCTTGATTTCATTTTGATTCCTTCTTGTGTTGTAAAATGGTATCCACGTGCTGTTTGTTTATCGAACGTTTGGTTTTTTTCAATTGCGTATGTGACAAATGATGGTGGTGGATCTTCAAGCAGGTCACTTACTATTCGTTCTTCTAAATCAGGATCAATTGTTTCTGTTCTTTTCTTGTATGCATCTGGTATATAAGGAAGTAATAATATTTTACAATTTCTGCAAATGGCTATGTCAATAGATGCTGCGTAAAACTGTTTTACACATTCCCTGATGTTCGTAATATCTGTATTTTTTAAAGGTAGCATAAATTCTCTCGTGTACTCATCATCTGTATTATGTATGTCAGATATGTTGGGCGCAGGTGTAAATATTAGTGAACACGGAACCGCGATATCTACCAATGTCTTATATTCCTGAATTCCTTCATTCACAGTTTCTTCAACACCTGGTCGTACCATTACCTCCTGGTCTTCCAATATAAAAGATTTGTAATAATTATTTTTTTGCGTGATATCTGTGTAGTCAACACCTTGTATGGTTCGTGCTGTAGAAATTTCTTTTTTATGCACATGAGCATTTGGTGGTATGCGAATACCCCAGTAATACTGCAAGTTCTGTAGACTCTCCTCTGCTCTTTTTGAATCTTTATGTGTCGCACGTAGCCATGCCATAAGTATATCAAATTCATAATCGTTTTCATTTTCTTCTTTCCTCAGTAAATCTTTTTTCTCGGTAACAGCAAAACGCAGTCGACCACCTGGTAAGAAAGGATTCGAGGGAACGACGACCGCAATCTTACATGGATTAAAGAAAACATCAGTGTTTTTTAATTTCGCAACCTGGACTCTCTGTGATCTTGAAAAAATTAATAGATTTTCAAGAATAGTGTAATCACTTGTTTCAAATATTTTTCGTTTCTCTTCAGAAGTTCTATTGTTGTAAGCATACTCGTGGTATGTCCTACAACTATTTTTATATTCCGTTTTCTTTTCCTCGTCGTCAGTGCTTGTCGTGGTCAATCTATACATTGGCGTCATCCCAACTGTCAGTGGGAAGAAAACTTTACAATACTCATCGAGGTATGTTGTATTAAGTATTTGCATTTCTGGGCTGATGACACGCAAATCTTCAAGTGAGCCGAATGATTCCTTTACAAAATCAAATTTCAAGAACGAATCTGTTCTATGATCTGGGTCCCATATGTGCTTATAAAAACCCTTCGCCGCCATCCATAGAACTAGAAGATTTTGAGTACTCCCAACGATGTCATTGATCACGTAATTATCTCTTTCATCTGCTTCGTTATAGGAAAATTCTCCAGCTTTCACAGAAGAGTGCAATTCGACGATTTCTTCATCATCGAAGTCGAAATCACCTTGCTCATATTCGGTGTCGAACTGAAACTCATCTGCCAATTGAGTTTCTTCTGGATTTTCATTTACAATTGTGGTGGTAGTGGTGTCACTATCACCGCGTCCCATAACAAAATTTACGGCTCTATTGAGAAGACTATCAGGATCCTCTCTGCTACCTGAGATTCGACCTTTGATATCATCGACATAACCTCCATCACTTAGAACTTCGTATCCCTGATACAGAGCAAAAGGTATACCGATGACCGGAATCAAATAAAAATATTTCATATTGAAAGGTTTACCGGGTGAGTATAACGAACGTTTTATCTTTTTACCGCTTATATCCTTCTCCTGGAACACCGAAAAATTCTGATTCAGAATAGCAGCCAATAATATATTTGGGCTCAAGTAATAGTCAAGCCTATCAAATAAATACTGAATACAGTCTTTTATGCTCTTTTCCGTAATTGATTCTTCAGATTGTCTGTAATATTCTCTATATGTTTTGTTAAACTCAACTACATCCGACACGTCAAACAAAGACGCATCGTATTCTAGCTTATCCCGAATATACAGTTTCTGTAAAGTTACCGGAACCGGGACAAATGCAATAGTTTCAACCCAAGAAACCGCTGTAAGCAAACTTGCTTCTTGGGCTACGTAAGAGGCAATATCTTGATCGACTGTTTTAAACTTATTTTTCTTATGTGTCTGAAATTGTGTAACTCTCCTGTCATACTTTTCGTCAATTTTTTCTGGCATACCAGGTGACTTTTCGTCACAATAACGGATATACGCTTCGATTTTGGCATCCAGAGCCTTTAGCGCGTCGTCGTCCTTTAACCATATCCTACTTCTATCAATTTTCAATTTTTTACTTTCAAGGTACTCTCTTGATATATTCTCGAACATGTTAACACTTATGGCTTTCAATGCCAGTTTACATTTCTGAAATAAATCTTTGTAAGCTTGGTATTTCTTGAAAACTCTGTATTTACCTGAGAATTCGAAGTACGAACTTTTATCTTCTAGATGTGAATGTGTTCTTGCCAGGAGCAATGCCTTTTTTAGTTCGCCATCTTGTTTCGTGACACTTTCAGTTATTTTACCCATTTCCACGAATCCAAATTCATATTTGATCCCTGCTTGGATAGTCAATGCGTCTTCGACGTTTTTGAAACTTTTTGTACCTGTAGTAGCTACTGTGTCCTGAACAGTGTCGCTAAGTTTAGTGGCCATATTTTCTAAGTTTCCGGCTACACCAAGATTAGAAAGACTAGTCAAATCAGTTGAAGAATTTCCCTGACTGGTTAAAGCTTTTACACCGGGTATAGTGGATGTATCAAAACTGGTTAAAGCTTTTAAACCGGGTATAGTGGATGTATCAATTCCTGTACGCTTTTTAAATTGCTCTGTACCCGAAGCAAGCAATGTTACAAAAAAAGCAAGTGTTTGGGTCAACAGTTTTGAGTACATATTTGAAGTAGTAGAGAAAAAAAATCTCATTCAATGTAAATGCTTGAGTACACACCGGTGTCACTTGCGTTCAGACGTCCATATATCACACCCGCTATTATAGAGCATACGTCAGACGTGTCCGCTGATGTCAAACAAGAAGTGAAAACAGTAATGCCTTCAATAGAAGAATTACCTCAATCAATGAGTCTTAAGATTGAAATGAGTCATGTACTAATGGCAAACCTTGTATGCACGATATTACAGATGTTAGTCATGGTTCTTTTTATTGCGAAAAGAAGCTAAGTGGCTAGGTTTTTTTTCTCCTACTTCCTAAATGGATCTACAAAACCTGCTAGATTCGTGTAAAATGGGTGCAGCTTGCGATAAAAAGAAAACAATAGCAACACATATGCATTTTAAATCACACCCAACGTATCTATCTATGCGACCGTATGACGAAACAAAGTTGCTTCACTTGATGGCAAAATACACTGAACAAGGTATACCGATGTACATGCATGAATGTTTCAGGTCGTGTAAATTTGCACTTGTATTCGACATAGATCATGAAATCGATGTTGGTATGAAGCCGAAGGAATTAAAGGATATACTGAAACCGATATACCGGGCAGTGAGAGATTTTTTCGAAACAAGTGTCACCGATTTCAATTGTATTGTGTATAATGCTTCATATGAAAAAAAAATAAGTTATCACGTTCATTGGCCGGATTTAATAGTCAACCAGCAGACAGCAAAGGAATTGTACGATTACATTTATAAAATAGATAATGACATGCACGACTATATAGATTTCCAGGTAGCTCAGAATTGCAGTTTGCGTATGCCCTTTTCGGATAAGTTTGATAACAATATAAAGGGACCTGCGTTTAGCCGTAAGCTTATGTTCCAAGCCGCATATAATTGTAACGGTGTGTCTGGGAAAATATACTTCCCTGACTGGATAAATGACACATTTGAATTGTTGACAAGGTCAGTGGTTCGTAGACCTGATTCGACACCGTTGACAAAACTCAAGAGAAACCATACCAATATCGTCTCACTCGTGGGTCAGACCACTGAGCCACTTCCTATTGATATTGACATGGAAGAGCACGAAGCATCGGATTTCATGAAGATGCCACCAGAATATTACTCGTTGATTCGCATGGAAAGTGTCATTCTATATCTACAGGATAAGTACGTAGAAGACAGAGACACATTTTTCGACAAAATCGTTACGTACATGAACAATTTCGTATGTATGATAAGCGACCACCCGGGTAAGACGATTTTTTTACTACGTAGAAGCTGTCCAACTGGTGGGGATCAGCAATTCACGTACGTACAGAAAAACCAAAAAGACTTCTTGCAAGTCGTGGAACATATCAAGGTGGAACAGCGTCTTCAGACGAGCGACAAGGCAAAAAAGACAATAACAACCAGCATAGGAAACGTGTGGATGACACACCCCAAAAGAAAATGCTTCAGTTCGATCGTGTTCTCACCTGAGCCAGGTAAATGCTCGGGTAACGATTTTAATATGTTCCAAGGATTACGTATAACAAGCAACATAAGTAGAGACGTCGTACATGCATCTAGCGTTGACTATAAAGAATATATCAAACCTATACTCACTCATCTTAGAACGGTATGGTGCGACGACGACGAGCACACATATGAGTACGTTGTGCGTTGGCTCGCACACGCAACTTTGAAACCTTGGGTGAAAATCGGAACTGCGCTTGTTCTTGTTGGCGGGGAAGGGTGTGGAAAAAGTATGGTAGTTGATGCGATCGGTAAAGTTTTCGGGTGTCATTATCTCCACATAATGGATATGGAGGATATGTTGGGTAAATTTTGTTCTATACTTGAAGACAAGCTTTTTGTTTTTTCAGACGAAGCTTTTTGGGGTGGATGCAAATCGTTAGCCGGTAAATTGAAAGGGATGATAACCGAACCTGAAGTAAGAGTAGAAAGAAAGGGGTTTGATTGTTACTACGTAAACAGCTACTCGAATTTCATAATAGCAAGTAATAACTCGCATGCTGTCCCAGCCGGAGAAGGTGCCAGGAGGTGGGTTTGTCTAGGATGTTCTAACCGCCACCAAGGCGATACAAATTATTTCAGTAAGTTGAAGTCAACTTTATGTGACAATGATTACATGGGTATCAAATGTTTACTGCACTACTTTGCGTCTGACTTGGATATCGAAAACTGGATACCCCAGAAAGTCCCAGTGACGAATCTCTTGCGCGCACAAAAACAAAATAGTTACGACAGCATTGAATTGTTTTGGGACGCTGTGCTAAATCGAGCATACGTTGTGCCTTGGGTCGAATATCAATATATCGATCCATATTATGAAGATCAATCTGAAATAAGAAAAACATATGGCGAAAAGTTCGAGTATCAATTATTAACGTTTCAGAAACTGTATCAAATATATAAAGAAGAAATGTCTGGTCAGTTCGGAAAAGTATTCGCAGCACAAAGGTTCAAGCAGTATATGAGAGATAAAAACTTCTATACCAAAGTGGACGCACCCGAATGGGCAGACTGCAAGCGGGAAGTATGGCTCTGTATAAACATCACCAACTGTCGCCACGAATGGAAAATACATCACTGCGATCCTGATATGCTATTTGAATGCTCGTAAAAATTCCAGATAGGAGAAGAGCCCAATAGCTCCTAGTATTATTTAAATGCTTGTGTCAAAGAAGCCGAATAACTTCTCAGACATCAGAAAGATCAATAGCTTCTTCATCTTCTTCATCGGAGATGGAGTAGTCAGCCCATGCCTAGGTTTTTATATGTTACTCGGAAATTTGAGTGAATTAAAACTTAATTTTGTTTTTTCACTGCTTTTTATTTTTATTTTTATTTTTTTTTTTTTTTTTTAAGTTAAAAGAGTAAAAAAAACAAAATTAAGTTTTTAATTCGTATTTTTTTCCGAGTAACATTTTTTAATTCAAAGTATTTTCCGTGTTACATTTAACAAAAAAGAACGAATTTTTCCGTGCAACAGCTAGTTATGTCAACTAATCTAGAAGTACCTTCCTACTTTTCTCCTCCTTGTCCGTCTTCGCAACAACCCAGTTCTCATCGACTTCGACAATTCCTCCATACAGCATAGTGTCTCTCGCATCATTCTGCATAGGGACGGTGAATAGTTCATCGATTTTTTCCCCAGAAGGACTATCGTCAATGGATGTAGGTGGAGGGCAAGATGTCAGTATATCCGGTCGCTGTCCTCCATTGAGCATATCCAATAACTGAAGCACCTTTTCATCTCCGATCTCATTGACGACATTCTCTACGAAAATCTGACATCGCTCTGAACCTAAGTTCACAAACGCTTTGCCCAATTCTCTTGTGACGTGTAAACCACCGTTCACCGTCGAAAGGAGAGAAACTACTCGCTCCGTCCCCACTTCCTTGCAAACGTTGTCGATGAAAATTTGACACCGTTCGACACCAAGTGATATGAAAGCTTGGCCGTACTGATCACTCACATCACTCGCTGCGATACTCACGGAACTCATCAAGTTATCCTCATTTCGTTCCGTGCAAGACGCAAGATATGAAAGTGACAGTGACCCATCACCAACATGGGATTGTTGATTGACGAGTGGAGGGAAGTCTTTGTTACAGACGATGTTGAAATGAGAGTAACCTTCGTCCCTCGTCACAGTGTTCTGTTCCCAGTCCCAGCCCTCGTAGTGCCCATTGAAGTAAGGAGCATGGCTGTTGTCATAAGGCACAAAATCAATCGAACGACCGTCGTAGTAGTGCTTGTAGTTCAGATAACGCGTCTTCCTGTACCGAACTTCTGCACCGAACAACTTCGTATCCTTGACGTGTAGCCATCCGAGCTGCTTGACGTCGTTGTAGACTAGCCGCCAATTGACGTTTTGTCCCAGCTCAACTTCCCGTATCGGTTGAGTCATAACCACTTCGGGGCAAGGTGTCTGTGTCAATTCAATGAGTCGCGCCTGTGAAGATATGTTCTCAAGGAACGTGAAGTAATTCAATGTCCCACACCTCGAAAGACCTCCATGCTCTTCGAACGCATCACGGTTTTCGGGTACCATACCACACACCGCATACATGACTATAGAACACAGCAACCATTGCTCGTTGCAATGAGGCTCGCAACCGACAGGTGTCTTGTGCTCTCTGTCCTTGCCACAATTGACGATACGATTTGCATCGTACACCATGGACGCCAAGATGAGTCGTTCATTACATTCCATTACACGGATCGCATGGCTTTTGACTCCTTCGCGCCACAGTTTTACGAAGTTGTTCATCGTCTCAGACTGCTTGTACCACTTTTCCCATACCAGCTTCCCTCTATTCCTCCCCAGTGTGTTCCTTGAGAGAACACCAGCGATGTAGTCTCCTTCCTTCGGAGTCGGAACTTTCCCATTCAAAGGACGTACAGATAGCTTGAATAGGTTTTCGTAGTCTTCCGAGTTCCGGACACCTTTGTAGACTTCACGTCCGTCCACATTGATTTTTTCCGTACCGAAATCGAAGGTGTGCCAGCCGCTATGGTGGAGATGAATGTCGACTTGTGGGTAAGCATCCAATTGACGAGCCTTGCCGTAGAACATGTTGTCATACTCGAATAAAGTCAGCTTGTGATACTCATTCGCTTGGAAGCACATGTCACAGCGAACAGGCTGATTCACATGGGGTGAACATTCATTCATGCCATTATCTCGACACTCATCCAAGTACTTCTTCATGTCGCGTTTGTAGGACCTCAGACACTCGCGTACACCGCGGCCACATCCAGACGTCCTCCTGAAGTACTCCTCGTGTGTAACCATGGTGGGTGCAACATGCAGACCCTTGCCGAAGTAAAGAATCTTCCTCGAATCGCGCGGTAGACCGTGAACATGCCTAAAAAAAATCTCACTTATCTCAAATGGTCAAAGATATAACGATACCAGTTGGTATGAAAGTACCACCCGAAATGCAAGAGGTGACAAAGAAAGTATCAAATAACAAAATAATATTTGCGCTAATCCTTTTAGCTGGTTGCATAATAGCACGTTTTGCTTTTATCGTTTCTGTTATTGATGTAATACAAAAAAATAAACTAATCGGAAGCATGGCAGTTTTATCTGTGGTTTTGATCACAGTTGGATTCATTGGTCACATGTCGGTGAAAGCACAGAAAAAAAAGAAACCCAAGAATGATAAGGTGAATCTACAGTTTTTAAAGGGAAAAAAGCTCAAGTGACGTGATCTGCCCGAACTGTAGCCGGAAGATGTCGCTCTTCAGGAGGAACGCAAAGAACGAGTGGCGGCTTTCCATGGGCACCGTCTCATAGCGCATCTTGTCGAAGACGTTTAGACACAAGAGTCTCTGGCTTGGATCTTTGATAGAATACAATCCCTTTCCGAAAACCCGTTCGTCATAAGGATCATCCGGAGAGCCCTCTTGCACATCGTCGCCCATGGAGCACTGAGCCAACGTATCAATACTTCGCAAAAAAAAATCTGTGCAAATATAAATGTTTGGTTACATCCCGAAGACGGAAGTTGTTGGTCACGTTACATCCCTGAAGGGAGTAATCGAAAAAACACAGCCTACATTGTTCCATCATATCAAAGTTGGCAACTCACAGCTCAGCGACGCTATTGCCGGGAAAACTCTGAAATATGTACTCGCCGAATCAGTTGACGGTAATGCAACTTCCACGCTACCAAAAGCTATGCCTGGTCTAAAGTTTGATGTAATCATAAGCTCTGCTTCATATAGCGACGCCACGATTACAAATCATACGTTGATATTACTAGCGCAGGCAAATGACACTTTCAGAGGTATGAATCACAAAACTGAGGATGGTGGTTCAGGTGAAGTATTGTATGTATCACCAAGTAGCAATAAGGTCACACTTGAATGTAGTGGTTCAGGTGGAACAGGTGATAATAGTTCCAACTACATAGGGTGTTCAGCGAAATTCGAGTGTTTCGAACCCGGATATTGGCATGTTCATTTTTACGGAAAATGGCAACCCGAAACTATATAATCATATTTATATACACTCACATGTCATCTAAAATTAAAAATCTAACTATACGTAAATATGGTGCGAGAAGGTAGTAGTAGATATATGCATGGTATACTGCGTCGTGGGTATTTTGTTTCTGGGAATGATAAAGGTTCAGGGAGTAGTTCAGACAACAAACCATCAGGAGCAGGACCAACAGGTTCAGGCAGTGATCCTACTACTACGGCAGGTGCGTTGGGTCTGAATGACGATGCCGACATATATGGTATGAATGACGATAAAAAACCGGATCCAGCGGATGCAGATAAAGCGGACGCAGCGGATCCAGATCAGATCGATGTTAAATTTAGTGACGACAAAGACGTGCGCAAAAGTCTCTCTGAGAAGATAAAAGAGGACCCTACTCTGGCGGAACCAGTGTCCGCACAAACCAAGAAAGATATGAACGTACCCGAAGGTGCACCTGTGTATAACGTCGGCCAGCAGATACAAATTAATGGTGGAACTGTAAATATAGGTGATCTCGTTAATTCTTCTGACGTTAATGAGACGAAAGAACAACTTGCCAAGAAAAATAAGATGCTAACCGATAGTTATGAAAAATTGGGTATGGACCCCAAAGAGAATACATTTAGTGTCAACATGGGAATAAAAGGTATAAAGGTAATTGGTTTCCTCGCAATATCAGGTTTCGCTTTATTTGTTGGAATGAAGTTTTCGGCAGGAGTATTAGCATTGTGCAACATTATCGAAGAATCTTTTGCTGGTATGATGAACAATTTCACTTGGGCGAATTGCACATTTTTCGACGACACCGCAGAAGAATGTGAAGACGCAGAACCTAGTCTGGCCGGATTCATTTTTCTAGCTATTGTTTTATACGTCATATACGCAGCTTTTCTAAAAAAGAAACCAGCGCAACAACAACCCATGATGATCCCTGTCCCGATGATGCGGTAGTGCTGTCAAATAAAATCTCTGATACAGTAAATGAACATATACTTGGATGCAAATACGCTTCGGAAAGCGAGAAAACTACAAGCTAATATGTATGAAAGCAATGGTCGCATTGCGTTTGATGACGAAGGAAATGTGACCGAGTTCACAAGTCAAACAGGACAGTGGATGTCTCCGTGTATATCTGGCTGTGCTATGAACTTCCATACACATCCACCCGACTATGATACATTGTATCCAGACCACCCATCACTGCAAGATTATCATTATATATATAATGCTACGTGTAGTTTCAAAGAATTAGGTGCACATGCTATATTTACACCCGAGTTTATCTACATAATTTGGTATAATTGTGGTTAATTAAGTAAAGAAATGCTGTCGACATTGTCTCTTCGAGCACGTATAGACAAGGTATTCGATGATTTGGATGACGACCGATCCACTCCGATCTTCCGTCGAAAATATGCAGAGACAATGAGATCTCTAGGTTTTTCTGTCAACATTTTCCAGTGGTCGGATGAAATAAAACTTGAAATACCAGTCAGAAAAAAATATTCGTCGCTGTATTATAAGTTGTCGTATATCTCCATTGCTTCTTTTATATTTTATATGTACAGCCGAAATGCTGCGATTGTTGTAGCAGTGATCATGTTTTGTCTTCTGATGCTTTAGTATGTAAATATATTTTGTAAAAATATTTCTAAGCTGTTGAAAATGGAAGATCTTTCGAGACCCAAGAAGACAATCCAGAGTAGCATTCCCAATTTGACGGTCGGAGAGGAAAGAAAGCTTTTCAACCAGATCCGAAAAAGTGCAGCGTACATCACACCAGAAACGTTACTTTTTAATGGCTGGAGTGCCGGTGGTTTCGCATTGACTTATGTTATTGAGCATCACTTGAAGAGAAAACGCAAGGCCGAAAACAAGTTCATGCAAGAGGGTGCAGCTACTAAGAAAATGAAAAAGGATGGATTTGAAGATCCACTGACTGTTTCGTCATTGGATGAAAAGTCGAAGCCAGAAGAACCAGTGGCCAAGAAAGCTCCCAAGAAGAAAGCGCCCAAGAAGAAGGATGACGAAGAAGAATTGGTGCTAGAATTTGTCGAGGTGCCTTCTGTACCCAAAGCGAAACCAGCTAAGCCTGAAGCAAAGCAACCCAAAAAGAAGGCTGCGCCAAAGAAGACAACTACCAAGAAGAATGATACGAGTAGTTAAGGTATCGTTCGTATGCTATATTGCACAGCACTGTGACCATAAACAAATTCCGCAATGAAAAAATGTCGTATATATAGTTATATATCAATATTTTTTTAGTTAAAGACAGTTTTCTGGGCTCACTAATTGTATTTATTTCCATGTTCGACAACAAAAGAAGCCACTTGTCTCTATCTTCATTTGATATGATTAAAATAATCACATACACGTACGCGCGTTCGGATAAACAAAACTTCATTTGGCATGTCACAGAAAAAAAAATCAAGTAATTTCGTTTTCTTCTAAGCTTGCGACACAGTAACGAATGATGCCAAGGTTTGCGACTTGATATTGCAACACGAGCGGCATTCCCTTCTGGAGGTACAAGGTCACCTAGGTCGTCTTACTTTTACAGGATCGCCGAACTTCTAAGGCGCGACACGTGCGTAAATTTACAGGACAATCAAAAGTTCAGCAAGGCAGAGTATTTCTACGAGCAAGAAAGCGGAAGCTCTGTGCGGACCACTGGGCACAGGGTTGTGCACTTGGTGAAGGTGACGAGGTGTTTTAATGTGAAAATGCCATAGGAAGTAGCATCGTTCTTAATTCCTTCTGGTTTTTTCTTAAATCGAAAACCTTCAGTGGTTTCGTAGAGCGATAGTTCAGACGAAAGTAAACTATCATTTGATTTAAATATGATACAGTCATCCGTTGTAAGAAATTCGACGTGTGTACCCCCAGTGTTTATCAAATCCTTACATGTTTTCTGAAAGTAATACGACTGCATCTGCATAACCGTGTCAAATACATCAATGTCAAACGTCAATTCGTCTATGTTACTTAGAGACATCAGTTGCATGCGGTAATGATTTTTACTACTTTTTTCTATGCTATCAATTGAAATTTGCATGTAGTTCGGTTCGTCTTCGTAATAGCGTAGCGTAATCGCATCGGCGGTGGTGATGGTTTTAATGACCTCGGTTATCGAAATGAAACGTAGTTCATAAAATACATCGAAATAAATAACTATCTAAGCTGGCTGACTAAGCTTACCTTGTAGAAGGTGTTGAGGTTGACCCCTACGTAATATTCTCCGTCGCACGAGTAACGCTCGATGTTGTCCTTAAATAGTAGAAGTTGCACAATTATAGATTTCGTATTGTCCATCGAGACCAAGCTCAGTCCATTTGGAGTAAATTTCAAAGTGCAGTCCACCAAAATTTCTTTAAGGCTTTCGGTCATCGTACGAAACGGAATCGACTGAACCGTTTCGAAAACGAAGCCTTGTCTTCGGTCTTCGGTCTTCGAACCCTTGTCTTCATTGGACATACAAGAAGCTTTGGAAATAAAAGTCTGAGCCAGACTAAATGGTTACTCCTGCCTCAAATGCAGCGAAAATTGAAGGTAACAAGAAGGAATTAAGTAAAGTAAAGAAAGCTATGGGTATACTTTCTAAGCTAGCTTTAAAAAGGAAAAAGGGTATGTCGACAAAAGCAGAGGATGGTAAACTAAAAGGTTTAATTAAAACATATGGTCCGATTTTCTTAATGATTTTAACTGCAATTGGTGGATTAGGCTACGGACTGAAGAAGGACAGAGAAATTGCCAAAAGGAAAATGAAAGAGCTGGAAATGGCGAACCCCAGTGCATATCACACTGGTGTAGATGCGACTATACAAAAGGGTTACGGTAAAAAATACTTCGGCTTGGCAAATGACTACAGTAAACCAATTTATGTGACCAATCCAGCCACCGAAGGGTTGACGCAGCTTAGTGATGGCCGTTACTACGATACATCTCAATTTGGAAATCAAGACTGGAAATCACAGAGTATGCTAAGAGATAAGTTTAAAAAACATTACGATGGTAGCTATCACGATAGAGCAATGGATTATGTTGACAGAGGAGATGCGTACTTGAATCGTGCATATGAAGACGGTAGAGAACGAAGTAAAAGTGCGTTTCGTAAAGCATCCGATTGGGTAAACAAAAAATTAGGTAGATCGTCTCAAAGGAGAAGAGCGTCGTCTCAAAGGAGAAAACGTAATAAGTACTCGAGAAGACGTAATTCGCGAAGAAATTCACGAAGAAGGTAAAATTATTATGTTCAGATCGATAAATGGAAAGGGTTACAACCAAATACTTGCTGGATCAGGTTACTGCCGGTGTTGTAGTGCATAACAGCTTACCGAAAATAGACAAAGTTTTTTCAAAAATGATTGTGCACGATGAGTTGGATACTTCCAGTCGAAACGGTGACAATTTTTTTGACTGTTTTAGCGCAAATCGTAACAACATACAAAGATTAAATTTCTTAAAAAAAAGATGTGAACAAAATAAGGCTCAAGATGGCAAAAAAACACGCAAAATTTCTGATCCAAGATGATATTACCAGGTATTCGTCTGGTAATACCTATAACGATGTTTCGGATGCACCGATGCAGTTACTACGAGTACATGAAGAGTTACACAAGACGAAACCAGTTTGTTTCTACGATATGCACCCCTTTGAACATGAATCGATTGGACTCCCATGTAGATACCACAATAGAATTTTTACTGTATGGGGTCACTTTTGTTCATACGAGTGCGCGCGCTCTTATGCAATCGAAACAAATGTATCCGGTGTCAATGATCGGAAAATTTCGATGTTGGCTTTGATGGCCGCGAAAGCTCATGGAAAATACTATAAAGTTGAAAGAGCACCCAACAAGCTTTTGTTAAATATGTTCGGTGGTCCCCTTGACATAAATCAATGGAGATCCGAGCTAAAGAGCAACCGACAATGGGTCGAAAAAGAATGCAATTACAGAACTTACCTCACATATGAGTGTTATTTGAATCAAGAATGTTTTTCTTCATCTAAACCTCCTGGCAAAAATAGCAATAGAAGCACTAATACAGCAGAAAACAAGGATATCGTTGGGTTGAAACGGGGCAAAACGCCTGCTCATGTTACAAAAAGATCGCTCATGCAGCTAGTGCATAAAAGCTAATCTTCTTCTTCATCATCACGCGCCTCCTCGTTATTGAAGCGTGGGGATCTCGATCGGCTCCTGTCGCTACCGTCGTTGCTCGTTGATTCCTTGTGTTCCGAAATCATGAACCCATCGAACTTTGCAGGTGCGAAAATTTGCATTTGCTTCATCTGGAATGACACCCCAAATTTACTCCCTACGAACCAGATAGATGTAAGGTTCAGTAGTCCGATGACATGGCATTTCGGAACAACATTTTGTTCGTCTACTTTTTCCTTGTTCTGATCATAGAAATCACATGAAAATTTTCCAGAGAAATATGGAAGTTTTACCCTGAGCGTCGGCGGATATTCATTCGACTCCTTAATACTGCTTGTGTACAGTTCCTCCAAGACTTCTTTCTTCATTTTTTTCCGAAACCAGGATTCACAATTCTCCAATGCGAGAGTCTTAACGTGGTGGTCAATCTGCTTCACCGCTTTAACAAATTCGCATTCGTGATTTGTCAATTCCTTGTAGTTGTCAAAAGACAAAGACACAGAGTAGGAACTGGGTCGATCGTCTTTGTTGTCATACGCATTAATACCAAATGGAACGCGTAACTTCGGAGTTTGAATGAGATAGTGCTTGTTCCCCATGGAGGGATCTTTGTAGTCCAAGTCGATCCGAAGACCACCGCTAGCGTTTCGCTTGGGAGCTGAGGGGACGATGTTCTGTGGCTTGAAAGAAGAAATGTGAATCACCTTGACGTCTGCCATAATGCACCAGTACTTTTTTCTGAGCCATGGGAAATGTCATTTGTATCATTTGAACTATTTGTAAAAGACACAATTGATAAAATGAATGATAAACAAACACACCCTTATAACCTAAATCTTATAGGTTATTCAAAAGAGCAATATCAACAGTATCCCATAAAGGGATATGTCTACGTAGGAAATGGTAGAATTAATAAAGTTTCACAGGATGAATGGACAATTGAAGATTTCAACGAAATGCGCGAGCTTGCGCTCGTATCTAAAGCCAATGGGATGCTCAATTTCCAAAGGGCAATAGTCAAAGCTGCATGGGATCAAATCAAAGGTAAAAACCCGAAAAAATCAAAATTTTCGTTCTTTTTTAGGTGATTTTTCTTCGCGCTTCCGTTGAATCACATTAGTCATTATTTCTTTGAAAATGAAATAAGAACAAAATACGAAAAGAGCGATAAAAACGTTGTGAATATAAGCAATACACGTAAAAAACATCATGAGCACATTGAACATGCCGTCCCTCTTAGACATTTGGTGTATTTCTTCTCCTCTCTCGAACATCATCATGTTATACCAACCAGTCATAAATGGAAATGGAGACGTTATCTCTCTCACAGAAGACATTTAGATTGGCGGAGATAAAAATTATTTCGATCACATGGAAATATGCTACGTGCTTCTTTTAGGTGCACTAACTGTGAAATCATGACTCAATATAAAACTGTCGAGACGGCTATTACCCGAAGAAACACCCCTATCGATACGATTGAGTAAATCAAACACACCTACACACGAACCAATACACATCAACAACGAAATGATACAAAGTGTTGTGATCACCGACGTGAAAAACACTATATCAATAACTCGAAAGCTTTCCATATCCCTTGAGCAAGGTGTCGTTTTTTCGTGTATTAATTCCTAACACAATGCAAATGCCGTCTGAAATATCCGAAGATCAAATATCGGAATATACTGTAGAACTGTTTGAACGCGATAACAACATCCTCAAGAACTTAAGTTTTAGCGGAGGAGGATACAAAGGTTTCGCGTTTCTTGGTTGCGTCAAAGCGTTAAAAGAAAGAGACTTGATGGCTACGGTTCAGTCGGTGGCGGGTTGTTCGAGTGGTTCACTCATAGCGTTCCTAACAGTATGCGGTGTCGATTTCGAGTTCATGAAAGAAGCCGCATACGGAATGATGAAACACTTCGAAACATTCAAGGTAAACTTATTTACTATTATACGTACTCTTCCTCATGGTGACTACGGCATCCACAGAACTGAAGATTTTAGGAAATATATAAAACAAACTGTTTTGAACGCAGTTGGATGTACACACGATATAACATTCGGGGAATTGTATGATAAATACCCAACCGAATTGATAATCACGGCAACATGTCTTGAAACACAAACACCATTTTACTTTTCACATACCACTACGAGGGATACACCTATATCGGAAGCATTGGCTATAAGTTGTTCTGTTCCATTTTTATTCGGAAAAAATACATTTGCTGATAAGACACTGGTGGACGGAGGTATCGTTGAAAGATTGCCAATGCAGTGTTGGCCACAGAGCGAGGTGGATCAGACTATGGCATTTCTTGTTCAGTCAAAGCGAGAAACATTTTCATCCAGACCTTTAGACAACGTGTTTGACTATATTCAGTATATCGAATCGTCTCTAACGACGTACAGAGATACATATTACTTAGATGTCTATAAAAATGCAATCACAATTATTCACGCGGGCAATATCAAAGCGTTTGCCTGTCCGTCATCAGAAGAAGTGAGTAAGGTGATATACGCGGCATACTTCCAGACGCTAAGCGAATTGTCGAGAAGAAATTTCATAGAAAAGGAATCTGTTCCCAAAAGCCAAGAAATTTCATCTACAATTCTGTCAAACGACTTTTTGGTAAACCTTTCGGATAAAAATGAACGATACGAAATCATTTACATTCTAATTTGTTTATTGCTAGTTGTAACGATTGTCAAAGTCGCATCGTGCTGATTAATCTACTAATTTTTTCTTGGAGTACATATATGAAACACGACCACTGTCAGTTTTCAAATTGTACACGATCAGCTTCGTTTAATTACGCAGGGCAGAAAAGTCGAAAATTCTGCAAACAACACAAAGAAGAGAACATGGTGCCCGTATCAGTGAAGCTTTGCAAGCAATGTCACAAACATGCGTCGTTCGGCTTAGCCGAGGGCCCAAGAAGTATTTTTTGTGCAAAACATAAATTGGAAACAATGATTCATTCATCTGTGCGACTGAAACCTCAGCTTGTACTTGAATAGCACAGAATTTGTCGGGAAAAAAAACAAAAGGTTTCAGTCTTTTTTAATATAACGATGAATAAACGTCATGTGACTGTATATAAATTCAGAATAGATATCCAAGGTAGTATGTGTCCGTCTGCGTCGAATGTATTGCTGTCAGCAATATACCGAAAGCCATCAGTGAACCCAGTCGAGAAAAGAAAGAACTAGAAATTGATTGAAGTACTTCATCGTATTTCGTTTTGTACAAGCCTTTCACAAGCGACAAATTGAAACCCAATTCGGACGATATTTTAGCGGGGTGTCGCTCGATAGTTTTACCGTATAAATTATCTGTACAGAGTGCTGATTTTATTTCTGCTGTTGCCTCTGCCCCAAGTATACTTGAACACGAATGACAAATGTAATTGTGTAACACGAGGTACCTCAGAAAACTCGGGTCGCTAGAAAAATCGAAAAGACATGATTTGCATCCCCAATGACGTACAGATCGTGAAAAATCTGAGTATTTCACTTTACATGATATTCGGAATATAAACTTAAAGATTAACTCGATGCATGTAGGAGGTGCTAGACGTCTCTCGTGGTGTCCGGTGAGTATACAAGCTCCTCTACATGGGTTACCCTTACTAAAACCATTTGAACCATCTTCTTGGAAGAACGAACTATCTTTATGTTTAGAAGTCGTAACAAAAATGAAAAAGGATGGATTTTGTGCCTGATCCCAAATCGCTGTTCTTTTGTTGATTTCTGTGCCTAGGATAGTAGCAATATCGTGAATTACATGTTTCAAATGCAATTTTCCCTCTGTTATAGTATCACCTTTAATCATTTGACTCAATAATAACTCTTCCTTTGAACCTTTGCCTACCACATTAATTATGTCATTTTTGAAAGTTTCGATTTTAATCAACTGGTATTCAAAAAGAGACTGTTTTGAGTTCAGTAGCAAAATAAGATACTCCAGTGGCATCCTCGTGGTATAAAAATTTCCAGTAACACATACTCCAATTGGAAGAGGTTTGTTTTCTTTCAGTGAAATATCTTCTGTGTTCATTTACTATATAGTTAGAATAAAAATAATACACCCTAACGCGGGTATGGCGCAATGGATAGCGCGCAGCCCTCCTAAGGCTGAGGTTCCTGGTTCGAACCCTGGTATCCGCTTATTTTATGGAAGAATTTATGGCACCTGGTACGCGCGCTCGTGTCCGCAGTGGGATGTACAAAGGTAGAGTGGTAAGAATATACCAAGATGCAATCGAAGATGGCTATATAATTGTTGACATTGAATCAAAACCCATCCGAATAATGATACCTAAGAAAAATCTATGTGTGTTAGAGTAGTATGCAGAATGCTATGGTGTATATCTCGTTACATCTAATATGGGCATATGCATCGTCCAAATATCCGAAACACGTCATGCTATATAAAGGTTGTAAAATCATATATAGGAAGAGTAATTACTTACGTCATTTTCCACTGAGTACACGTAGGCTAAACAGAACATTTATTCGTGCCAAAAAGTATGTGTGTCGACAACATGTTTTTCGTCGAATCAAATACGTTTTAAATTTTTCATGATTACTCTTTGATGCTGACTACACAATATCATGGATGTTTTTCGCTGACAGCGCCGCTCTACCATGCAGTCGAATTCGTTCTTTCTAAAAACTACACACTGACATATTCTCGTGTTGAAAAATTGTAAAACGATGTTTTTTATGTCATAGGGTAAACGAAAAAAAAATGATAAAAACTGTGAATTTATTTTGTATCTCTTGTTCAAATGATGAACATCAAAAAGATCCTTTCGCATGAAGCGATACCCTGTGTTATGATGGGTACAGCTTTCGCTGCCGCTGCGCAGGCGATGGAGACTAAGCCAATTATCACAGTCTTAGGTTTGCTTACTATTTTTATTGTATATTTATACTTTTCGAAGAAGAGTAAGTATGCTGATGTTCAGCTACAAGCCGATCTAAGAGACAAAGAAGAAGAAAACGAAGGTCTTAAAAAGAATTTGGTACAGGTTTACTCAATGATTCAGCAACAACAGAAAAGAGAAGCACCAAGTGGGCCACCGCCTCCTATGCCTCCCAACATTCCACATTCAGGTTCGAAAAAAAACCCTGAACCCGATGACGATGAAAAGGCGAGACCATTTGTACAATAAAACAATTGACATATAAATGTTTATTGAATGTGTGTATGCGTTTGTTTTAAGGAAATCTAGGGTCAACGAACGAATCTTTCATTGCCTTGTCATTGGGTATCAGCAAATCAAGTGCGATGTCACATATTATTAAATATGACTGTATTGAATTGTTATGATTGCCAAAAATAAACACGTCTAAGATCGAAATGGCAAACAAGGAGAACCAAATCACATACCGATACTTCAGAAACTTTTTAAATTCATCACTAATTGTGACACGTTTATCATAGATAATCGCGCGAGATATACTTATTGTTAAATATATCGGTCCAGTGAAAATCGACAACCTACTCGTGGTGTCAGTCGTATATGGTAGAAAACGATTCTGTTTTAAACACGCAACAAATGGAAATATGCAAAGAAACATATATTTGTTCAGCTTAGACGAGATCTTTGTAAAGTACACGACCATCAGAAGAGACAATATATACAAATCGAACGGTTTTCGCATTTGAACTACATTAGATAATTATGTGTAAATGTAGTGAACTTCTTTTACGTCTTGCTTGCATCGCGGACAAGTTCCACTTACATCAACGTCTGTGGTTGATTCAAATGCTTCGATATCCAACTTGAATGCATCAATAGCACACGCGTAGCAAAATTCCAGGTGATTGCATGGTTTGCAAACCACTAAAGCAGAGTTATCCATACATATCGAACATACTCTCTCGGTGCAATGAAGCGCGTCTTCGAGTTTTTCCCCTTTGGAATAATCTATGAGCAATTTTTTAATAATTCGTATATATTGCGAGGATTCTTCTGAATTTGCTGCTGTTTTTTCCAATCCTTTTATGAGATTTTTGTAGTGGGTTACTGATTCCTCGTGTTCACTCTGGATCTGCGCCATTTGCAAAGACAACGCTTCTATCTGGGAGTGTAAGGTTACTTGTATGCTACGAAGGTTTGAGTTTTCTGAACTTTTCTTACGGACCAGTTGGCATTTCGCGGCATATGCTTTCTGTATGTATTCTGTGCTTTTCTTCTGATCAAAAAGACAGTTGTCCCTGTAGGTAATTTTTTTGTTCAATATTTGAATTGTCTCCTCATATTCCTGGAAACAGTCCTTCTGGTACTGGATAATATCACTATCTAACTTCCATGGTTCATTCAAAATCTCATGCGTATATTCCTGCAATCTGCGTCGCTTTGCGTCCCTAACGTTGTTTTCTTGTAACCCTGGCGGAGGTCGTGACGGAGGAGGTTTCGGCAACGGCGGTTGGCTAGTAGCCTGCCATGTGCGCCACCAATTGTGCATCTGAGCAGTTTTTTTTTAGATTTTTTTCTAGACGTAGTAAAGTACAACAGACTATGAACGTAAACGTGCAAAACATAACTAGTTATAACATTTCTTCTTATATAAGGAAGAACGACAAACATGCATGTGTAATCGATGCAATGGCACTAGTGCTCGACAGAGAAACATACGTACTTACTGATACGCTTCGATACATGCTAGAGAAATACGATGTAAAACACGCACAACTCGACTTCGAATGTACAAACGATCCTAGGAAAATAAATAAAGAAATAGGAATGCAGTGTGACGATCTATTGTTGTTTCTGAGCAAAATTCCTGGACATGATTGTAAGTACCGTCTCTATAGATATGCTGAATCCATCGTATCATACATGAGTGGAAACAATACATCTATAGATCATGTACTGCGATCTTCAGATAAAGAAAAATTGTGTATTCAACATACATTAAAAAGAAAACTGGAGAACGACGATTATATAGGAGAGATTAAAAGAATAAGAGATTTCGAGTTATGCTTGGCAGAAAACACGACGTTTGCGAATTACACTCCGAGTGAACATTTCACTGAAAGAATCAAGGAAATCACTAAGAAATTCTATGAAACGAAACACACAGAAATTACCGACTACACTCAAATTAATGAACTGCGTGAAGAAGAGATGGAATCGTTTTTATATGTGCAGGAAACATCAAAAATTAAAAAGACTGAAGAAATTACATGGAGCCAAGTTATAAGATCCCAAGGGTATGACGACGATTTTTACAAAAGGATGGAATGCGCGAGGAGAGGTTCCATAATGAAATATAAAAAGGGACACGTAAAAGTGTCGAAACGGGGAAGGGAATCAGTGTTTATCTACACAGACGCCGATCTTAAGGAAATGAAGAGTATTGTGAATGATGTATTTTCCCCGTAGTTTTTCGTCATTTAACTCTCGACTGTATCACTGTCATCTGCGTCGCTGACTTCTTCTTTCTTTTTCTTTTCGTCGACGATTTTTTTTTCCTTACTTTTGTCCTTACTTTTGTCCTTACTTTCTTTGTTAGGTGCATCACTTGGTACTTTTTTAACATTTTTGGTCTCATTTTTTGGTGCTTGTGTTTTTTGAACCTTTTTTGTCCCTGGAACTATGTCTTTAGCAAACGCTTTCTTGGATGCCAATTGCACTTCGAGTGGTTTTATACGTGGTTGTATGCCACGAATCGGTAGAGCACCGTGCGCGGGATTCTGGATTTCGTAACTAGCTCTAGTGAAATATTTCCTCGATTGAAAACTACCGGGGTCAGTGAATGGTGGCGCCATCGAGTAAGGAGCGTGTTCTGACTTCCCTGGACGCGTGAAGATGAATGGAAACTGTGACGATCGACCATATTCAAATTGATTATCCGAGTACCTGGTGCGCGAATAATCGGAAACCTGTTCAAGAATCGTCCGATCCATTTCACACACGTGAGAAAAAAAAAATAAAGTGTTTTTTTTCTCATGTAAATGAAATGACTGAGCAAATGCAGAAAGATGCAAATATTATTAATATGGCATATACTGGGAAGGAATTAAATCATATGACAAAAATGGCAGTAAGCCAAGTAAAAAATTCGTGTCGGATTATAGGAACTGCAAATACTCGTCATGTCAGATGTGTTCACGCACATACATACATAAACGAAAGCACGTGTCCTACGGCTGAAGACTTGATACATTTTTCTGATGCATGGGATAAAGGTGTCCATATATTATCTGTGTACATACTCGGTAAGTTGTTCGTTGTCGTTCCCACGCCTGACCTGTACCACTACGCAAAAAATATAGATCGCAAAGATCTTGTCGGTATCATGTTGGAATTAGCTTTTCGAATAAAAAACTTAAATCCATATACGGATAATGTTGATATAAGAAAACAATTTGAATTGTATGGATTTACATTATTTACACATAGACATTTGTGATCCTCATGATTCATCATTTTCCTTTTTTCGTAGCTGGACTAGTCTAATATGCTGAAGAACTTCTTCCTTTCCATTTGTGCATTCTGCAAAAATCGCATCGATTGTTTCGTTGTCTATGTTGTGTTTTTCCATCGCACTACGAATATTTTTAACACACACTGTAGGTTTCTTAACTTTTTGTTGTAGTTTTATGTCGTAGCCGTTAGAAAGAGATCTGATGATGCGCAGGTCTGCTCTGTTCATTTCCTCTTTTAGCTTATCGTGTAAAGTTTTCATACTTTTTGTGAGTTCCGTTGACTCGTTTCGAAATTGTTCCTTTTGCTTGTAATATTGGCAGTAGCTATTTACCAGTGGAGTAATCTCACTTGACATTTGCTTTACATTGGAAAAAAAATCATTAAAAAAAACTATGCTTTCACTTTTATGCTATTAGTTTCTTTTTGCCCACTAAAGAAACCTTGAGCCGATTGATCCGAAACCTTGATCGGGTAATTATTCCTCAATTGTATGTCACCATAAGGGGTCTTATCCTTCCCGTAAGCCGGTGCTGGGAGTTCAAGTGGTCCGTGGCTTTGACGCACACCGCCGTGCCTTGGCCAATCGACGAGATTACCCCTGTTTTTCCAATGGTCTCTGATGTCATATGACATTAGTCTACCAGATTTAGAATTTGTGATCTGAGGTCCACTCAAGAAATCCATGGATGGATCGACAACTCCAGGTTGCAGCACTTGTTTTGGTTTTGAATGAACCGAAGATACTGGTGTTCTTTCAATTTTATCCAATTCAAAACCGCCATTCATCTGAACGTTTCCGTGGCTAGTATTTTGTAGACTTAGTCCTTTCAACCCCATGATTTTCCCTACACCGGTTACAGGTGTGTGCCACTGTTGACCAACGAGCCGAGGAGCAATTGTTTCATTTTTTGAAGTTTGTAATTTGGAATTTTGTGTATTTGTAGACGGTGGTGTGGCGGCTAATTTTACCGATACTTGTTCCTTCGACTTTTTTCCACCTTCATCCGCTCTGATTCTCCGCATACCACTTACACCGAAAAAGGAAAGGATCGCATTGTAGATAGACTTTAACCAGTTTTTTATTCTCTCAAACATGCCCATTTGAAATAACAGTAGAAAAAAAATTTGGAATGTCGTCGACGAAATCAAGCATCTTTATCAAACAAGCGAGGTGAAACACTACGTTTTCTTCTTTTCTGATGTAACATATGTATATTCTGACCGACACTCAAATTCTGATGTGGTACAAAATTTCTATGTGCGTTTATTCCATGCAAACCATGCAAGGCTCCTAACCTCAACTCAACATTCTTTCCCAATTCATCCATGTCTATACTGGGTGGTATTTTATTACCTAAGACCAAAACTGTTTCCAGTTCATTGACGACGTGATCACCCACTATATGCCTGAGATTGTTAAAAATTAACGCTCGGTCGTTCGCTGGAAGTTTAAATATGTTGTCTTTAAGGGTTTGTTGAGGGTCAATACGATGGTGTTTAGACTGTTGGTATATATACTTTACCTGGTCAGCTACCCATGAGAGAACCGAAAATTCCGTCTGACTCGGATCAGAAGGAAAAATAGATGACATTGGATCTGTGAGAATATTCCAATAGCTAAGAGGTTCTTCGGCTAATGGTGTGGTAGTATTTGTAGGTTTTCGTGAGATAGTTTTCCAATAGGCAGATATATCCGCACCGGTAATATCAAGCAAAGCGCTACCATCCGTTCTCTTACTAAGTTCTGTCAGCATTAATTGATATCGAGTAGACTGTGGTGTTCCTATGTAATTTATTCTAGCGATTTCCATGGGTTTTAAGTTTGTTTTTACAAAGTTCGCATATTCTTTGGAAATTTCATCTAATACCGTAATCGCATGATTTTCTGGTATTTGGTTCAAAGGAGTAATGAGTAACGAAGCTTCTCTGTATAAATTTCCATACATCGAATATTGCTCTCGTAGTACAACGTTTCCATATTTGGTATATGCTTCGAATCCATATGGGTTGGTAGACGAAAACATTACACATCCCACCGTTTTTTCCTGTAGATGACCTACTATAGGGAATCTCATATTCTTAATTTCGTTGCTATAGTGAGTATATTGTTCTCTCGTGATATTACGACTATTCATCAATTTATTAATACCTTGTTCAACCATTTTATATTCATGATTGCTTGAAACGTCAATCAAAGAACACATAACTTTATCGTAATTTTTGTCAAAGGCAATATTTGCATTTGACCCTAAAATACATAGATCCTTCTGGTCTTCAACGCTAACATATGGTCTGTTCGCGTTTGTTCCGAGCAGTACATTTTTAGCATTTTTTTCCAAAAATTGAATCTGGAATTTGGCAAGCTCGACATAAGTATCTACAGTGTATTTGCTACTTGAATCTTCGACGAGTTTATCCTTTAGTTGATATTCACATACCGAATGTGTCTGTGCAGCTATTGCCCCTTTGGGTAGCTCGGTATGCAAAGGCAAAACTAGTATTTCATTTGGATCTGAATTCTGAAATTTCTGAAGCAATGCTGAAATAAATGAAGGGTCTCTATTATCTACTGATGTTTTTTGAGCTTCCGCTAGTCTTGCTTTAAGTTCAGCTTGATTTACAAGTTCAAACATAGAATTTTCTGATGCGATGGGGCTCATGTCTATAGGAACATTCAATCTTCCTTTGTAAGTATTGAGTGCAGCGATATTTTTCATCTGTTGTATTTTTAGTTTATTTGGGTGCTCTGCTTCTAAATCACTTAAAGTGTGTGCTTGGAATATAACAATCGAACTCGGATCATCCAGATTATGACAAGCTATCCCAGCAATATTTTTTGATGGTACACAAGAATTATGTTTAATCATATTATAAAGGACTAAATCTTGTTCTATCTTATTATATTGAACAAATAAATTTTGTATGTTTGAGTGTTTTTGTGTAAAACTTTCGAATGTATTTTCTTTTTTTAATTTTGTTGCTGTACTGTTATTTATTTCTTCTTTTAACGTTAAGTTGTGGATCTCGAGTAGTTTATCATTGTTATTTGATATTTGATTATTAATCGAAGCTTTTACAGCCTCCATGACATTCACAGGTGTGCCATCATTCCCCACCATGTTATATTTTTCCATATCCATAAGTAGATAGTGGGAAATAGCCATATCCGGTAACCTTACGATACTAGAAGCTGGACCCCATACATTTTTTGGAAATATATATGAAGAAGTGGAACCTCTTCTCAACACTTCATCCTTAACTTTATAGTAACGTCCCACGTGTGAAAATGCTTCTTCTTTTGGAATTTCCTCTATATTTTCCAACGTTTTAGCCATATTTGGATAGCCTTTGTTTTTAGCAATCGTCTGGTTTATAGCATCGGATGAATTTACAAACATAAATTTTCGTACATCTACATCTTCTTTTTTTGTATATGCACCCTGATTGTACCATACTGTTTCTTCACCTCTACGCGATTTGACTGTTTGAAAGGCTTCTCGCAACAGAGCTTTCATTGGCTGTGCATTACCATCAAGAAGTGCTTCTTCGAAAAGTTCGAGTCCTGCGCCATATGTGTACATTGCGTTCTCAAGTTGACGTAGTGCTATATACAAATCCTTTTCAAAGTCTGGTATTGTATTTTGTTTTTGTGGTTTTTCGTATATTTTTGTGATTTCTTTGAATTGTTCACGTCTTTTTTCGAGGTCTTCTATTTGTCTCTGTACATTTACCATGTCACAAACAAAAAATACATTTCCTAATTTTTGATTATTTATTTCCACGTTTTGAATGCATTGTAGTAAATGTATAAGTATTTGGTTTTCGTACTCGATGATTACGTTTTCAAGATTCGCCAGTTTATTATTATGACTGTTGTCAAATGCTATTCCCGTAAGCCCTCGTTGGTCAGATCTATATGTCAATACTTCAGCTTCGGCCTTGCTCTTGATACTTTCTGGTATATCCAAATCTAGTGATGTTTGCTCAGTATTGTGTATCATTTCGTAAGTTTTAGACTCAATTGCATGGTAATGGAAACGGAGTTTTGCATAGCCTAGAAGATCAATGTCACTTCTTTCATTTTGTTGCTTTGTATAGATTTCGATAAAATCAGCTCTTTTCGTCAAATCCCTAATGAATGTATTTGCCTCTTCTTTTAAAGCTTTTACTTCAAATGAACGCACTTGTTGATCATCAAAAAGATCCTCTATAAATTGTCGTTTGAATTCTAAAAGATTCTTATATATTGCTGCTTTATTTACTTCTTTATATGTATCAGCATGTGTGAAGAACCATCGCGACAAAATTTTTTGAATTGTTACTGGGATGTTTTTATTTTTATTATATGCTCCACATAATCGAAAATTATCAGACATCGGATCCTGAAGTGTTTTATTCATGGAAGAAATGTGTTCTTCATTTAGCGAGTACGGTGCACAGGATCTGTAAGGTAACGCAGTCAGATGATGCATAATTGCTGCTACATTTGAATGAGTGTAACGTCCCGATTGAAGTCTCTGCTTTATGTCTCTGTAACTCATCTCATCCAATTTAATTGCTGTTTTGTCAGCTTCAAAAACACTCATTGTCTCATTAACAACGTCCATTATAACAACTCGCGCTAAACTTTGCCTGCAAGGATCCGTCAACGAAAACAACTTTAGAAAGTCAGTAAACTTATCGCTTGTTGCTACCCTATAATTAAAAATAGTCATTATCGCATTTTCGACACTACTTAAACCTTCTGCGTTTCTCAACACCTCATCGCCCTCGGGTGTATCTAGAGCAATCCTCAATGCAACGTGTGCTCCCAGAGCTGTCTCTGGGGTGTGGCCGTAGTAGTCTACAAAATTTCGACGATATTTATCTCCGTGAACTCTATAGTGCAGTTCCATCTGTGATGAGTTTAATTCTGGGTATTTCCCCATGAATATCTGTTTGTGTCGGTGGTATTCACTTTGTGAAATTTGTGTCCAAGGTGAAGTTGACTCCATCTCACTTTGCATCATCTTTTCTAGACCTGGGCAAGCCATTTGCATACCTAATTCAAACATTTTACCACCACTGGCAATCTGAACTGCCGAGTTAAAAGCATGGAAAGTTGATATCATAAATTCAACATTCTTTTTGGTCTCTGCTATACATACCAGTTGCGCCTGCAGAGTCGCTTGAGTGCACTTATAAAGTGCTACCAATTCGGGAATAAGATATTCCAAAGGAATGGCTTGATCGCCTTCTTGTATTTTTTTCAACTCGTCCGTCATCGCATTCAGTGCGTCTGCTGAGCCTTGCTCGTCGCTTATCAAAAAACCTTGCATGAATTGACCCATTCTATAAATTGCGCCACTAATTCTATGTAGATTTGGTGGAGATATATCTTTAGAAACACTAATTATTGCTTGTTTGATTTGCGCTTCTGACAAACCTTGGAAATGTTTTTTTAATGTTTCTTTTGCCATTTCTCCCGCCATTAACAAAGGTGCTTTTGCCACGTTGGCTTCGGATACTTCTGCGAATGACTTGTACAAATCGTCCATATCTTTTTCGCTTACTATTCCAGACATAATGCCTGCCTTCGTCGCACCTTGTTTTATCCATTTTGATACTAAGTTGCTTTCGAAATTTAAGTTATCTCTAATTGAAGATGTTTCTACATGAGATGGATGTCTCTCATAGCCTAATTGGAAAGATTGATATATTCCGACATCGCATTCTTTTCCTTTCACGATTTCCCGCGCACATTCTTCTAAGTTTTGAATGTCGGTAATCCCATAGTTTTTAGCTCTCATAAATTTAAAAACACTTGCAATTACAATTTTCATATCTATATTTTTATTATAAATGTCCTGTGCATGGGTATTGATGAGAGAACCTAACTGGACGCCCATATCAATTGAACCAGACCAGTCAAGATAGTTCCTCAATTGCTTCGTATACATTCCAAGACTATAAAATGACGTCTGTACTCCACCAAGTTTTTCTGAAACTCTTTCAACTCGTTCACCAATTCCCATGTTTTCATATTGTCTATTTCGGACAAATTCTAACTTGACGAAACTTGTTAAATCATCTACAGCCGAGTTTGCTATATGCGAAAATGTGTGTAGAGCTTGGTTTTCGCTATCCCATATCCTTTTATAAAAAAAATTTGGAGTTCCGCCTACGATAGAAGAGGCAAGGTTAGACAGAAGCTGACCAGACAGTAAATTTATAGCTGCGGCACCTCTGGTAGCTTCACCTACTCTGAAAAATCGGACATGTCGTATGTTTTTTGATCTCAGTAATGCGCGATGTATGAAAGCGGCACATAGAGTCTTCCAAGAGTGACTTGAGTTGTATACGTTAAAAATGTAGGTGTGAACAACCCAAAAATTTGGTATCAAGCTTAACTTCCCTTCCACGATCTGCCAGAATCCAGACACAATTAGAAAATTTAAGACTATCCACGCGAGATCCATAGAATTAATGTTGTTATACAAGGTATTCAAGGTCCACGTAGAATGAGTATCCCTTTGCAAACTTTCCATCCCTACCTGTTCGCGGACATTTGTCTCTTTATTTCGTTCAACACCCTCTTTTTTTTTCTCATCTACGTATTTTTTTACATTTTCATACTTTTGAGCGCATCTTTCTTGCATAGCCGCATTTGAGAGTTTTTTTAAATTTTCAAATGCAAGTTTGTATGAATTTTCAACAGCTTCGTCCAACTGTTTTTGCTTATTTGGATCTTGTGAGTAGTTCATTTTTCGTGCTGGATGACCATGTATGTGACGCTTACAGACGGCTGGATCTGCAATTTGGAATAATTGTAAATTGACTTCTTTCATCAATTGTGTCAAGTATGTATGATGTGCTTTGTCGATCTTGAATTCTCTTTTTGTTATGATTTTGCCAAACTCAGTCGTCCTGAACAATATTTGACTGCTCAAAATATACAAAAAATGTTGCTTTCTCTCTTTTAGGTAAGCGAGTGGGCTTTTCCTTTGATTCAATATGTGCATTTTTTCAAAATTATGAAGTTCCATGGAGTACTGACCAGAGACTACCATTTTATATCCCAGTACACTATGATTACCTATCAAACGCAGTCGGCAACGTTCTTTTTCTGATGGATCAATTTTTCTATCCCTGTCATACACCAAATAATGGAACATATCATTTACCATTCTCTTCTCATTGGGAAGTGGTCCTTCATACATTGTAGGATATATCGTCTCTCTGAAATATTTCATGATCACCTGTTCGTTGTAAAACAGATACTCCGAACCATCTTGATTTTTTCGTACCGTAATACACTCGTTAGTAATTTTTTCATGTTCTTCTCTTTTTCTGAACTTTAGGAAGTGTTCGAAGTATGTTCTCAGATTTGCTTGTGCCACAGTGGATATGATTGCATCCTCGTGCATGGAATCAATGTCTTGATAGTAGCATTTGTGTCCTGGTGCATTATAAACTTCATTCAGTAGTGATTTTAAGATCGCAAGGTATTGATCCATAGCAACATCGACTTTTTTCTCTTTCGTGTAGTCTGTAAAAATTGGGTCTTGAATGACGTTGCATATACCAGTCAAAAAATCACAGATTATTCCTTTCTCCCTGAATGTTGATCTACCACACCAAAAGCTAACTTCTTCTCGCTCGAGTTTATAGTCATAAAGATGATTAAACATATTCATAAAAAGTTTTTGATCTTTTCTAGCATAGTCTAAACAATATGCTGTGTACACATTGCTTGTTTGAACAACGGGGAAAAAACGTTTCCCTGGTGGAAGTTTAACGTCCTTTGTTAAAAGGTGACTCTGTTCATTCATTATTTTTCTGGCGTCTGAAAATATACGGTTACTTCTCTTTTCAAAGTCGTGTATTTGTTCGATAGACTCTGTAATTTCTTTCATTTTCAATTTTTCTTGGATTGTCAAATATCCACTAGAAACTCTGTTATATGCTTCTTGATGTGACATTTGGTTTACAAAATACTTTTCGTCCTCTGAAGAAGCATGCTTCTGTAGGTGTTCTTTGAAAAATCTCGATGATTTTTTCAGAGCTTCATCATTACGTACAGATCGCGGTAGTGACGATGTGTCAACATCTGCTACCTTTTCCGCGATCGTTTTGTTTTGTTTCGTTTCTTTGTATTCCTCGTCTCGATCCGTTGTCCTAAAAGTATGCACTGCGTATATTATAGCACCCACTAAAAGAATTTGCTGAAGAGTTTTTCGCTTCATTTGTATACACACAGAAAAAAGTTCCTGTTGAATTTTATCAACAACACGGCGTTCGCTTTTTCAAATTCTGAACTAATTTGTTATTTTTGGCGAAATCTATAACATTTTCTATGAAATCGTCAAAAAATCTATCGAATAATTCTAGCACTTCTGAATTTTCACCCGAGATTTCAATTATCGCTCTTCTGCACATGTGCCAAACCAATGCCTTTTTTTCCTTACCACGGAATTTCTTATTTCCGTGTTTCATGCATTCAAATGTTGTTGCAGCTCTACATATTATTTTGAATATTGTGATCGTATCATCAATAGATGGATTTTCAATGATTTCTAACAAATCTTGCTTCGTAAATTCGTAAGTTTCATCTAGTATCTGTAGTTGTAATGAGGATACGTCATACATTTTACCATATGTTTGAAAAAAAAGATCCAAAATTATGCATTTTTTTTTTCTAACCAAAGTTAAATGAATTCCTCTCAAGCGGTTCGATATGTTAGTCTTCAGTTCATCGAAAATTACAAAGATCATTTAGACGAAGATAACTTTGATAGCATGAAGCTGCTCATAGAGGGATGTAAAGATGAGAAAGTCGTTAAGTTGGTGACAAAAGTGCTGAAGCCATTCAGTGAACTTTCACGGGACAACAAACTGACGAAAGAGAAGCTAGTGGCTGATAAATGGATCAAGGAAGACTCTAAGATTACAACTGAAGAAATACAGGACATGGGGAAGCAAGCCGAAATGGCATACACGCTCTGTTCTTCAATCGACGCGATGCCTCCTGATAGCCTGAAGCAGATTGAGTCGATGGCACAGGGAATCCAAGGTCAAATCGAAGAACAGTTGTCATCTATGACGGAAGAACAAAAAGAAAATGCGGATCCTATGGAGTTGATCACCAAGTGTCTCTCGTCGAGTGCGGGTGAGTTCGAGGACATTGCACCAATGATTTCGACGCTTGTACAAGGGATATTACCGAGTGGTGAAAGTCAACCAGCGACAAAAAGCGACTTAATGCAGCGTTTTGCCAACATAGATGGAAATATCGACAAACCAACCAAAACAATGTCAAAGCGTTAAAAAAAAAAATATTACACTATTTAAATGTCACTTCTACAGAGAGCTCAGGACAAACCAACAAGAGCGAGAATTGCAACTATGCAAGCCGAGGGTATACAAAATGCAAGAGCAGCTTACAACGATGCAGTCTTCATGCGCGCCGATGCAGCAACAAACACCACGGCTTCCAAGAATATCGAGAAAAAGAAAATAACAGAATGTTCAAATGCTATCTCAAGAAGTATAATAAGTAACAAAAAAATGCTATTTGGCTTGAAAATGTGGCCGTTTGATCAAAAACTAAGTAAAACCGAAAGACTTAACGCGAAAATTCGCTTGGTATTTTTTCTTCCGCTTACGGTGTTGTTCATCCTGAAATTAATATCAGTCGTAAAATATTTCCCGGATCAATATAAGTTGATTTCGTCGGGGTTTATTTCATTAAGGTTCACAATGATGATACTAACGTGTGTACTTCCTTCTCTCATATACTATATATATTTAAAGAATGACGTCTACAGTTGTTTAGAAAATGCTAAGCAAAAACTACAGGAACTCGAAATGAACTTGAGTAACGCAGAAACTGATGTAAAAACTAGTCTGGTGCGATCTGAAATGGAAGGTATCGAACATGATTCTTTGGGTAACCCAATCGCTCGATTAGCTCGAAGGGAACCTATCAGGAGCGATTTTCCTTTTCAAACACACCCTGGTATAGATGTGGTTGTAGATCACACACAGCGAAACTAGAAAAGTTTTTTGCGTTGTTTTAGTGCATATAAAAATACTACTGATATAAAAATTACAATCGACGGAAACGTATGTGTATTTGTCACTTTATTGAAATGATATGCTATTATATTTTCCTTTGTAAAAGTATTTTTTTTCTGTCGTTTTCTTACTTGGTTATGGAGAAAGAGTATCATACTGAATACTTCATCTTTACTTTTAAACTTCATAGACAACGATGAAACCTCCTGCTTGTAGTGATATCTACATTCTTGACATGGCAAAAACAAGTAAAAAGTTTCAAGCAAATGTCCTACCTCTTTCTCTTGTTGCGAAGTTAGCGACACGGGTAAACCAAATGACATTAAGTATAGAAAATCCCAGAAGATTGGACCCCAATGGGACTTCTGCCTAAGGTGGTATATTCTATAGTCATTCTGCATCTATTTATTCGACACATTTTTTTTTTTCCCTTTTGATACGCCTTTCACCAGCGTAGGACATGAAAGAAACGTTGAAAGTTTGCCACGTTTGTTGCATTTCGAAAGGGAATTTTTTCGGAATTCATAATACCTTTTCTGTATAGATTTATGTTTTGTTTCAAGCATACTTGTGATACCACAATTAAGCATCCACTTATATACGTTTGCTTTTGCTAACGGAAGCACTATGACCTTACCGTTCGATTTAAACTCGATGTGGTTCTTTTTACAAAATAAATTAAAATATCTCTTGTGGAAACCCTTGAGATGACACTTGTATGAATTATATACGTCGTGTAAACCATCGTGTTGTATGAAAAACTCTGGTTCATTCTTGGAATATTGCGTCACGTAGTAGTCGAGCAACCGAGGCTGTGCATTCTTGTTCGTCATTAGATGTTTCAGATTTTCAAAGTTACTTTCATCACTGAAGAATTTTACAAGTGAATCCTCCAACATTTTCATATGATCGCATATACTTGAGGCTACAAAAAATATACGCGTAAAATGTCACACGTCACGCTAGATCCAACGCGTGTGTCTGCCTATCAAAATCGACATATGATTCATCATCATCTTCTAGGTCGATGAAATACTCATTACCTCTGTTGAAATAGCACCAAATGATTAAACCGGTGGCTTGATACCTGGTGTAGAGAGGTCTTCTATCATAGAACGCATGGAAATCGAGTTCCATGAAACAATCGTAGCAAGTAAATTTCAATGTACCATATGGGATAAGGCAATTCCGGTGATAAAATGTAGCAAATTCTATTTCTCTTCGTTTACATAAGTTACACCTCAAATCTTTGATCGATTGAGTTTGTGTTTTGACCACGCAGTCGCTGAAACTTTTATTGTTTCGATGGACGCGTTTCATCCACTTTTTTGTTAATTGTTTATACCACCAGTTTTCTATAATTCCCACTTTCTGACACTTTTCGAAACATTTACTGATCACTAGGCACATGCGCGACTTATCCAACATCGTTAAATATGGACCTATATACTCGTACACATCTTCCATTCTGACTAAATCTTCTGGTCGTTCGCCAAACTGAGCAATCGGAAGATTAGTCAAAAAACGTACCAAAAATATCAAAATTTTGTAAATAATAAAGATTATGATACTTAAAGAATACATGGGTTGAAAAATTTGCATTAAGTAGAACAAATGCCATAAATAAGTATTTGGGTGCCATATTGCGCCACGTATATTTACCTTCCATCTCATCGTGGTAGGCTTTGTGCCTCTGGTAATCAACTATTATGAAAAGAGCAATAGACCAAAGTGTCAACGAAGCTACGTATATGTATCGAATATTTTTCGGTAGCTTCGACCAGTAAATAAATGGGACGCGCAGGCATAAAAATAATACAAGACTGATCCAAACACCGATAACAATCAAATCTTTTGTACTACAGGGATATTTTGTCCCGCATAATATTTCACCTATACTTTTTTGCGTCATTTCATTAGCGTTAATTTAGATATTTAAAAATTATACATCTTATTAATTGATTGAAAATATTCTAAATCACGTGAAATGAATGCGCGTCCAGAACCAAACAAACAAGACGCGGCGCTCGCGAAAAAAATATTTGATTTGTATTGCTTCTCGCTAGCGTACAACAACATGGATTTCAACGAACTTGGAGATAGAAAATACAATGTTCGTCGAGAAATACATATCGTCACACTCAACAACAAGACTACCAGAGAAGATCAAATTGATCTAATGATGTTAAACAGCTCTGCTGCTTTCAAATCATTAGCGTATGACGATAACATTGCTTACCCAAAATAATGTAACCCAAGTATAGTAACCATGTGCGACGAAACGGTTGATAGGGTTTTACACGATTTAAAGGTCATTTCGGCCATACGTGAAAACGACAAGGTGTTCACCGAGAATGGCATGCTTAATTTAGACCACGGTCACTTCACGTCCCCTTTCACTAGATGGGTGAGAGGTGAATGCAGGATTAAAGGTCTGTGTGCCATTGGTAATGTCTTGAGTGATGCTTTCGCTATCTCCGAAAACAATTTCAGAAAGATGGAAAACAAAGAAGTTATAAGTAAAACCCGCGAAGCAACAGTATATAGAATGAAGTCATACCTTCTCGTATGCAAAATAAGAGCTGGTGTATCAGATTGTTTGATTGGTCTAAAAAATCTAAGATCTACATACATAAAAGACACATCCATTACCGCGAAAATAGATGTCATTAAAGAAAGTGTCACGCAGGGATTGCGAGAATTAGACACTAGCATCAACATAATCAGTGATGATTTTGATATAACACCAGAGGATATAGAACCGAGATATGGAGAATTTTTGGACAAATTTATCATTAATTCTCACATTACGTGACGTCATGATCACACATCATAAAGTTTGCATCTATTCTCGATACTTACCATGCAATAAGGGCAGTTATTTTCGATCATATTTGAACAGTCTTCACATACACATCGATGTCCACAGGGAGCAAAAACCATAGTCTTTGTGTTTACTCTGCATACTATACAACAATTGTTATCATCTGGTTTCTGGAGAATTTCGTTTAAACTTTGAATGTGTTTTTTAAGTTCACTGTAACATTTATGTATTGTTCCATCGTCGACCAATTGCTTGATATGATCAAGTTTACGAGAATCTCCCCGTAGACTTTCAAGATTGCTCTCGTCGACATTACTTATTCTTTTCTTCAGCTCTTGTTCACTGAAAGATAAGTTGTCAATTTCAATTTGATTTTGGACACTTTCATCCTGTAGTTGTTCTACTTGATAAATCAACATAGTGTTTTCTTCTTCGGCTTGTTTACGCAACTGCTTTTCGATATTAAGAGCGTGGTCCAGTTTGCTAACGTACACTTGATTTTTGTGCATAGAATGCAGACACCTCATTGTATTGTTCTCAACTACGTTGTAACATTTGTTAACCCTTGTAATATATTTTGACGTGTTTGCTAGATGTACAGAAAGTTTTTTCTTAAGTTCACGGATTTCCTTGATTTCACTTCGAAGATTATCGATTCCCTCTTTAAATTTTTTTTTTTGGTGAAATAGATCAAGACTACTAGCTTCGTATTCAATTGTATTGATTTTCATATATGAAGTGTTACATATTATTTTATGATGTTTTTCAAATATCATGCACGTTGTAATATGTGTCACTTTCATTTTAAAATCTCACTCTCAAGTATTATGCAGTACGCAGGAAGTAGCACCGTTTCAGACGGTTCAGTAGACGGTTCGCTCACCCGTCTCCAATATCATATTGAGGAACTCGAAGGAAAAGTAGAAGCGTTGCAAATGGAATTTGATAGAACGAAACACAAATATGCTAGGCGGGACCAATTATCTTATTTAGAAGATAAACTTATGCAGTACATGAAAGCGGAAATTGATGCTAAAGTTAACAACATTTTAAAGAGAAGTTCTACTTCTCAGCGAAAGCGTAGTAAGCAAAAGAAACGCAACAGAACATGAGAACATAGGTGTCACTGCCTACCCAAAAACATGTTCAAATATTTATATTTTGTGTCATTAACGTCATAATTGAGTGTTTTGTAGTATTCGTGGAGGTCATGGTATTCTGGTTTCGTCACCCACACGTGATGTTCGGCGTAAAGGTGGAACGGGTATTCAAGTAACGGGAACGTTTTATTGAAATATACGCTGTATACTTGTGGAATATTGTATGCATCGTAAAAAACAATATCATGAGGTAAATTGGAATTGTCTTCTAAAGACGATATGGAACGATGGTATTGTAGTAACACATGGTTCGTTGAATCGACTATTCCGTATCTGAGTTTTTCGTGTGCATTGACGATTTCCATAGTTAATTTGAAAACCTTTTCTTCGATCGGTGTCTCCTGTATTCCTGCGACGAGTTGATTTATGTAAGATTGCAGAAATTGCGACGTTA
>MDTA01226335.1_pt1 | contig 38753 bp, 39 predicted proteins | sample 811151 | NCBI WGS metagenome assembly MDTA01 (sample SAMN05326648, study PRJNA326480) | marine metagenome | isolation source: seawater | place: Indian Ocean: South | collected 2010
TGAAGAGAGTCTCATAGATAACAAAAAACTAGAAATAGCTATTGAGGGTGCAAATCTCACAGAAGTTTTAGACAAGAATGATATGAAACTCGAAAGCAATGTAGGTGAAGGAGGTATAAAACTTTCAGGTGGTCAGAGACAGAGAGTTGCTCTTGCAAGAGCTTTATATTCAGGTAGAGAGGTTATTTTTATGGATGAAGCAACGTCTGCTCTGGATAAAGAAACTGAAGATCTTATTATGAACCATATAGAATCACTCAGAGGTCGTGTTACCATAATACTTATTACTCATAGTCCTTCTGCATTAAAGAATTGCAACAAAGTTTTCAAGTTACAATCAGGAGTCTTAATCTAAAACTAGGAGTTTATTTTGTTTGACAATAAAAATATCTTTATAACTGGCGGAACAGGTTCTTTTGGAAAACACTTCATAAGAAAAATACTTAATGATTATAAGCCGAATAAGGTAATTGTTTTTTCGCGTGATGAGTTAAAACAGTTCGAAATGCAGGACGAATTTAATTCTCCATGCATGCGCTTTTTCTTAGGTGATGTAAGAGATGACGAACGGCTAATTGAAGCTACACGTGGTGTTGATATGTTAATTCATGCAGCAGCTCTCAAACAAGTACCCGCAGCTGAGTATAATCCGATGGAATGTGTAAAAACTAATATCCAGGGTGGCCAAAATGTAATCAAAGCTGCTCTCGCAAATAATGTGAAATATGTAGTAGCATTATCTACTGATAAAGCAGCAGCCCCTATAAACCTTTACGGTGCTACAAAACTTGCCTCTGATAAACTTTTTGTGGCAGCAAATAATATTACTGGAGACAGGGATACAAAATTTTCTGTAGTACGTTATGGAAATGTTGTTGGTTCTAGAGGCTCTGTCGTGCCTTTCTTTCTGAAACTTTTAGATCAAAATTCACCTTCTTTACCAATAACAGACAAAGATATGACAAGGTTTTGGATAACTCTAGATGAAGGTGTAGATTTCGTTATAAAAACATTTCTTAGAATGCATGGAGGGGAGGTGTTTATTCCTAAAATACCCTCTGTTAGGATAACTGATTTAGCTGAGGCGATGGCGCCAGGATTGCCTCTAGAAGTTATCGGTATCCGGCCTGGAGAGAAACTACACGAAGTGATGTGTCCCAAAGATGATTCTCACCTAACTTTAGAATTTGAAAGTCATTATACAATTAAACCCTCTTTTACTTTTGAGGACTCTACTATCAATTTTTCAAAAACAATGATAAACGAAAAAGGGAAAAGTGTTTCACATGGATTTGAGTACAACTCAGAAACAAACCCCATTTTTTTGGATATTGAACAGATTAAAACAATTAATAACCTTGTCTTGAAGAATCACAACACTTGATGCATTAAACATACTTAAGCTTCAATCTTAAACAAAAAATACCATTCCTTATGAAAGACATCGAAAGAATTAGTAATATTGAAAAAAAATATATCAATGAAGTTCTAGATAATAACTTTAGAACTTCATCAGGAAGTGCTTTGAATACTCGCTTGGAGAAAAAATTCTCTGAGCTTTATGGTACAAAATATTCAATTTCCTTTATAAATGGAACTGCTACTATGCATGCAATTCTTCTTGCTAAAGGCATTGGAAAAGGAGATGAAGTAATTGTCCCTCCTCTTACTATGGCCAGCACTACTTTTGCAGTTTTACAAGTCGGCGCAACTCCTATTTATGCTGACGTAGACTCTTTAACGTATCAAATAGACCCTAAAAGTATAGAGAAAAAAATTACAAATAATACAAAAGCAATAATTACAGTAGCTTTGTATGGTCTTAGCCCAGATATGGACGAAATTATGAAGCTCGCTTCTGATAAAAATATTTTTGTATTAGAAGATAACGCAGAAACAATGAAGAGCTACTACAAAGGAAAATTGGCTGGTACTATTGGTCATGCAGCTAGTTTCAGCTTTCAAAGCTCAAAACATCTTACGGCTGGAGAAGGTGGAATGGTTATTACAGATGATGAAAATCTTGCTTTAGATGTCAGAAGAGTAAGTAGCTTAGGTTATTCAGGTATTTCCTCCCAAAAAGGAAAAATTACAAAGAATCAAATACAATCTCCAGACTATTTCAGGCATGTTTCGAGTGGATTTAACTTTAGGATGCCTGAATTATGCGCTGCTGTTGCTTTAGGTCAGCTCGAAAGAGTAGACGAGCTTGTTCAAAGAAGAATTGATGTTGCAAATCTATTTTTAGAGATAGTTAATAAGACTGATTGGATAACAGCTCAACACACACCTGAGCATTGTGTGAACTCTTACTGGACCTTTGTCTCAAAACTTGAGAATCCTGCAATATCATGGACAAATTTTAGAGATAAATTTCAAGAATTTGGTGGAGATGGTATCTATGCCCCTTGGAAGTTAACCTATCAGGAACCATTTTATAATGAGTTAAAAAATAAAGAAGAAGATCCATATTGTCCTGTAGCTGAGAAACTTCAAAAAACATTACTGCAATTCAAGACAAACTATTGGAAATGGGAAGAAGCTGAGAAACAAGCTGAAATTTTGCAAAAGACAATCCAATTTTTCAAATAGATATGAATTATATTCTAGGCACAGCACAATTCGGCCTGGACTATGGTATCTCAAATAATTCTGGGAAAGTTAAAAAAGAGGATCTGGTCAAGTTATTACTATTTGCTAAAGAATCCGGCTTTAAATATCTTGATACAGCAAATGCCTATGGAGATTCAGAGAACAGGATAGGAGAGATGTATGAAATTACAAAAGATTTTGATTTAATTACAAAAACAGCCCATATCGATCCAGATAAAAACTATAAAAAAAATTTAGAATATATCAAAAAGCAGTTTTTTGAATCCTTAAAAAAGATGAAAAGAGAATCTGTTGAAACTTTACTTGTCAATAATTCAATTGATATATCCATTCAAAATGGTGAGAAAATATATCAGTATTTAGAGGAACTAAAAAAAAATGGCCTAGTTAAAAAAATAGGTGTTTCGGTATACTCAACAGAAGAGGCAACAAGCATTTGCAAAGATTTTTCTATTGATGTTTTGCAATTTCCTATAAATGTTCTTGATCAGTCATTTGATAAATCTAAAACTTTAACACTATTAAAGAACAAGAATATCGAGCTTCATGCAAGATCCATTTTTCTTCAAGGACTTTTATTAATGGATATTCAGGATATTGATCCATACTTTCAAAGAATAAAACCAAAAATTGAGAGTTATAAGAAATCTCTTAAAAAACATGGTCTAGATAAAGTTGATGGAGCTCTGAACTATATAAAAAGAGTTGATTCTATTGATGCACTTGTCATTGGTGTCGAAAATAAAAGTCAGTTATCTAAGATAGTTAATTCACTTAAAAAAAGTTTAACAGAAATAGAATATGATGAATTTGCTATATCGGATGCAGATATAATAAATCCTTCAAAGTGGCAAATTTAATATGATATTAGGCATTCTCCAAGCAAGAATGAGTTCAACCCGTTTGCCATCAAAGGTTCTTACAAAGATTGTTGGTAAACCAATGTTGCTTCTTCAATTGGAGAGACTTAAAAGGTCAAATTTAATGGATAAGTTAGTTGTTGCAACAACAGAAAGTTCTTCAGACGATATAATTGTAGAGCTATGTAATGCTAATGAAATTTCATTTTTTAGGGGCAGTGAAGATGATGTCTTAGATCGATATTATAATTGTGCTAAACAATTCGATCCTGATTATATTGTTAGGTTAACTGGAGATGACCCTCTAACCGATCCAGAATTAATTGACTCAATGATAGAAAAGATAAAATTACTGGGTTGTGATGCTATAACAAACAGCTTGAAGCCTACATATCCTGAAGGCTTGGATATAACAATAATTAAATATGAAGTACTTCGTGAAGCATGGATGAAATCGAAGTTAATGTCTGAAAGAGAACATGTAACCCCTTATATATTCGATCCAATTAATGAGTTTTCAGTATCTCATTACCAGCAAAAGAAAGATCTTTCGTCCCTAAGGTGGACAGTTGATTACGAAGAAGACATTGAGTTTATGAGATTGATATATAAATCGCTTTACTCAAATAATAAAAATTTCTCTACAAAAGACATTTATGAGTTAATCGAGAAAAAGCCATTTCTAAAAGAAATTAATTCGAACATAACTAGGAATGCAGGTTTAATTAAATCACTAGAAAATGATAAAGAGATAGATTAGTTATGAGTTCAACATTAATTACAGGCGGGACTGGGATGCTTGGATCAAGCTTATCTAAATATTTAAAGGAATGTGAACACAATGTCGTCGTTCATGGTTATAAAAGCAAGTCAGATATAAGTGCTGATCTATCTGAAAAACAATCAGCTTTTGATTTATTAGATTTTCTTGATCCATCTGCTGTTATAAATTTAGTTTGCCTATCAAATGTAGATCAAAATGAGTCTGATCAAGAAATGGCATATAAATTAAATGTAAAGCCCGTAGAAAATATCTCAGAATGGATAAGAGCTAGAAATAAAGAAATTCGATTCATTCAAATATCAACTGACCATGTATATGATAGCCCAGGGCTAAATCAAGAAGATAAAGTTATATGCAGGAATGTCTATGCTGCCACCAAGTATGAAGCAGATATGATCGCTTTAGATTCTGGAGCATGCATCCTAAGAACAAATTTCTTTGGTAGAAGCGAAAGTAATAAAAGAAAAACTTTTTCTGACTGGATAGAGATGAATTTAATAGAAGAGAAACCAATGAAGCTATTTAATGATGTCTATTTCTCACCATTGAGCATTGAAACTCTAACCATAATGATCTTTCATGTTATAGAAAACTTTAGAAGTGGTATATATAACTTAGGTAGCCATGATGGGATGAGTAAATCTGAGTTTGCATATAAATTTATTGCAAAAATGAACTACAAAGACTTATTGTTAACGGAAGTTTCAGTTGATGAGATTGGCCTTAAGGCAAATAGACCAAAGGGAATGTTAATGGATGTTGGAAAGTTTGAAGAGTCTTTTAAAGTTAAGTTGCCTGATCTTGATTGGGAGATTCAAAAGCATATAGAAGGAGTAAAATAAAAATTATGGATATAAAGACAGAAAATTTTCATATAGGAGAAGATAGACCAGTATTTTTTATAGCTGACATTGCTGCTAATCATGATGGAGATCTCAATAGAGCAAAGGATCTAATCTGGATATCTGCAGAGGCAGGCGCAGATTGTGCAAAATTCCAACATTTTTCTGCGGATACTATAGTCAGCGATTATGGTTTTAAAGATTTAGGCTCACAGCAATCCCATCAAAAATCATGGAAAAAGAGTGTTTATGATGTCTACAAAGAAGCAAGTCTAAATCCTGAATGGACAGCTGAATTAAAAGAAACATGTGATGAGGCTGGTATTGTGTTTATGACAAGCCCTTACTCTAAAGAACTAGTGGATTATGTTGATGAATATGTTACAGCATACAAGATTGGCTCTGGAGACGTGACATGGCTTGAGATAATCAAACATATGGCATCAAAGGGTAAACCATTATTATTAGCAACTGGGGCATCATCAATGAATGATGTACAAAGAGCAATGAGTGTAATTGAGACAGCAGGAATTCCTTCAGTTCTAATGCAGTGCAATACAAATTATACCGCTTCAGATCAAAATTATGATTTTATAAACTTGAATGTTCTCAAAGCATATAGAAAACATTATCCCAATATTTTGTTAGGTTTGAGCGATCATACCCACGGCTGCTCTACTGTCCTTGGCTCAATAGCACTTGGCGCAAGAGTTATTGAAAAGCATTTTACAGATGATTGCGATAGGGAGGGGCCTGATCATAAATTTTCAATGAATCCAAAAACATGGGAGGAAATGGTAGATCGCTCTCGTGAATTAGAGGCATCATTAGGCATGGAAACAAAAGTTGTAGCTGAAAATGAACAAGAAACTGTAGTACTTCAAAGAAGAGCTTTAAGAGCTACAAGAGATCTTCATGAGGGAATTATAATTGAGAGCAAAGATTTCTTTCCGCTCAGACCATGCCCAGAAGGCGCTCTCGAACCATATGAACTTGAAAATATTTTGGGTAGAGAGTTAGGATGTAAAATTGAAGAAGGTGATGTTATAAAGTGGGAAAATCTAAAACAGCAATAGTTATCCCAGCTTTCAATGAATCTGAAACCATCACTGATGTAATTTCAAATTATGATCAATACGGCGATTTAATTATTATTGATGATGGATCCACAGATTCAACAAGCAAAATTCTTGAAGAGTTCTCAACAATAAAGGTCTTGAGCCATCCGAGTAATCTAGGATATGAGCAAGCACTCTCAACTGGAATTAGTTATGTTATTGACACAGGGTATGAATACGTAATTACAACTGATGCAGACGGTGAATTAAAGCACAATGCGATTGATAAGATTAAGGCAAAACTAGAAAAAGGCAATGCTATGGTTATTGGCTGTAGAGCTTCCAAAAATAGATTCATTGAAGAAACCTTTGGTAAATTAAGCTCAATTTTATTCAATATTAATGATCCACTCTGTGGTATGAAAGGCTATTCGACAGATTTTATTAATCGCTATGGCTTTTTTGATAAAAAAAGAATGATTGGCACGGAGTTACTTGCTTATGGAATAAGAGACAAAGCCTCTATTCAAGAGATTTCAATAGATGTAAAAAAAAGAAAAGGTAATTCTAGATTTGGTGGGTCTATACAATCATTTTTCAGGATTAGTAGAGTCATTATACTGTTCATAAGAATCTCACTTGGTAGCAAAAGAAATATATGATCGGCCAGAAAATATTTAAACTTATTGAAGATTTGTTTCCAATCACAAGAAGTATTACTGGTGATGGTGTTAGGGAAACACTATTGAAAATAAAGAAAGGATATCTCCCAAATCTTAAAATCTATGAAATCCCATCTGGAACAGTTGTCGAAGATTGGGTTATTCCAAAAGAATGGAATATAAAAGAGGCATATATAAAGGATTCAAATGGTGAGAAAATTATTGATCTAAATCAAAATAATCTTCACATCCTGAGCTATAGTTTACCAATCAATAGAGAAGTACAATTTGATGAGTTGGACACACATTTATTTTCTTTGCCTGACAATCCAAAAGCAATACCATACGTGACATCTTACTACTCTGATAATTGGGGGTTTTGCATTAGTCATAAACAAAGAGAGGCAATCACTGAGATTGCCTCAAAAACACCGGAAAATAAGTTTCATGTCTTAATTGACTCAAGTCTTGAAGATGGCTCCTTAACATATGCAGATTTAATCATCCCAGGAGAGATAGAGGATGAGATCTTCTTTAGTACCTATATTTGTCATCCATCTATGGCAAATAATGAATTATCAGGACCTGGTCTCGCAACTTTTTTAGCAAAATACATATCTGAAAAATCTAATTACTATACTTATAGATTTTCATTCACGCCCGAAACTATAGGGGCAATAGCCTATATTTCTGAGAATAAAAATGAGCTAAGAAAAGTTGTAGCCGCATTTAATCTTACCTGCGTAGGAGATAATCAGTCATTTTCATTTATGCCTTCAAGAAATAATAATAGTATTACTGATAAGGTTGCAAGGCATGTAATCAAGCATCAAAAAGAAGACTATATTGAGTTTTCCTTTATGAATGATAGAGGAAGCGATGAAAGACAGTATTGCTCTCCAGGTATTGATTTGCCAATGGTATCAATTATGAAGTCAAAGTATGGAGAATATCCTGAATATCATACTTCTTTAGATAATTTGGACTTTATATCTTCTGAAGGTTTAGAAAGTTCATATCAAGTTCATCTAGATTGTCTAAATATTTTAGAAAATAACTTTAAATATGTATCAACTTTTGCAGGTGAACCATTTCTATCTAAAAGAGGAAAAAATTATACAATTATTGGCGGTAAAGAAAACAATGAAAGCAAGGCTGCTAAGTTAATCTTAGATATAATTGCTTGTTGTGATGGGAGTATGGATATAGTTGATATTGCAGAGAGAATCGAAATCTATGCCATTGCAATCATTCCAATTATTTCTTCGCTAGAAGCTGACGGGATTATAAAAAAAATTGATTAATAATGACGCTAATTTTTAGCCATAATTTAAAGTCATCAGTAAATGTAAATTGATATTATTTTGTCTTTTCTTCAAGAAAAAATAAGTATTCTGAGCGGTATCCAATCCGAGGGAGTAAAGGATATAAGTCATAATTTATTCAAGAATTATGATCAGATTCTTATAGCGTCTCAGAAATACTCCAGTCTAATGAAAGATCATGAACAAGAGGTAGTCTCAGTAATCTTGCCTAACTCTATTGAATATATAGAGGTTATGATTGCCTGTATAAATACAGGCAATATCTTTAATCCTATACCCTTCTTTACCTCAGATAATGAGTTGGAGAGAATTTTAGAATATGTTGAACCAAAAATAGTTTTTACAAACCGTGATCTTCCTGAAAATATGAAAAAAGACTGGCAAATACACGATCCAATGCATAGCCAGGAAAACAATCATCCTAAATTTGAAAGAGTGAGAGATTCAAATGGTGCCGATATAGCAGCTTTATATTACTCTTCGGGTACTACCGGTAATCCCAAGGGTGTGCTTTACTCACATGATAATGTCTTCTATTTGATAGACTCAATTATTAGAGGATTTGATTTTTCTGCTTCCACTAAGCATTTCTCTGTTTTACCGTTTGGGCATACGGCGTCAATAAATTACAATATTTTTCCATCTCTTTTTTGTGGTTCTACTCTAGTAATAGCTGAGGGTTTCTCAAGCATAGCCCCACAGTTCTTTAAAATATTATCTGAAGAGAAAATAAACTATACACAATTAGTTCCAACCATCGTGTATATGTTATTAAAAATAAGTTACAAGATTAATAAATTAGATCTAAGTAACTTGATTTTTATTGGTTGTGGATCCTCAATCTTACCTAAAGAAACACAAATCCAGTTTTATGAAAAGTTCAAAATAAGAATAGCAAATCTTTATGGATTATCTGAGACTGGACCCACACACATAGATGATCCTAGAAATGATGATTGGGCTCCTGGAACGATTGGCATTCCACTAGATGTAAATGAATGCAAGATTACTGATGAATCAGAAATATTAATTAAGGGTAATAATGTTTTTGTTGGTTATTACAAGAATCAGGAACTATATGAAGAAGTTGTAAATAATGGCTGGTTTTCAACTGGAGATATAGTCACCTTTGAAAGCGGTAAATATCACTATAAGGATCGTTCAAAAGACCTAATAATCAAAGGGGGGATTAACATAGTGCCTGCAGAAATTGAGGAAATTCTATATTCTCATAAAGAAGTGCATGAAGCAGTAGTTACAGGCATAAATAATAAAATCCTTGGCGAAGAGATTCTTGCTTCAGTAACCCTCAAAGAATCATCCTTAAGTCCATCAGAGATTAAATCTGATCTATATAAGTTATTGCAAGAAAACTTATCATCTTATAAGCATCCAATTGATATATTGTTCTTCGATACTTTACCTAAGACCCATAGCGGCAAACTAAAAAGAAGAGAGGTAAGACAAATTGTCGAAGAAAAATATAATTAAAGATCTATTATCTTTAACGAGTGATCTTAAACATAATTTTTTTAAAGAAGAGCCCATTATTGATAGAAGAAAGTCTGTTAGAAATAAAGAGGAATATGTTCTTCAAACTGATATTGCATCTCAAGAATATCTAGTCGAAATTGCTAAGGGATATCACCCGGATTGCAAAATAATTTCAGAAGAGCTAAACAACTACCATGATTTAAGCTTTCATGATGAAGGACTCGTTATTATTGATCCTCTAGATGGGACACATAATTATTACTTTGGTTTGCCAATGTGGGGCTTTTCATACACGGTTTTCTCAAAATCAAAAGAGTCACAGGAAAGCTATATAGGAATACCGATGTTGGATACTTTATTATCCTGTTATAAATCTGAGGTATGGGCGCATAACTTAAACCAAGAAATCTCAGATTATAAAATAGAGCCTAAAATATCAAAAATGAATATTTCAGATCAGATGATTGCATTTGATAATCAGTTCTATAAAGATCCAGAATGTATGAAGAGAAACTATGAGATACTCATAGATAATTCATTTACCACAAGAATCTCTGGATCAGCAGTATTTGATATAGCTATGATACTTTTAGGTAAATTGAATGCACGAATTTGGCATGATACAGATATTTATGATATTGCGCCTGCATTTGCATTTATGAATAAACACGGCTTTATTTTGAATCTCGATAGCGGAATAGAGGCTAAGATCAAGGATAGAAGAGTTGTTTGTACAACAGATATGACTTTGCATCATCAACTTAAGGATATAGGCTTTTTATTCAAGACATAAGATCATGATTAAAGAGATAGTTTATGAATTGGATCCCAATCATATTGGAATAATTATCCCCTGTGAGATAAAAAATAAGATAGAGAAAGATTCAGGTAACTTTTTTGTCGAAGATAAAATACAAGGTGTTTCTGTATGTTTTGTTTGGGATGAATCTATGAATATTTTTAAGGAATATATTACTCAGGAAGGAAGAGCAAAGAATTACAAACTAGGGTATAACCACATATGTTTTGATATTGATACACATCACGAGATGAGGAAACTTCACAAAAAAATACTAAAAAGCAGATTGGGCGTGAGATTGACTTTGCCAGAACCTTCGCCAACAAAACAATGCAATATAGTCACTTTCTATAAGATTCTTGGTTTAGGTATAGTTGAATTTAATATATTGGATTGAAATGTTCGAAACCACTGATTCAAAGCTTGCAATGCATCTAAATGTAGATTTGGGTATCCAAGAAGATGATTTAGTATTTATGTTCAGTGGAATTTTTGGCTTAGGAAAGCTTGAAGATGGATTAAACACAATAGAGTCAGCAATTCAGAAAGCAATACCAAGAGGCACATTGATTGTTCCAACATTTAGCTATAGCTGGAGTAATGGAGAGGAATATAATGAGAATACTCAGTGCCCAGAAATGGGCAGTTTTTCAAATTATGTTCTTCAATTACCAAATTACATAAGAACAAGAAATCCAAATTTTTCAGTAGCTATCAGAAAAAATAATTTTAATAGAAAGATCGTAGATAGTTTGATTAACGTGGGTGATGACTGCTTTGGCAAGGATTCAATTTTTGAGAAGGTTGTAAATTATTCTCAAACAAAAAGAGCATGGATTTTATTGTTGGGCGGTGCATTCAATGATGTTAAATATAGATCCACCTTTATTCATTATGCTCAACAAAAAATAGGAGTTAAGCATAGATATGTGAAAAAATTCCACCAACCTAATAATTCACAAAAATATATTACCCAATTGGTTAGATGCCTCACCATGGATGAGTATCTATCAAATAGTGGCAACGAGGAGAATATACCCTTCAATTTTCCTATCGAAGAAGATTATTCATCATATGGCGAGGATTTAGATAGAGCTGGCTTAATTACTGAGAAAGAATATGGTTATTATCCTAGCAGAATGGTTTCTGTCAAAGAATCTGTAGAATTTTACATAAAAAAATTAAGAAAGGATCCTTATTATTGCATACAAAAAGAATCGCTTGCTCCATGAAAAAATTCAATCTAGAGCTTACCTCATTGAACCATTGTTCCGATGATTCTGAAACTCTGATGCTTGGTGAATGGTGTGATCCCAAAAAAAAGAAATCAGTTACAGTTAATTACCACTGGGATGATAGAAAAAAGCTCTATGAGGATTTTCAGTATATAAATTCATTGTATGAGAAATATCTAAAATATCTAACTGATAGCCTTAATAGAATTCATCAGAAGGATTATTCATCAGAATACTGGAGAATAATAATTGGCCCTTGGTTACATTATTTTATTTCAATATTTGTAGACAGATATATGATGCTTAGATTGGCATCTGAAGATTTTGAGATAAGACAAACAAGAATTCCAGTATATGATCACACTGATTGGATACCTTTAGATTATGTCGATTTCAATTATAAATTTTATACAGATCAATGGAATTATTATTTATATTCAGAGATTTTAAGATTGTCTCCATTAATTCCTGTGAGGCAAACTGATTTTCCTTTAAGAGGATATAAAGCTAAAGATAAAAAACAATCTTTAATCAAATCCATACTATTCTTCTTAACTAAATTCACAAGGATAATTCCTAGGCATGTCACTTTTATTGAAATTGATATGCCTCAAAAATACCTTTACAAATTACTCCTAAAACTTAGTAGTTTTTCATTTTCTTATTATCTAAGGGTTCAGCCAAAATATTTTAAGCCTGATTGGGATCTTCGTGAATCAATTATGGAAGATATGGAATCGCGAGATGATCTAGAGAGAGTATTGTCTGAAATGATTCCCTCAAATATGCCTATAGCTTATCTAGAAGGTTATGGAAATATTGAGAAAGATGCTGAAAATATTTTTCCAAGAAAAACTAAGATCATGATTACATCCAATGCTTATTTTTCAAATGAGCATTTCAAAGTATGGGCCTCCAAGCAAAAACTCAATGGTGCAAAGTTATGGGTAATGGTTCATGGAGGTCATCACGGAACAGCTCTTTTCAATGGGCCAGGAAAATTAACTGAGGATATTGCTGATAGATTTTATAGCTGGGGTTGGGGGGACTTTAATTTACCATCACCAAAACTCTCAGTACTCAAGCAAAGGAAACTCAATCAGGAAAGCAATCATATTTTGTTCATTCCATATAATATATCTAAATATAGCAATCATTTGGATTCTTCCCCTATCGCATCTAGCTTTAATGACTGTATTGAAATGCATAGAAATTTTTTTAAATTACTAGATAGGCATAACCTCATAGAACATCTTTATGTAAGACTAAAAAGCGGATTTACTCTGTGGGATCTAAAGAGCGAATATGAAAAGGAGAATATAAATAATTTTATCTTGTCAAATGATGAGACAATTATAGAAAGTATTTCTAAATCTGGGCTCGTCGTCGTCACTTATGATTCAACAGTTTTTCTTGAATCATTGAGTTTAAATTCTCCAACGTGCTTATTTATAAGGAAGGAATACTGGGAGATGAGCGAACAATCATCTATGCACTTCAAGGCATTAAATGAATGTGGGATTTTGCATTATGATGAATATTCTCTTATGGATCATATTTCAAATCTTAATTCTGATTATATTAGTTGGTGGAATTCATCCAAAGTCCAAAGAACAATAAAATCTTTTTTGTCAGAATATGGTATGAGCAGTCTCAATTGGGAGCATAAATGGCATGAAGAAATCAAAATTGCACTAAAAGAGTATGAAGATTTAACATAAAATCTTACTTATATGACAGGAGTCATCATCATATTCCAAAAATATCTCTTATTAATTATGGAGGCTTCAAAATTATGAAAGGTAATATTGTTGGGTTGATTCCTATTAAGGGGTCATCAGAAAGGGTTCCAAACAAGAATCTAAGGGAATTTAATGGGAAATCGCTATTAGAAGTTAAATTATCTCAACTATCTAAAGCAAATGGTTTTGAAAAGATTATTGTCTCTTCAGAGAGTAGCAAAGTGTTGGATATAGCTCTAGAAAATGGTTATGAGATTCATAAGAGAGATCCAAAATATTCCACCAGCCATATTCCTATGAGTGACGTATACTCCTATATTGCATCAGAGATCGATGGAGATAATATTGCTTGGATAAATGCGACTAATCCTCTATCTGAAGCTCATATTTATTCAAAGGCAGCAGAGTTATACCATGAGATCAGCGATGATTATGACTGTTTGCTAAGCGCTATAAACGTACAAGAGAATATTTTTTACAAAGGTGTTCCAGTTAACTTTCAACCTAATCCATGGCCAAGATCTCAGGACCTACAAGGAGTATCTTCACTAACATTTGCTATCAACATCCTAAAAAGAGATGACATGATCAAATGGGGCTCATGTGTAGGCAATAATCCATATTTTTATTATATGGACAAACTGGATGCTTGGGACATAGATGATCAAGTAGATTTTGATTTTTGTGAATTTATGTATAAGCGTCGATTTTTATAACATGTATCGGATATATAAGAGGATAACAAATGGAAAAAATTAAGTTGAATTTGTTTCATTTAAAAGCAAAAGAGGATTTATTAAGCGTTCATCAGTTTTTTAAAGAAAGCATAAAGAAATGGTTTGATAATGATGAACCAAAAGAAGATTTTTTCCATATTAGAAGTTGCCCTTTATGTAATTCTGATAGAAGTGAATTAGAGTATGAGATTGATAACTTTTCTTATCATAGATGTTTAGAATGCGAATCTATATATACAAAGCCTCATTTAAAGGATGGTGTTTTGGATGAACTTTATAGTGACGGTACATATCAGGTATATCAGGATAGCCTTGTAAAGAAAGGCAGTAAAATAAGAAAGGGCGTTCTTGAGCTTAGAAAATCAAGTCAGATAGAAAATATTATTAATTCAGATGAGGTTTCATTGCTAGATGTTGGCTGCGGGAGCGGAACCTTTATGCAAGTTTGCAAAGAAAAAGGTTGGTTAGTTGAGGGAGTTGATCCATCTCCAGAGGCATGCTCTGAGTATGATATAGAGGTTTATCAGGGAAATTTTAATGAGATATCATTCAAGAAAAAATATGATGTCGTAACATTTTGGGGTGTCTTAGAGCACCTGTCAGAACCGATCCTAGCTATCAGAAAAGCAAAAGATATACTAAATCCTGATGGAATGATTGTTTTTGAAGTTCCATCTGCAAATTGTTTTATGAGCGAGTATCTTAAGAAATTCAATTTTTCACCTACAAGATATATTGAAAGCGGAAGGCATAATATATTTTTCTTAAAGAAATTGATTGATCAGATTGCATATGAGTTAAAGATGGAGGTTAGCCTGATTGAATCAAATGGTCTTGATATACAGACAATATTGCTTGAAGAGTTTGATCAAATTACCACAGAGAAAATCTTAAACATTCAAGACACAATCAATGACCTACTTTTGGGTGATCATTATAGGATATTTCTAACAAGCCAAAAATAACCACCAGACTTTCTTTAGAAGATTCTTATTGATTAATTGCTATTAACAATATTTAAAAAATTTTAAATGAAAAACACATTTAAAACAGTTAAAGAACTAGAAGATAGTATTAATTCACTATTCTCTAGTGAAGATGGTGAGTTATTGATCAAATTTTATATAGAACGATTTTGCCTTCCGAAGCATGTTATTTCTCAGTATCTGAAGCAGAGATTAGCATCTAATTTCAATATGAAAAACTTAGAATAATCAAGATCAGTTGGATTAAGTCATCTATTTACATCAATTATCAAGTATATTGGCTTTGTATTTGTGACCTTATTTTATTCAAAGAAAATAAATCAAAATTCGGTTTCAACTTATAAGTTACTGATTGATGATATTCAGAGTGGTAATGAGCTTAGTCGTTGGAATCGGCTCGTATCAAGATTCGAAAGAAATCAATCTATATTTATTGCTAGAGCAGATAATTTTGAAATATCAGAAGAAGCAAATATTCTTTTTAGGCCATCATTAAAAAAATATGACAGAAATATTTTATGCAGTGAAATATTAAGGTTTCTATTTAAGGATATTTTAATATTGACATGGAAATCATTTAAGCTGAGAAAAAATCTGATCCACATTCATACCTTCCTTATTAATGACTATCTCTATTACTCATCTATTTTTAGAAATACTAAGGCCTTATTTCTAATCCAAGATAGAAATCTTGGAAGAACAAACGCATTAAAAAATTACTTATTTAAAAAGTTTGGAGGAATTGCGACATCTTGTGTCCAAAAAAATATTTTACAGCATAATGCATTTGGGCTTTTTTATGATATTGATATCTTTTTTAGCTATGGAGAAAAGACAGCTGAGGATATTTTAGATCTTGGCGGAAGAATAGAATGTGTATACCCAGTTGGTTCATTTGCCATGGAATCATCACTAAAATTAGAAAAAGATGCATCAATGGAAAAATCATCAAAAGTAGAAAAAATAGATATTCTATACATAGGCATCAATGCAATTACTTCGAATAAAACTAATTGGGATGGTTACTATGAATCCATTAGATGGTTATCCAAGATTTCAAAAATAGCTGACTTTAATAGAATCTTAATTAAGCATCATCCGAGTTGGAGCTATGACAAGAAAGAAGCTGAAATAATCAAAGATACCAACATAGAATATTATGATAAAGATGCGGACAGTTACTTGATAGCGTCAAGGTCAAATTTAATAGTCACTTATGGTTCCAGTATGGGTTATGAGTTAATGGGATATGGTGCCAAAGTTATATTTCTTGATCCAAATAACAGTAATCAATTTATAAATAATTTTGTTCACGATGATAAAAATGTAATTTATGAGTATGAGAGATTTGAGTCTTTAGCTTTAAATCCAAATAAACCTATAAATGCAGGGGATGCTATAAAGCCTAGTGATTATTGCTTACAGAATGATGATATTTCATTAGCGATCTATGAAAAACTCTTATCATTAAGTTGAAAATATATCTTAATTGAATACATATATTTAAATAATTAACTTTAAAAATAACTTTTATGAAGAAAATAAAAATTTGGACAAACACTTCTGTTCTTAATCAATACAATGATGGTTTAAACTTTACTGACAAAAAGACAGATGCAGATCTAATACTTTTGGGGAGTAGGAAAATTAATTTAAAAGAATTTCCTAATTTGAGGGGTATATTCAGAGCCGGCGTAGGCAAAGATAATGTTCCTACTTCTGAATGTGAAGCTAAAGGTATTGTCATTAAGTATCCATCAGAAAAGACAAAACATGCACTTTATAATGAGACAGCAGCATACTCTGTCTCTCTGGCTTTGAGAATGTTGTATCCATCGACATCAATTTCACTTCCATGGAACAAGGTTCATAGATCAAGTCTATTTCAAAAGATTGCACTAGTTATAGGAACAGGCAATATAGGATCAAGAGTTAGGGATTCATTCGAAACCCTTATGGAGGTTAGGACATTTGATTTGATGCAAAATAAGATGGAAGAGTTTAGGCCATTGGTTGAGCAGGCTGATATCATCACCCTACACATTCCTAATTCTCCGGAGAACAAAAACTTTTTTGATAAAGCAACACTTGGTTGGATGAAAGATGATGCAATTTTAGTAAACACATCTAGAGCAAATTTAGTTTGCGAAAATTCTTTGTATGATGAATTGAAAAAAAAGAGAATTAAAGCTGCATTTGATGTCTTTTGGGAGGAACCATACCAAGGTAAGATGATAGAATTCTATCCTGAAAGTTTTTATATGTCCCCACATATAGCTAGCTCTTCGAAGGAATTTTTCTTAGGTTGCAGAAAAGACTTAGATATCATGATTAGTTCTATGAATTATTTATGATGAAAATAAATAATTATGATTATGAAAAAATTAAGATAATTTGCTGTTTAGTATGAGGAAAACATTAATATTTATTCTATTGACTTTTTTTGTTGGGATGTCGTTGCTCCTATCACAACCCCAGATAAGGCATATAATATTTACTGGACTAACTCAGTTTCCTGAATTTGCAACTATGCAAGCTATGAAAGGCGGACTTATTACAAGAGAATTTGACCGTGTCTTACCTTGGCTGAATAGACAATATCAGTTAGCAAACTACTATGGGGGAGAAAAAAATAAAATGACCCCAGGATTGTTGGAGAATATTAAGAAAGCATATGATGTTGCTGTTCTAAGAGAAGAGCTTGAAAGGTTTATACCAATACTTGAAAGTGCATATGAGTTAAACCCCAACAATATAGATCTCAATATAATGTTGGCAAGTGCATACCAATACTTAGACTCTGAAAAGGCAATGATTTATTTAAATAAGGCGAGAACTATATTGCCGTCAGATCGTCGTATATTTCAGTTAGCAAATCTAATTCTTCATAGATCCAAAAATATTACAATGAGGAAATCTTGGTGTGAATCCTATTTAAATGCTCAATTTGGAGACTATGAAGAATATAAAAACTCTACACTACTTGGAGTCGGATATAGAAGATTGGCATTTGAATATGATGATAATAATTCAAGAAATATAATATTAAACGAAGGTTTGACTCTAGGAGAAAAAACTAAGTATGAATTCTTATTTGATAAGTTAGCCGTGATTAATTCTCCATCATTAAGGATTTCAAATGGAGGCGGAATTGAAGTATTTTTCGATAGTATCCAATTATATTCTCAAGGTAGATTGATGGAGTCATATTCAAATGATTTAATCAAACTATTTCCTGAAACCGGATTTATTTCCGAAAACAAAGTTATTTCTACAAATAAAAAAGGCGAGAATATTTTCTTAGTTTTGCCAGGAATTTCAAAACATAAGATTGATAAAGTTATATTAGAACTGTCAATCACAAAACTTAAACTCGATAATACAAAAATATGTGAGTCTTAGAAATGCTCTCAGTTCGTCAAAAGAAAATTTCATTATCAATATTTTTTATCATGATTGCAGCTGTAATGCTGGGCTCATACAATTCAATCGTTACATTATGGAAGTCTGCATACATAGAAGAGGGGCAGACAATTAGTGCTTATAACTCCATAGAATTAGATATTCTCAGCTCAATAGAGAGCTCATATAAGTCAATACTTCCACCTACAGAAACAGACATTGAAAAGGTTTATCTATATATCTCTCAAAAGAATCAAAATCACCTATTATCAGGATTACCATATTCAACGAAAGAATGGGTCGGCGGCCTTATATTAGATGGATCTGAATTAAAAAAGATCAGCGTAAGACATCGTGGTGATAATCCTAATAACTGGCTGCATAAAAAAAAATCATGGCGTGTTAAGAGAAAGAAGAGTGATCTAAAAGATGGAATGAGAGTCTTTAATTATCTTCTTCCTAGAGATACAGCTTTGATTAATACATATCTGGGTTATTACATCGCAGAAAGCATGAATATACCTTTTCCCAGATATAAATATGTAGAGTTATTTATAAATGATAAATATCAAGGTCTTTATCTCGAAACGGAGCATATTGATGAAAATTTCTTGAGGATGAGCGACATAATGCCTGTAAATATTTATAAAGGTACGCCATCAAGAACAGACAAGCCAATAAATCTAGATAGTGACTTATTTAACAACCCCTTTCTATGGGAAAAAAGGGCGATTTTTAATGCAAGACCCAGCACAAATTATGATGATCTTCAGAAGCTAATGTCCTTCGTTAGATCATCTGCAAATGATGCAAATAATATGAATCTTCTTGAAAAGTTAGTTGACGTAAAAAAATGGGCAAAATTTTCTGCTTACGAAACACTAATGCAATCATGGCATAATTATGAGAAGAATAATATGTATCTAATCAGCGATCCTTGGATGGAGGAAATATACCCTATAGCTTTCGATACCATTTTTAATGATACAAAGTCTCGGTTAATAGTGGATGAGCAAATTAATATGGATAATGCTGCTCATGCATTAATGGAAGTTCTCTCAAATAATCCAAGATTTTTATATGAAAAATATAGAATACTTGACCAATTAATAACAAGTGGTTTCTATGAAGATATAAAAAAAGAGGCAAAATCTATTTATAAGAGTATTAGAAGTTCGTGGAGCAAAGACCCTTCTCATGTTCAATTTACTTTGACTAACGAGTTTGATAGGAAGCTATTCTTAACTAAAGGAATGGATAAAGAGTTCGAGCTTTTTATTAAAAGAATAGACTATATTGAAAAAGGGTTAATCGATAATCTATCAAATCGAAAAACATCATCTTGGTTTCAGGATAGAAGTCGACTACATATTAATATTGACTCATACAAGCCAGTTACAGCGATAAAAATCTGTTCGGAATCAACTAATAAGTCGATTGGAATCCAAATTTTCGATAATAAAAATAATAAATTCTTAGGGCACATCAATAGCGAAGGTTGTCATGAGTATGACATTATTCTTAACTCAAACAGAACCAAGCCTCAGGGCAATAAATCGAGGATTACTACATTTTCTGCAAGCAATGGCTTTGAAATAAAGCCAACGAGATTTATATTTGATATTGATTCAGAAATACAAATAAATAGACTCTACACAAAATTTTTGGGTGAAGATGAATTTATCCATTCAGAAAATGATGAGATTGAGGGACACACTAGAGCATTAAATAATGCACCATATAGATTGGATGAAACAGAAAGCACAATTGTTTGGGAAGGCGACATCTTTGTTGATGAAATATTAATTATCAATCAGCCTTTGAAAATTATGCCAGGGACAAATATTTTTCTCTCAAAGAATGCTTCTATAATTTTTAAAAATCATGTTGATTCTTCTGGGGAAGAGTATAGCAGAATAAATTTTCTTAGATCGGATTTAGAGCCTTGGGGTATTATTGCTTTGATAGGTGAAAACACATCTGGCTCAGTTTTTAAATTTACAAACTTTAATGGTGGAAGCGGAGGTAATCATGATGGTTACTTTTTTACTGGGATGTTCTCTATTCATTCATCAAATAATATTCAATTATCAGGTTTAGAGTTTTCTGATAATTCTGATTATGATGATCTGATACATATCTTATACTCAAAAAATATTCGTCTATCGGATTCTTATATTTTTGATGGAAGGGCAGATCTGATTGATATTGATATTTCTGAAATGGAAATTAATAATTGTATTTTTGAGAACTCAGGAAATGATGCAATAGATGCAATGACCTCCGATGTAATAATTAGTAATACCTTTATAAGAAAGAGTGGTGACAAAGGATTATCAGCTGGTGAAAGCTCAAAAGTGTTTGTTACAAACTTAACTTTTGAGAATACTCAAATAGCAATTCAATCCAAAGATGGAACGATGGTTTCAGTGAAAGACTCAAAATTTCTTAATAACAGCCAACAACTTGACGCTTATCAGAAAAACTGGAGATATGGTGATGGAGGTAGAATTAATGTTGAAAGCTCTTCTTTTGAGGGTATCCAAAACAGTATCACAGCAAGAAGTAAGTCAAAGATAACTATCTCAAATAGTTTCTTTAATAAGAAATATTCCCATCTTAAAAATAAAAGGGTCAATTTCACCAACAACACTATTCGTAACTAGCATATGCAAGGAAGTAAAGAAAAATCTATTCAAGAATTTTCTAGATATGAATTTAAATATATCCTAAATGAAGATCTCAAAAATAAAATTGAACAACAAATTCAGCATTTTATGAAATATGATGGATACGTCCATCCAGAATTTAATAATTCTTATTTTGTCAGATCCCTTTATTTTGATAGTCCAAACTCTTTCAATTTTTATGAGAAGATTGATGGAATAAAGAAAAGAAAAAAATTTAGACTTAGGACATATGACAAGAGCCTAGGTAAATCAATCCTCTTTATTGAGCAAAAAGGAAGGAATGTAAATCGAGTCTTTAAGCATAGAACACAGATTGAAGAAGAAGATTTATGTAACTTCTATGAAATTAATGAATTTCAACGACTAATTAAAAAATATGGGGATATGGGGATAATTAATGAATTCATAACAGATAGCGTCAAAAGGAGAGTTTCACCCGTAGTTTTGGTAGATTATATGAGACGACCTTATATTAGTGACTTTGATATGAATTTTAGAATTACATTCGATAGCCAGATTAAGGCAAAATCATCTAATACACTTTTCCCAAATGACAATAATTTCTTACATTGTTTGCCTGGGTATACTATTTTAGAAGTTAAGTTCTTTAGAAAAGTGCCTGCATGGTTTCATAAAATAATACTGGTATATAATCTCGAAAGAGTTTCAGTTTCTAAATTTGTTTTAGGAATGAAAACTTGTAGAATTGCAACTGATTTATCATAAGGAAAATAAATGGATACTACTCAAGAATTATTAAATATTGCCGGATTGTCGCATATATACTCACAGTTCGACATTCTAATGAACTTATCGGTTTCAATTTTTCTAGGCATATTTATTAGTTATGTCTATAAATTTACACATAAAGGTGTAAGTTACTCACAGTCTTTTATGTTAACTATTGTTTTTGTCACAATAATTGTTGCAATGGTAATGATGGTTATTGGTAATAATATAGCAAGAGCTTTTGCACTAGTTGGCGCTTTATCAATAATAAGATTTAGAACAGTTGTAAAGGATACAAAGGATACAGCTTATATTTTTCTTGCCTTAGCATCAGGAATGGCAGCTGGCACTACAAGTTATTTTTTGGCGTTCTCAGGAACAGTTATTGTCTCTATTGTCGCATATATACTTCATATAACTAATTATGGATCAATTTATAGCAGTGAATTCATATTAAGGTTTAGGTTAAGTACAGATAATTCTAAAGAAAATCCAGAGTATCATGATGTTTTGAATAGATATACGAAGAAGGCAAATATGCTTCATATTGAGCCATCGGGTGACTCACTAACATCAAGAATGACATTTGATATTGTTATGAAGAAAGATAAATCACCAAATGATATGAGCCTTGAGCTATCTAAATTAAATGAAATTAGTGAACTGGTTATCGTTGCTTCAGAGCATGACATTGATTATTAAAATCTAATATTCCTATTATTCATGGAAACAAAAAGCATTAGTAAGCTTTATCAAGAGCAGATTGAATACAATGCCGCTAAAAGTCCATATATTAAAAACTTTCTTAGAAATCCATATTCCTTTATTAAGGCAAGATACTACATGTTTTTCGCATCTATTTTGGTCTTTTATTTACAGAGAACGGCTATATTACCTAGCACAATAACCAAAATTTATATTTTATTTGGCTTTATTAGTTCATTGCTTTTAGCTATTCCTGACCAGAAAGCAAACTATATTGCAATTTTCATGATTTTTTCAAAAGGAATCCTAGACTGGACTGATGGGCATCTCGCAAGATTGAAAAATAAAACATCACTCACAGGGCATGTACTTGATATATATGGAGCCAGAATTCATTCTCTTACCTTCATCATAGGTTTAGGTATATATCAGTATTTTTATTTCGATCATTGTGAAATATTCTTAGCTTCATTATTCATTTACCCTTTTTGCTATGGGACATTACTAACAAAGTTCTCAAATCAATATATTCTTGATGCAATAACAAGAGATAAAGTAAGAAAATCAAATGAAAAAAATAATATTCATCAATCTATAAAAGACAAATATACTGGCTTATACTCATTTTTTTCCTGGTTTCTTGATGATAGATCAAGAACTATTGACTTCGTATTGGTATTAATTCTTCTTGAGAATTTTGGAGGGCCAGCACTAAGTTGGATATTCTTTATAGGTGTAAATATTAAATGGATCGCTCTTTGGTTTGGATCATTCATTTTCTCATCAAGGGAATATGCTGTAGAAAAGCAATTAATGTCAAAAATTATTGAAATAAAAGATGAGTGAAGTCTGCAAAGATGCAATTTTAGAACTTTTTGAATTCAATAATAAAAGCGTATTGTGCCTAGTTAATGATGATGAATATATTTCAGGCCTTATTAAGAGAGGAGCTAATTTATCATTTCTAAGAGAAAAGAAAGAATTTAAGAAAAGCCCAAGCGATGAAGAACAATATTTAGTTACTTTAAATCAATGCAGCGATATTTTTGTTAAAAAGGGTCAAATTAATCATATTGATGATGTTTCAAATCATAATTTTGATTACCTTATTGCTAATAGTTTAATTAACGAAAGATTGATCCGTAATTATATACCCATAGCTGAATACTCATTAATTATTCATAAAAATACTATTAAGAATTACAAAAAACTGTCCACTATAAAAAATCTCAATAAAGATTTTCATTTTATTTCTTACTCTGTATCTCCTTCGCTAGAAAAAATAAAGTTGATCATTCCAAATCAGATTGACGTTCCCATTGAGAGATATTGGAGCCTATCAGGCCCGAATCTGATTAAAACATTCGGTTTAGTGATTGAATGGATATTTATTTCAATAAAATTTTTACGAATAACTTTCTCTGATAGGCTTATCATCATTAAATGTTGAGATTCCTTCAAAGACTAAATTCAAATAATAATGGTATTTACTTAAGTATGGAATATGGGGTTGATAAATCACCTTATGCAATCAAAAAATCTTCAACATTACCATCATCTATATCTAGGCTAAAAAGAGAAGTGGATGGAGCGAAGTGGTATTCTTTAGCTACAAATAACGAATATGTCCTGAGTGATACTAATTTACCTAACTACTATTCTGCCAGATTCACTTTTTTTCCTGGCAAAAAGGCAAATTATAAGGACGGATATTGGTCTAACCGCGAAATTATACGCAGGGCAATTATCGAATACTGTGGCATTTGGAGTCTTTTACCACAAAAAAAAATGGTAATTCACGGTGACTACTCAATAGATAATTTAATTTTTGATGATGAGAATATTTTCATAATTGATTGGGAACACTTTTCTAGAGCTAAAATACCAATTGGATTCGATGCACTGAATTTAATTTTTGAACAAATTTTCTTTGAAGATCCAAAAAAAAGACAAGATTATCGGACTATTGATCATATAAGAGACCTATTAAAAACGATGATTAATAGTAAGTGCTTAGACCAAATTTATTTTGCAAAACCACTCTTTAATATAAGAAGTGTTATTGCAAATAACAAAAATATATGGGGAGAGCAGATAAAAAAGTTACCCGTTATGAAGTTCTCGAACTCTGAAGTAAGCTATATTGATGAATTGATATGTTTGAAAAAGACATAGACAAGATAATCGAAATTATTGAATCTAAATCAACACTTGTTTTCGATTTTGATGGAGTTATTGCTGATTCAGTAAATATCAAAACATGGGCATTTGGCGAACTATATAAGGAATATGGAGAAACAATATCAATAAAAGTTATTGATCACCATTTGGTTAATGGTGGTATGTCGAGATTTGAGAAATTTAAGCATTATCATCAGAAATTTTTAAACAAAGAGATATCAAAAAGCGAGATGTCAAATCTATGCGAACAGTTTTCTGACATGGTCAAAAATGCTGTTATAAAATCACCTGAGATAAAAGGGGCAAATAAATTTATTGAAAATTGTCATAAGATTAACAAAATGCTTTTTATTAATTCTGCCACACCCCATGATGAGATTATCGAAATAACAAGGGGAAGAAATATAGAAAAGTTCTTTTTGTCTATTTATGGCTCACCAAGTACTAAATTAGATAATCTAAGAACAATATTTTCAGGCTATAATATATCACCTGATCAAACTGTTTTTTTTGTCGATGCTCTCGCTGATTTTATAGCAGCCAGAGATGCTGGTTGTGATTTTATTGGCATAGGGAAGGATATAAAAAATGTCCTTCCTGAAATAAAGAGGAATTCAGAAAGAAATTATGGTTTGTTAAATAATTTTGAGCCTTTGCTCTAAAAAAATAAAGGAAAGATGAACCTTCTTAAAGATACATTCAATGGCAAAACAGTCTTAGTTACTGGTCATACTGGTTTTAAGGGAAGTTGGCTATCTATGTGGCTTAATTTAATTGGCGCAAAAGTTATTGGTTGTTCAATAAGCATACCTTCAGAACCATCAAATTTTATCTCTTCCAATCTAAGTGAATTTATGGAAGACAACCGACTTGATATTAGAGATGTTCAGTCTGTAAAGGACTTGGTCCGAGACTCAAAGCCTGACTTTATTTTTCATTTGGCTGCACAATCTTTAGTCAGACCCTCATATATTGACCCAGCAGAAACATTTACTTCAAATGCAATAGGCTCAATGAATCTCTTAGAATCTTTAAGAAGCTATAAAGATGATCTGGTAATAATAATGATCACGAGTGATAAGGCATATGATAACGTTGAGTGGCCATGGGGCTATAGAGAGACGGATAGACTTGGGGGCAAAGATCCCTATAGTGCTTCAAAGGGCATGGCCGAACTAGTTATAAGATCTTATGTTGAGTCTTTCTTTAGGGATAGTGATAAAAATGTTCGTCTTGGCATTGCTAGAGCGGGAAATGTTATTGGCGGAGGTGACTGGGCTAAAGATAGAATAATTCCTGATTGCATTAGAGCATGGTCAAATAATGAGACTGTAGATATTAGAAGTCCAAATGCAACTAGACCATGGCAACATGTTCTTGAACCACTAAGTGGCTATCTTACGCTTGCTGCAAACTTGAGTAAGTCAAGTGGTAATCATGGGGAGCCTTATAATTTTGGCCCTTCAGCTGATAGTAACTATTCAGTTGGTCAACTCATAGATGAGATGAAAAAATCTTGGGACAAAGCAAAATGGAATGATATTTCTAACGATACAGGGCAGCTTTATGAAGCTGGGCTGTTAAAGCTAAATTGCGATAAAGCTTTATTTGATCTTGATTGGCAACCAACTTTAAATTTTGAACAAACAGTTAAGATGACCGCTGACTGGTATAAAAATTTTTTTAAAGATCAATGTTCATCAATGCATGATTATTCAACCTTACAAATTAAAGACTACATTAAACTAGCACAGTCAAAATCTATTTCTTGGTCTCTTTAATGATTGAAGACGTAGTTTTAACCCCTCTAAAAATTATTGACGTGCCTGACGGTAGTGTATTCCATGCTATTAAAAGGATTGATCCAGGATTTAATGGTTTTGGAGAGGCTTATTTTTCAGAAATAGAGCCAAGAAAAATCAAAGCATGGAAACGTCACAGAGAAATGATTTTAAATTTAGTTGTTCCAGTTGGTGAAATTAGATTTGTTTTAATTGATGATCGTGAAGAGAAATCTCCTGAATTTCAGCAAGTAATTTTATCAACCAGGAATTATTATCGATTAACCATTCCTCCAATGATATGGGTTGGGTTTCAAGGGTTGTCAGATACTAATTCTTTGTTATTGAATATTGCGAATCTTGTGCATGATCCAGAAGAAGTAGATAGAAAGAATGTTAATGAGATAGAATTTGATTGGAGTATATAAATATGAAAGTAGTTATATTAGCAGGTGGTTTTGGGACAAGACTTTCTGAGTATACTGAGAGTATTCCAAAACCAATGGTTAAAGTTGGTGGTAGGCCTGTGCTGTGGCACATAATGAAAACTTACGCGCAATTTGAGCATAAGGATTTCTATCTTGCTTTGGGGTACAAGGGAGGAATCATTAAAGATTATTTCTTAAATTATAGAGCAGTAAATTCAGATTTTACTATTGATCTAGGCGATGGGAAATTAACAACGCATCAAAAAAGTAGTGTGGACTGGAATGTCACACTCGTTGATACAGGGCTGAACACAATGACTGGTGGACGTGTTAAAAGAATGAAGGAATTTATTGGCAAAGACACGTTTTTATTAACATATGGCGATGGTTTAGCAGATATTGATATAAATGAGCTAATTACCTTTCATAAAAATCATGGAAAAATGGTAACAGTTACAGCCGTTCACCCAACTGCAAGATTTGGTGAGCTAGATATTGATGGTGATGTTGTAACTTCGTTTAAAGAAAAACCTCAAGTCGCTCAAGGCTGGATAAATGGAGGATTTTTTGTTGTTGAGCCAGAGTTTTTTGAATTAATTGGTGATGATTCAACAATTTTAGAAAAAGAGCCTCTTGAAAAAGTAGCTGAAATGGGAGAATTAAGGTCGTTTAAGCATAGTGGTTTTTGGAAGTGCATGGACACCAAACGAGACCGTGATTCTTTGGAGGAGATGTGGCAAAGCGGTAAACCACCTTGGGTTTCTTAGATCATGCCTGAAAAACTTTTAATTGCTGGAGGTACAGGCTTTATTGGCAGCCATTTAGCTAATCATGCTATAAAAAATGGTTTTGAAGTTAATATTTTATCCTTGCATCCTCCTTCCGAAGAAAGAAAAGTAGAAGGTGTTCAATATATCTCAGTTGATTTAAGTGATCTTGAAAGCATAAAGCAGAAATTACCAGAGCAACCTATAGATTACGTAGTTAATCTATCTGGATATATCGATCATTCCCCTTTGTTAGAAGGAGGTAGAATGGTTATAGACTCACATCTTATTGGTATGCTAAATCTTATTCAGGTTATTGATCACAAGTATTTAAAACGATTTGTTCAAATCGGAAGTAGTGATGAATATGGTAATCAGCCTGCACCTCAAAATGAAGATATGTTTGTCAATCCAATTTCGCCATATTCATTCAGTAAGTCTGCATCAACTCAATTATTGCAAATGCTTTATCGAACTGAGTCTTTTCCAGCAACAATTCTGCGTCTTTTTCTGGTTTATGGTCCAGGCCAGGATAATACAAGATTTTTACCACAAATTATTCAGGGATGTCTTTCTGATTCAGTCTTTGCAGCCTCATCAGGAGAACAGTTACGTGATTTCTGTTTTGTTAGTGACATTGTTGAGGGAATATTTTTAAGTTTGAAGTGCGATAAGGTCAATGGACATGTTATTAATATCGGGTCAGGAAAGGCAGTAAGCATAAAGGAAATAATTAATTATATTCAGAAAAAGATAGGAACAGGTCAACCAGAAATCGGCAAGATTCCATATCGTGTAGATGAGAATATGAAACTTTATGCTGACATCTCCAAAGCTAGAAGACTATTAGGTTGGGAGGCTAAAGTGGAACTTGAAGAAGGTATTGAAGAAACAATTGAATACTATCGTTAATTACATCCCAAATGAAGAGTTCACCCTTAGTAAGTATAATAATGAATTGCAGGAACGGTGATCGTTTTCTGCGTCAAGCAATCGATTCTGTCTATGATCAAACCTATCAAAATTGGGAACTTATATTTTGGGACAATGTTTCTAGTGATAGTAGCGCTTTAATTGCTCAATCTTATGACAATCGCACTAAATACTTTCTAGCTGAGAATAAAACATCTCTTGGTGAAGCAAGAAATTTAGCTTTGGAGAGAGCTAATGGTAAGTATGTTTGCTTCTTGGATTGTGATGATCTTTATTTTCCAGATAAATTAGAGAAACAAGTAAAGATCATGGAGGAGAATAATTATGCACTTAGTTACGGCAGCGCTTTAATTATTGATGAAAACAACAAGGTGATTAGAAAATTTCCCTCAAGAAATAAAAGTGGATATATCTTCGAGGCACTTTTGAATCATTATGAAATTAATATGCAGAGTGTTATTTTGCTACATTCATATCTATTAAATAATAATCTCAATTTCCTAACGACTATGGAATATTGTCCAGACCATAATTTATTTATGCAAATAGCATCAAAAAATAAAGTCGGTGTAGAACCGGAGTACATCGTGAAATATAGAATTCTTGAAAATTCCCTTTCTTCAAGAACAATTGCACTAGCAGGCTCAGAAGTAAGATTGACGCTAGATAAAATAGCTCATGATCAACCAAAGATAAAATTGGAGCTAAATAAGCAATTTGAACAAGCTTATGCTAAGTGTGATTATTATGATGCAATTGCAGCTATCAACTCTGATGATTTTAAGATGGCACGAAATATACTGAAGCCTATACTAAGATTAAAGTATCAGTATTTCTTTCTATTTCTTCTTCTTCTTTTACCAATACCAAGCCCTTTGGTTCTTAGGTTTCTGAATCGATAGCTTTACAAGTATATCATCCAAAAAATAGCCCTAAAGGCATTTGGTTTATTATTATTAGATAAAAAAATATATTAAAACGAGTCATACTAGATATATGAAAATTGCTGTTACAGGTGGTTCGGGCTTTCTTGGGACTAATTTGATTGACGGATTGCTAAATATGAATTTTGATATTAATGCATTATCAAGAATTCGACGTACAAGTGATAATTCGAAGTTGAAATGGTTTCAGGGTGACCTGAATGAAAAATCCACACATATCGATTTTTTGGCTGATTGCGATGTAGTAATAAATTGTGCCGGAGAAATAACAGACCCTAAAAAATACTTAAGAAATAATGTTTGTGGGGTTAAATCAATTTATCATTCAAGCCAGAATTCTAATTTAAAAATATTTATTCAAGTCAGCAGTGCAGGCATATATCATAAGCCTGATGAAGGTGAGATATCCGAAGAGTCTAAAATTTCTGCATATAACGCATATGAAAAAAGCAAAATTGATGCAGAGAAATGGCTATTTGATCAGAATGAAATGAAAACATTAATCCTAAGGCCGACAACAATTTACGGTAAAGATATGCCTAATGAATCACTTAGAAGCCTAATTCATGCAATTAGTAAAAGAAGATTTTTTTATATTGGTAGCAATGAATCAAATAGTTGTTATATCAGTGTCGAAAATGTTGTGGATGCAATTATTCAAATAATAAATAGGAAGGAGGAAATAATTAGTGACGATGTTTCAAAAAATTGCGAAGCATATAATTTATCTCATGATCTCTTATATAAAGATTTCATAGAAATAATTTCAAAAGATTTAGGTTTAAGCCCGCCTTTCCTTAGAATTCCTTTATCAGTAATAAAAGCTCTCTTGAAAATTAATAAACATACATTAGATTTTAATTTGCCTCTGACAATAAATAGAGCTCATACACTTTCTAGGAAGTCATATTTTTCATCAAAGAAATTTGAGCAAAATTTTAATTGGAAGCCTCCATTTCATCATAATCATACAATTAATAAATGTATAGAAGCTTGGTTCACTGAGAATCTGACGAAATCCAGGTAATAAATTGAGCAAGAAAACTATAGCAATAATGGCTACTTCACCGATAGCAGTGAAGTTTCACCTTGAAAATATAATAGAACATATTAATGAAAAATATATAGTGATTGTTGTTACAAACTTATCTGAAGATAGTCATCGATATCTAAAAAACTTTTCAAAAGAAGTGAGATTCTTTGACTCAAAGATGAAAAGAAAAATTAGCATCATCCATGATATAAGGACACTAATTTTGCTCTTTAGATTTTTCAGAAATGAAAAAATTAGTATGTTCTTCTCCATAACTCCAAAAGCAGGTTTATTAGGAAGTCTAGCTTCATTCTTCATGCGTGTTCCAATTAGGGTTCATACATTTACAGGACAAGTCTGGCAAACAAAAAAAGGGTTTTATAAAAGATTGTTGATGTTCTTAGATAGATTAATTTACTTGCTCTGCACCAAGGTATTAGTTGATAGCCCTTCTCAGAGACAATTCTTAATTGAAAATAGAATTATAAGTTTCAAGGATAGTCTGGTGCTTGGAAATGGCTCATTCTGTGGAGTTGATATTAATAGATTCTTACCCAATAGAGATTCAAGAACAAATATTCGAAAAATGATGAGGGTATCTGATACTGATATTATCTTCTTATTTGTTGGGCGTTTCGATATTGATAAGGGAATCATTGAGCTAATAAAAGCATTTTCATTATTATTAGATGAGATTAAAAATATTTCTTTATGGTTATTAGGCCCTTCAGATAATGCTAATAAATACTTAGATGAATTAATAACCATAAAAGAATCTGAAAAGATTAAGATACTGCCATATTCTCAATCACCTGAGAAATATATGGCTGCGGCTGATATATTTTGCCTACCTAGTTATAGGGAGGGATTTGGAACAGTTATAATCGAGTCAGCAGCATCAGGCATACCATCTATAGGAACGAATATTCATGGTTTAATTGACTCTATTGTTGATGGGAAGACTGGATTATTAGTTGATCCCGGGGACATTAAATCATTATCAGAGTCAATGTTTAAATTGGCCTCAAATCAGGAACTAAGAATCAAAATGGGAAGAGCAGCTAGAAGCAGGGCAAAGGAACTCTATAGTCAAGATTTAGTTGTCCCAAGACTTGGACATTTCATAGATAATGAATTACAAAATTTAGATATTTAAGGAAGATATTGCCGTGAGATCAAAAAGGCTATTCGATTTAACAATAATCATCATCTCTTTACCGATTTCTCTAAGCATAGGCATATTTATTGCAATTCTAGTAAAGATTACATCAAAAGGAGATATAATCTTTTGGTCAGAAAGAGTTGGGTTAAATAGGAAGACTTTTATGATGCCAAAATTTAGAACTATGTCTGCTGAGGCTCCAAATATCGCTACACATTTGATGGATAATCCAACTTTATTCTATACTCCGATAGCTAAAATACTACGCTCAAGTAGTCTTGATGAGCTTCCACAATTATGGTCTATTCTTACTGGAAAGATGACTTTTGTGGGGCCAAGACCTGCTCTATATAATCAGTACGACCTTATTCAATTGAGAGAGGAGAGAGGCTTGAATCAGCTTGTTCCTGGCTTAACTGGATGGGCCCAAATAAATGGACGTGATGAAAATTCTATCCTAGAAAAAGTAGTCTTAGACGAGTTTCATCTCAAAGATAAATCACTTTTATCTGACATTTATATTCTCTTTCACACCTTTGTAAAGGTATTAAAAAAAGATAATATTTCTCACTGATGAATATATATTCTGAATTAGTAAATTTTTTACTTTCACTAAGTAGAATTCAAAAAACATTACTACTGACAATAGTCGACTATTTTCTATTGGTTATTTGTTTTGAGTTGTCGTTATCTCTTAGAATTAACGATATTTTTTATCCAAACTCAGAATCATTATTGGTAATTCTAGTTTCTCCAATTATCGGCATAATAATATTTCACTTTTGCGGACTTTATCAATCATTTGTTAGATTTACTAGCTATCACAGCATCAAGATTACAGTTGTGGGTATTAGCTTATATACAGCAGCATGGTTTATCTTTGTCTTGATTCTAGGGAATATTATTAAACCCTATGATTTCCTAATAATAAATTGGATGATGACTATTTTTGCAATAGGAGGAGTTCGTTTTTTAGCTAGAAATCTACTAACTCGAAGCTCGATAGATTTTAGGAATATAATGATTTATGGTGCCGGATATGCTGGGACCCAGCTCCAATCTGCTATACAGCATGATAATTCATCAAACCTTATTGGATTTATTGATGATGATCCTATTAAGCAGGGTCTTTACATAGGCGGTGTGATAGTTTTCAGTTCTGATGAACTGGATAGGGTAATAACTGAAAAGAAAGTTCAAGAAATTTTAATAGCAATACCCTCTCTATCAAGATTCTTGCTTCAAAAGTTAATAAGATCTCTAAAACACTATCCAGTTGTGCTCAGAGTCCTTCCAGATATTCTTGATTTAGTAAAAGGAAATATATCTGTTTCAGATCTAAAGAAAATAAATATAGAAGATTTACTTAAGAGGGAGATCCGAGAACCTAATACCGAACTATTAACTAAGGATATAAAAAATAAGAATATTTTAGTAACTGGAGCGGGAGGCTCTATAGGTTCGGAGATATGTCGACAAGTTCTTGAGCAAAATCCCAAAATATTAGTCTTATTTGAAATCAGTGAAATAGGTTTATATAAAATCGAGAAAGAATTATCTGTAATTAAAGCTGATACAACAATAGTTTCAATTTTGGGAAATGTAACTAACCAAAAAAGATTAGAAAAAGTTATGCTTAAATATAGTGTGGAAACTGTTTTTCATACAGCCGCATACAAGCATGTCCCAATCGTTGAGAAAAATATAGTAGCCGGATTAAGATGTAATATCTTTGGAACTTTATCGTGCGTTATGGCTTCGGCAGAAACAAATGTTGAAAGTTTTGTCTTTATATCTACCGATAAAGCAGTTCGACCTACTAATATTATGGGCGCAACTAAAAGGTTCGCAGAGCTAGTTTTGCAATCATATGCTAAACGGCCAAATAAAATAAATATCAAATCTAGACTGAGAATTAGTATGGTGCGTTTTGGGAATGTACTTGGATCCTCAGGCTCAGTTGTACCATTATTTCGTGATCAGATTGAACGTGGAGGACCTGTAACTGTTACAGATCCAAATATAATTAGATACTTCATGACAATTCCTGAGGCAGCACAACTTGTGATTCAAGCCGGTGCTATGGGACAGGCAGGGGAGATTTTTGTATTAGACATGGGCGAGCCTGTCCATGTCTTAGATCTTGCAAGAGATATGATAAGACTCAGCGGTATGACTATAAGAGATGATGATAATCCAGATGGTGATATTGAAATAGTATTCACTGGCCTTAGGGAAGGGGAGAAGCTTTATGAAGAGCTTCTTGTTGATGGTAGCGTGAAGCAAACACTACATGAGAAAATTATGCAAGCTAATGACCCATCTCTGGAATGGGAAAAAATTTATGACTACCTCTTGAGGCTTGAGAAGCATATTATTGATGAAGATCTTGATTCCATAAATGAAGTATTTAATGATACTGTTGCAGGATTCAAGAGAACTTAATCTATTTGATATTTAAATATAAGATAAATAATTGTGAATCATTTCAATATCAGCTGATGCAATGAAATTTGGGTTCAAATAGCCTTCTTCTTTATTGTAATTTAATGGTGATCCCTCACCAGTTAGAACATAACCGCCAGCAGATAAAAGTATTGCCTCTCCAGCAGCTGTATCCCACTCAGAAGTAGGCCCGAGCCTGGGATAGCAGTCTGCTTTACCTGAAGCAATCCTGCAAAACTTGAGAGAGCTACCTGCTTCAAAAAGTTCATAGTCATCTAGATCGTCAAGAATAGTTTGAAGTCGCGGATTTGGGTGTGATCTGCTAGTAATTATTCTAATCTTTGAGTTATGTGATGAATTAGTTCTGATTTTTTCAGTACCAGATTTACAATCACCATTTAGAAAATACGCACCAATATCTTTTATTCCCCAGTATGTTTCATTTATAGCTGGTGCATGAATAATTCCAAATATAGGTCTATTATTTTTTATGAAAGCAATGTTTGTAGTGAATTCTCCATTCTTTTTTATGAACTCTTTTGTGCCATCCAATGGATCTACTAACCAATATTCATTCCAATTGAGGCGATTAATTATTGGAACATCTGCTGACTCCTCTGACAATATGGGTATATTTGGTGTTAGCTTACCCAAGGATTGAGTAATAATTTTGTTGGATAATATATCTGCCTCAGTTAATGGAGATCTATCCTCTTTTTGCTTGAAATCAAAGTCTGTTTCGTAAATACCCATTATTGAATCACCAGCATCAATAGATATCTCTATGAGCTTATCAATGTTCTCTTTGTTAAATGAAAATGAAGACATAATTTAGGCTTTTGGTTATCTTAATTATCAATATATGTCTAAAATTTTGCAAAAAAAACTTGCAATATAGCATTCTCATTAGAGACAATTATATTTGTACGCAGAATCCGCGTACCGAAAAATCACAAACACTAATTTTTTGATCGTAATAAATCGGACTATTTAATGGAAATTATTCAAGCATCGGACAGTAACTTTAAAGATGAAGTCATCTCATCTACTCTACCAGTTCTTGTAGACTTCTGGGCTGAGTGGTGTGGTCCTTGTAAAATGATCGGTCCGATCCTGGAAGAGTTGGCTATTGAAATGGGGGAAAAAATAAAAATCGTTAAAGTTGATGTTGACAATAATAGTCAAACAGCAATGAAATACTCTATTAGAAGTATACCTACACTGATTATTATAAAAAACGGATCTGTTGTAGCACAAAATATAGGTGCAGCATCAAAAGCACAATTAGAAGATTTCATAAATAAAAATATATAAAAATGTCACCAAACGGAAGAAAAAGAAAAAGAGGTGGAGGTCACAAAAAAGATTTTCGTGAGAGAGCTGCCACATTTACATCTGAAGACATAATTTCTAAGTCAGATCTAGAAGGCGAAGATGTTTTAAGCTTGCCAGATCTTCGGACCAAAAATATTACCGAAATTCAAGCAACTGCAGAAGAAATGGGAATAGAGAATATTTCCAGAGCCAGGCGTCAGGATATTACATTCTCCATTCTCAAGGCTCATGCTGCAGAAGATAAGAGGATTTTTGGCGAAGGAGTTTTGGAAATCTTACAAGACGGATTTGGTTTTCTCAGATCAGCAGATACTTCATATATTGCTGGGCCAGATGATGTCTATGTTTCCCCAACTCAGATAAGGAAGTTCAACCTTAGAACTGGCGACACTGTTTCAGGGTCAGTAAGACCCCCAAAAGATAATGAGCGATACTTTGCTTTACTGAAGGTTTCCGAAATTAATTTTGAAGATCCAGAAAATGTAAGAACAAAAGCATTGTTTGAAAACCTAACTCCTTATTTTCCAGAAGAAAGATTAAAATTAGAGCAGGGCAGCGGAAGTGTTGAAGACCTAACAGCAAGAATTATTGATTTGGCATCACCCATAGGTAAAGGTCAAAGAGGGCTAATTGTTTCTCCTCCTAAGGCTGGCAAGACTATTCTTCTACAGAATATAGCATCATCAATAACTGCTAATTATCCAGACGTTCATTTGATTGTTCTGCTGATTGATGAGAGGCCTGAAGAAGTCACAGATATGATCAGAACTGTTAGAGGAGAAGTAGTATCAAGCACTTTTGATGAGCCTGCATCAAGACATGTGCAAGTTGCCGATATGGTTCTAGAAAAAGCAAAAAGACTTTCTGAGCATAAGAAGGATGTTGTAATACTTCTAGACTCAATAACTAGATTGGCGAGAGCATATAATACCGTTGCACCAGCATCAGGTAAGGTTCTCACAGGGGGTGTTGATGCAAATGCATTGCAAAAACCAAAACGCTTTTTCGGCGCAGCTAGGAATCTTGAAGAAGGTGGAAGCTTAACAATCATTGCAACTGCACTTGTTGAAACTGGCTCAAGAATGGACGAAGTTATTTTTGAAGAATTTAAGGGAACTGGAAATATGGAAATTGCTCTTGATAGAATAATAGCTGATAAGCGAGTTTATCCTGCAGTTCATATAAATAAATCAGGCACTAGACGCGAAGATCTGCTTATGGATCCAGAGGAACTCCAAAAAATGTGGGTTCTTAGAAAAGTTGTCCATGACATGGATGAAATTGCGGCAGTTGAATTTCTTCTCAATAAGATGAAAGACACAAAGACAAATAATGAATTCTTTGAATCAATGAAGAAATAAGTTTATTTCATCACTCTAAAACCAATATCCTTTCGATAATATTTCCCATCCCAATTAATCTGCTTAACAGCAGAGTAAGCATTATCATAAGACTCACTTAAGCCATTACCAAGAGCGGTTACGCATAAAACTCTGCCACCATTAGTAAGAATATTATTATTTTCTATAAGGGTACCGGAATGGAAAACTTTAATATCATCATTATCAAAAAGTGTATCTAGCCCAGAGATTTCTTTGCCAGTTTCATATGATTCTGGGTAGCCAGAACTAGACAATACTACTCCCATGGCCGATTTTTCATCCCACTCAATGCCATAATGACTAATATTGCTAGAAAAGCAGGCTTGAATCATATCTATAAGGTCTGATTTTAGCCTTAACATTATTGGTTGAGTCTCTGGATCTCCAAATCTACAATTATACTCTAGTACTTTTGTGTTTAAATTCGAGTCAATCATGAGGCCTGCATAAAGGAATCCTCTGAAAGCAATTCCATCTTTAAAAAGACCTCTAACAGTTGGTTCGATAACCTCTTTTTTGATTTTGATATCTAATTCATCATTAACAAATGGGACAGGAGAATAGGCTCCCATGCCTCCAGTATTGAGTCCAACATCTCCTTCTCCAATAGTTTTATGATCCTGGGATGTTGCAAGTGGCAAATATTCGGTTCCATTTACCATCACAATATAGCTAAGCTCTTGGCCTTCCAGAAAATCTTCGATTATGATCTTCCTGCTGGCATCACCATATTTTGTCTCACTGATGAATTCATCAATAGTTTCAAAAGCAGTTTCATAGTCCTCTGCAATGACAACTCCCTTACCTGCAGCTAGACCGTCAGCTTTAATAACTTGTGGTAACTCGTTTTCCTGAATATATTTCTTAGCTTCATCTGCATTTGTAAAACTCTCATAGCTTGCTGTTGGAATGTTATGTCTTTTCATAAAAGCTTTGGCAAAATCTTTTGAGCCTTCAAGCTTTGCTCCTAGTGATTCAGGGCCAAAACATCTGATCCCAGCATTTTTGAATTTATCAGTAATACCATTGACCAATGGGTCTTCTGGACCAACAATTACGAGATCAATATTTTCTTTCTTTGAAAAAGACACCAAAGCATCAATATTAGAGGCACTGATATTGATGTTCTCAGCTTTTGGCTCAAGTGAAGTACCTGCATTTCCTGGTGCTACGAAGATTTTTTCTACAAGATCAGATTGTGATGCTTTCCAGGTGAAAGCATGTTCTCTCCCACAGCTGCCTATAATAAGTACATTCATCATCATTAATGCCTAAAATGCCTCATACGAGTCATCACCATTGCAATATTATTTTTGTTTGCTTCCTCAATGACTTCATTATCTTTGATTGAGCCACCGGGTTGTATGATGCATGAGATACCATTATCAGAGGCCATTTTGATGCTATCACTGAATGGAAAGAAACCATCAGATGCCATTACAGAGTCTTTTGTATCTAGATTAGCTCCCGCGGCTTTTAAGCTAGCAATTTTAGCACTATTCACACGACTCATTTGCCCCGCACCTATGCCAATGGTCTGTTGATTTTTAGCAAAAACTATCGCGTTGGACTTAACGTACTTACAGACTTTCCAAGCGAAAAGCAGATCTATTATTTGATCATTTGTTGGTTTTTTATCTGTCACATATTCCAAATGATTTTTATCTACAATCTTCCAATCATCCTCTTGGACCAAGAA
>MDTA01051359.1_pt1 | contig 38689 bp, 36 predicted proteins | sample 811151 | NCBI WGS metagenome assembly MDTA01 (sample SAMN05326648, study PRJNA326480) | marine metagenome | isolation source: seawater | place: Indian Ocean: South | collected 2010
ATAAAAATTATTAATCCTTAAAGAAAAGTACATCATATATATTAATTACAATAAATAATATCTATGGATCAAATGCGATTATCTATAAAGCCTAGTCAAAATAAAATATGTTATTGGAAAATATCATTCATATCTATTTGTATTTGCAGTGCTATTTATGGTTTATTAATAACAAAAAATCATTATCTTGATGATGCCTTTACTCATTTAAGAATTGCTCGAAATCTAATGGAGAATGGGTTCTACTCATTTGATGGAATTAATAGAGATTTCTCTACCTCAAGTTCACTTTATACAGGAATATTATCTATAGGGTTAAGATTTTGGGATGGTCCATATTTGGCAAAGTTGATAAGTCTTTTATTTTATTCATTAATATATATTTCGACCTGCTTATATTTTATAAAAAATGTAAATATCAAATCCTTAATCTCTTCTATATTTTTGATCGGAATATCTTCGCCAATGGGTGTTAGATGGCTAACAGATGGAATGGAAACTCCAATAATTATGCTTTTTTCAATGATTCTGGCTTATTATCTCAAGCGCCTATTACTATCTTTTAGTAATGAAATTAATGAAAGTAATAAAATTGATTATTTATTAACTTATTTTATATGCACTTTATGCATTTTACTGCGTATTGAATTCGTTTTTATAATTGCTTGGTTCGTTATGGTTAACATAATTTCCAGAGTTTTATTTCAAGATAAATTTGAATATAGAAAGTTTTTTTTAAAATCTTCTCCATTAATTTTTTCTTTCATAACCTCTTTTACTTTTTTATATTTAAATTTTGGGAGTTTTACTCCTGATACTTCAATAGCAAAAGCAGGTATGAAATATAATCTAAATTCTTTTATTTATTTTATTCTTCGAGCACATATTGGAGCATCACTTTTTGGGATATCATTAGCCATTTCATTATTACTTTCTGTTTATTTAATTTATAAAAATAAAGAAAGTGCAGAGAATATAAAACAAAAGGCATTAATTAACTTCTCTTATTTAATAAATTGTTCCTTACCATTTATGCTTATATTAATCCTTATTAGAGGTCAAGAAATTCAAGGAATAAGATATTTTATTTTTATAGAAACTTTTTTAACAACTTTTAATCTATTGATTTGTAAAAACTATGACATAAAACAGTTCCAATTTCAGATAAAGATCTACAAAAATTTCATATTACTTCTTATACCACTTATGCTTTCTCCTTGGTTATGGAACGATTTTAAAGCTTTGAAAAGAATATCTAATGGTAGGTCTGAGACATTTATAAATCTTAGTAGTAGAGATTTCAAATGCTTTAAAAATAAAAATTTAATTGCAGAAGATCTTGGTATGATAAGTTATTTTTCACAAGCTAATATATTAGATCCTGCAGGTCTTATAAATGGGAGAAATCTTGCAAAATCTAGTTTTGATGAAAGGTTAAATCAATATACAATGAATACAAGAATTGATTATGCTTTTTTGAGTTCCGAGCAAATTGAAGAATTAGAAAAATATTTAGATTTAAGAAATTGGATAACAATTGGAAGTTATAAATTTCCAAATTTTAGAAAAAACTCTGATGATATTCATTATTTACTTAAATCACCTGAAATAAAGGACTGCAATACAGTATCATAATTTTTAATGATATATATTTTGAAATATAAAGTTTTTCAAGCTATCAAATTATTTATTTAATTAAATTTCAAAAACTAAAATTAATTATTTTTGACAATATCTTTGAAGATAGTTTTCATTGAAATTAATTTACTGAAATTTATTTTTAGGAATTGAAATGATACTTCCCCAAAATTTCTTTACAAATGAAGATTCAGCAAATTTTACAAAAAAATTAATAATATTTAATTATCTGAGGTTCAGTCAACAGCTAATCCATAAAAAGAAGCTTTAATTATCACTTAATATTTCTAAAGAAATTAAATGAAATTTTCTTTTTTTTAAAAACTAAATTTAATAGTTCCATATATTCAAAAAATACTTTTTTATCTAACGCCTTAATTGTAAAAATATAAATCAATATAGATAAGAAAAAAGCCAAAATAAGGAAAAAGTTAGATTCACTTTTTTCTAAATAAAAAACAAATAGATATGAGGAAAATAATAACAAAATATTAGAAATTATTATATTCTTAAGAGTAAAAATTTGATTAACAAGATTTACTTTAATACTTCTTGAAACAAAATATTTACTTACAAAAACTGAAGCTATTTCCAAGAAAATACTACAAATTATTATTGAACGCAAATTTATATTGGCAAATATAAAAAACAAGATACACCCCAAAACTAATTTAATTAATGAAATAATTAATTGTGCTTTTGTTTTATCAAGTACCACATAAGTAGGATAAAAAATATCTTGTAATTCTCTAAAGACACCAAAAATACATATTAAGGGCAAATAAATTGATAATTCTTCGTAATTATTTGGTAAAAAAATACTTAAAATATTTTTATTAAAAGTAATTATTAAAATCAGTATTGGAATAGAAATAGTTAATTTAAAATTTCTAAGTTTTAAGAAAATCTCACCAAATCGTACTTTGGCATCTCTCTTTACCTTAGATAATATAGGTATCCAAAAAATAAAAATTGAACTTCCAAATAATTGACTTAAAGGTCTTATTACTAAGAAAAGAGCAGATAATATTCCTAATTGATAGGTTCCTAAGTAAAAACCACAAAAAATCTTTGGAGCTTCTTTATTTAAAATATCTATTGTGTTCCGTGCAGTAAGCGGTGCTCCAAAACGCAAAATTGATTTTATTATTTTTTTATCTAAAAATATAATTGGCTTAATATCTAGAAAAAAATAAATAGTTAGAAGTTTTATCCAAGATCTTGAAATAAAAAAAATTATTAATGACGTAAGTCCTGAAAAATAATTTAAAGATATTATTGATAATATTAAGGCAATAAAATTAGGAATAACATTAATATAAGTAAGAGTTTTATTACTAAGTGATCTTAATAAAATGGAACTAAAAAAAACATATAAATTATTTGAGAGAATTATAGAAGTTAATAATATAAAAATTGGATCAACAAATAAAATATTATTTGACTTAATTAGAAATTGAGATAATAAATTAAAACATATAATAATCGAAGTTGATGATAAGAAAACTATTAAAAATCCATTAAATAGTACTTTTTGGTTTATTTTGTCCTCTTTTATCATATAAGTGCCTACTTCTAATTGGCTCAATTTTGTTAGTAAGGAGATAGTAACCATTTGGGCTGTAAAGTAGCCATAGTCAGACAAATTTATAAATCTACTAAAAATAAATACTAGTAGAATTGATAATATTCCTTGAACAAAAATACTTATATAAGACCAAATACCGGAAATTAAGATAGGTTTTTTCAGCATTAATTTATAACGCTAAAATCAGGAAGATTTTCAACTTTTTTATCAAGATCAGCATAATTTATTTTACAAATTTCTCTTAGAGACTCTGCTTCTCTAGAAAGATATCTTCTTGATTTGAATTTAGGGAGATTAATCTTTAGGTTTAAGAATTCTTCTATTTCGGATTTGTATTCCCAAATTTTTTCATATCTTATTATTAGAAGGTTTTTAGAGTTTCTTGATACCCAACCCATTAAATGATCTTCCAACTTCATAACATCCCTATAAGCTAAATCCTTATAATCCCCTTCAACTTTTAAATTATGGAAATGTTCTGATATCCATCCTTCACGATTTTTTGATTTACAGTTAATCACAGAAAGAACTGAATCACTAGGTTTACAAAATACATATATGATTTTTGTATTAGTATTTTTAGGAAAATCATTTTCAGGAACATGCGTTTTGTGGACAAAGCCATTAAATAAAACATTACCAGGAAACCACATTGACCCGTGACAGAGCAAACGAGCCATACTTAATGGTAAATATGGAAATCTTTCTTTTGCTAAACTTTTCATGATTTCCTGAAATAACAAAGTCGAACCAGCTCTTCCCATTGAAGATACTACTATTGGAGGTCTATTTGAATTATTTATTTTATGAGTTAAAAAATTAAAAATATATCTTAACTTTTGCTTTAATAACACTGTAATTTTTTAATATTTATTCCACAATACTATGTAACTAGAAAAAAATAAATTTTAAAACTGTACTGCGAAACATTATTTTTATAATCATAAAAACAAGAAAAATATTAATAATAGGTAATTTAAAATCAAAAAGATATTATCTTCATATTCTTAATAAGAGATAATAAAAATTTAAATTTTGATTTAACACAAGAAAATTTTCTAAAAAAATTAGAATTAATTTTGAATATTCAAAGAATATTCTGGTATTCAAACTATGCCTCCAACATAAGAAGAGCCATCAAATATCCCATCAAATATATTTGTTGCTTCCTCTAAAGAATAGAGTCCGTTTTTAACGTTATAACAAGATGCCAAAGATTTCCTATAAACAACATCATCAATTATTGCAGAAAATTTCTTTAGCCCAAAAAAATAAAAAATATAAGATCTATGAGTACCAGCTTTTATAATCCACCTCCATTCTTTGAGATCATTCATCAAAATGATAATTCTAGGAAATTCTAATTTATCTGTTTTTTGAATACCTTTATCTCTAAAACTCTTAATTAATTTTTCATTCTGTTTAAGATGAGAAATTGCAATTTCAGTTGAATATAGTACTTCTTTTTTCAGATTTGCATTTTTAAAACTAATTTTAGCTCCATGTTTACTTCTATTTTTAATAAATGATTCTATGTAATTATCGTATTTATATTTAATACTTTGTCTATCCCAAGGGAAAACAGATGCCCAAGCAGGGTAAGATTTTAAATTTTCATTATTTGGACAATTCATAATATCAGCAGCTGTTAAATTTTCTTCCTTTTTTAAAAGCAACATATGATTATTTATGATTTCCTCATTTGAAATACCACTTAATTGATCAATATAAAGTTTTCCAATAAAATCTTGTTTATCTGCCGGCAGGCTATAATTGCTTAAATTTTTAAAAGATATTCCTCTAGGTGTCCTACCTACATCAAAAGGAATATTTAGAGGAGTTTTAGGTATAAACTTTAACTTTGAAAAAGGTACTAATTTTCCAGATATTTCAATAGAATTAAGTTGATCAAGTTTTAAAAAACTTTTTAAAAAAAATATAATTTTATAAATTTTTAATTTCATATGTAGATTTTTTTATTTAATATTTTTTTTTGTTAGCAGATAAATGCTTGAGTAATCTAAAGTACTATATTTTTTTGCAGTATCGGATTTGAAAATATCGTTTAATTTATCAAGAAGACTTTCATCAATATTCAATTTTTTTATTTCACTATTAAATAGTTCAATATCCTTTGATAAATTATTAATATTAAAATTAGCATTATCATGATTAGCATTTAACATCCTTTCTAATTTTTTATCGAATGTTTTTGCATACAATGATGAATGGCGTAAAAGATCCATATAAAGTTCAATATTAATATCATTTTCTTGCAGGAATCTAAGATTAAGTGAAAAAGAATAAGTCAATGATGCTATTAAATAATTAAGTGATAATTTTGAACTTGCTGCCTTGTTTACTGAGCCTAAAAAATAGAACTTTTCGCAAATGGCTTTAAAAATAAATTCATAGCTTTCATAAGTTTTCTTATTACCTCCTATTATTCCTAAAAGTTTTCCTGCTAATGCTTCTTTAACACTTCCTAATACAGGTGCTTCTAAATACTGACATCCTTTAGATTTTACTAATTTTTCTAATTTAATACTTTCCTCAGAACCTATTGTGCCCATCTGAATGATCACTTTATTTTTAATTGAAGCGATATGAGAAATTATTTCCTTTGTGCATTTCCCATCCTTTAAAACAACTATAATAATTTGATACTTAGATGGCATATCTTCTAAATTAGCTATTTCTTCTACTCCTTTATTAATTAAATTTTTATATTTATTTTTAGATCTATTCCAAACCCCCAATTTAAATCCCTGCAATATTAACCTCTCTGCGATTGATTTGCCTAATATTCCAGTTCCGATCAATGCTATTTTTTGATTTTGGATATTCATTTTTAACTTAAAAATTCATAAATTTATATAATTTAAATTTTGATTATTTTTAAAAAATAAATTACTTAAATTGTTTTTATGAAAAATCATTGAACTAAGTTATATTTTAAATTCTTCTAATATAGTTTTGTAAATTTCATCTGCACTTAGACCATATTCGCTCATAAGTTGTTCATATGTTCCAGAAGTAAGAAATTTTGGAGGTAATCCTATTTTTACATGTCTGATATTGTTTAAATTAGAATTTGTAATGATTTCTGAAACAATACTACCTAAACCTCCAATGAGAGAATGTTCCTCAATTGTAATTATTGAAGAAAAATTCTTAATTAAATTTATTACTTTTTCATCTAAAGGAGTTAGTGTGTGAACATTTTCAACATGAAAGCTGCAACCTGTTTCTTCTTCAATTCTTTTTACTGCTTTAAGAGCATTTCCTAAAATAGTGCCATGAGATAATATTAAAAATTGATTACCTTCCTTAATTGAGATAGATTTCCCAATACTAAAATCGTAATCTTCTGTATAGATAATTGAGGTTGGAGGAGCTCCAGTCAATCGCAAGAAAGCTGGTCCTTCATATTTACTAAGAGCCTCTACAGATTTATAAACTTCAAAACAGTCACAAGGACAAATTATTGGAATATTAGGAATTGAACGAATTATTGAAATATCCTCTAGACCGAAATGTGAATTTCCAAGGAAACCCATTGATAGTCCACTTCCAATGGCAACTATCTTTACATTAGATTTCATATAACCAAGATTTAATCTAACCTGCTCGCATGCTCTCATTGTTATAAAAGGTGCAAAACTTGATATAAATACATTGAAACCTAATGTTGACAAGCCAGAGGCGAATCCAACTAAATTTTGCTCGGCAATGCCAATATTAATAAATCTTTCTGGAAATTTTTGTTTATATCTATCTAATCCTGATGAGTTACCAAGATCTGCAGAAATAGCAAAAATATCATTTTCTTGTTTTGAAACCTCAAGAAGACTTTGTCCATAGATTCCCCTTGGTCCAATTCGACACCATTGTCTAGATAAATTTTTATTGAGCTGTATTGTCATTATCCAAAGCCTCCATGGCTTGATGATATATATTTTCTGTTAGTCTGCCATGATGCCATTGATTATTATTTTCCATAAAATCAATCCCTTTACCCTTTATGGTATTTGCCAATATTAATGTAGGTATTTTTTTAGGTGAAACTTTATTAAATGCTTCATGAATTTCGTCTAGATTATGTCCATCTATTTCAATTACATTCCAACCAAATGAAGACCATCTTTGAAAAAGATCACTTTGATTAATAATTTCTGATGTTGCACCATCACTTTGAAATTTATTATAGTCAATTATTAAGGTTAGATTATCTATCCCAATTGAAGTCCCAGACATAGCTGCCTCCCAAATTGAACCTTCATTACACTCCCCGTCACCTATAAGAACATATACATGTGAATTAATATTTTTTAATTTCAAACCATGTGCGATTCCTAATCCATAGGATAATCCATGCCCAAGACTTCCATTAGAAGATTCAATGCCATAATTATAATTCTTAATTGGATGAGAAATTAATTGAGAATATTGAGTTTTATATGTTTTAAAAATTTCATCAGGTATTAGCCCATAATGATTAAGAACTGGATAAAAACCAAGCACTCCATGCCCTTTAGATAAAATAAATCTGTCTCTATTAATTGCAGTTAAATTTTTAATATCTATATTCAATTTATAGCCATAAAGATAAGCCATAATTTCGACCATTGACAATCCACCACCTAAGTGTTGACCTCCACCTGATATATATGCAATTTCAAGAATTTTTTTTCTAATTAAATAACATGATTTTTCTAAATTATTTTTTTTAAAAAGTTTTTTCATAATTATTGCCCGCCGTCTATATTAATTATCTGACCAGTTATATGATTAGATTCTTCAGAACACAAAAAATATATAAGTGATGCTACATCTGGAGCTTCAGCAATCTTTTTATTTGAACTTAATGAGAGTTGTTTTTTTATAGATTCAGGATTCATCTTCTCTAACATAGGTGTATTTGTTACGCCTGGAGCTACAGCATTAACTTTTATTCCAAAATATCCAAGTTCTTTTGCAAGAATCTTTGTAGCAAAGTTCAGCGCTGACTTTGAAGAACCATAAGCTAAAGTTCCAGATTCATTTTGAAATGAAGTTACTGAAGAAATATTAACTATAGATCCTTTTTTATTTCTAGACATTAACCTTGAAACTAATTGAATTATTGCAATTTGAGAAAAAAAGTTTGTCTCAAAAACATCTTTAATATCATCAATTTTAGTTATACTTAAAAGTCCTCCATGTGGAACTCCTGCGCAATTAATAAGAGCATCAATTCTCTTGTATTTCTTATAAATATTGGTGATATTAAATTTCAATTCATCATAATTATTTAAATCAAATTTATTTATTGAAAGATATTTATTCTTATTGTTCTTTTTTAAAGAATTTAATGCTTTGACATTTTTTCTTGTACATGACTCAACAAAGAAGTTATTAACTAAGAATTTTTCTGTAACTGCTAAGCCAATTCCTGAGCCAGCTCCTGTAACGATAACAACTTTTTTATCTAATAAATCTTTACTTTTCATTAATTAAAGAATTTAAGATAGCTTTATCTTTTTCATTCTCAATATTATCATCAACGTGATCTGATTTTTCTAATAAACTTAAATCTCTTAAAACAGAAGGCTTAGAAAAATAGTTTTTAATTGCAAATACTCTAAAATCTTCAAGAAAAATTTTTACTTTTTGAGAATCAAATTTCTCATATAATTTTTTTAATAAAAAATCCCAATTAAGATCTTTTATTTTTATATAAAAATAACAATATTTCAATAAATCTTTATTTCGTTCGATAAATTTAATTACAGATGTAGTTTCGCATTTATCATTATTTAAATTTAATAAATCACCTAATCCTTTTTTAACATCTAAGTTGGGAGGTATAGCTAAATTACAGATAAAAATTAAACTTTTAAAAAGTTTTTCTCTATTCATTTTGTAATTAAATGTTTATATCTTTCAGTAATTTTACTAGAAATATAGAGCGCGAGAGTTTTTATTGTTGAAGCAGGATTTACTCCGCCAGATGTAGGAAATATAGATCCATCTACTATAAATAAATTTTGAACATCATGAGTTTTTCCAAAACTATTTACAACTGATTTTTGAGGATCATTACCCATACAGCAAGTCCCCAGAGTATGCCATCCCGTATTTCTGACTGGACCACTTGCAAATGATTTATAAGCACCTGCAGCTTTCATAATTCTTCTCCCATTATTAAGTCCGTGCGAAAGCATTTTTTTGGTATTTTCAGATATTTTATAAATTACATCTACACCTGCAATATTAAATTTATCAACCATATTTTTGCTTAATATAATTCTATTATGTTTCTCTGGTAAATCTTCCGAAATTACTGTTAGATGAGCGGTATGATTATAGATTGATTGGAATTCTGAGATAAAGTTCTTACCGAATTTCACCAATTTTCTAGCATTGAGATTTAAGGCAGACTCTATAGGAAGAGGACCACCTATAACTTGAAAAGTATAGCCCCTTAGAAAACCTCTATCTTTTTTACTTGAATAAAATTCTTGAGATAGAATACAACAGCCTTGCGGACCTAAATTTGAATTTAAGTTTTCTCTAAAATGGCCCTCAACATAACCAAGCGGATGTAACATTAAATTTCTGCCTACAAGGTCAGAAGAATTAGCTATTCCTCTATGATGAGATTCATTTGAATTTAATAATAATTTTGGAGTCCCAATTCCACTTGCAGCTAATACGAAAATATCAGCCTCAGCAGAACATGTATTCCCTTGTTGATCTAAATATATAATCTTTTTTATTTTATCTTGATTCTCATCTTTAATTAATTTTATTACTTTACTTTTTGTTTTTAGAATTAAACCATTTTTTAATGCGCGTGGCAGATATGTATAGTTAGTTGAGCCCTTGCCACCATTCACATCACCCCCCATATTTGATGGCCTTGAGTAATCATCAGCTGGTCTTCCATCGTATTCTATTGAGTTGATTGCGCTATATGCAGGCCACCAATGCCAATTTAATTTTTCAAATCCTTCAATTAATTTTCTACCCATTTCCCCAAATGGTAAAGGCGGCATAGTAGCTTTAAAATTAGATTCCATAATATCTCCCTCTAATCCAGAAACCCCTGTTATCTCATCATTAATATCAAAAAATGGGATTAAGTCTTCATATCTTATTGGCCAATCAACAGCTACTCCATCATTTGAGTAGACCTTAAAATCACTTGGCTTTAGTCTTGGGTATTGACCTGAAAAGAGTATTGTTGATCCTCCTACACCATTATAATTTGCAACTTGAATAGGTGATTTGGAACAATCTATCGGATAATCACACAAGTTACTTCTTATATTTGGGTCTGGAGAAAGGGTATTATATTTCTGAAGCTCACCTCCTTCTTTAATAGGTACTAATTTTTCTTTATTTAGAAAGTCACCTTGTTCAAAACATGCGACTTTAAAACCTTCTTTGCTCAAGAACCAAGAGGTTGCTAATCCTGAGGCTCCAGCTCCAATTACTATAACCTCATATTTCTCCATTATTTAGGAATAAATTGCTCCAGTATCTCTGGAATTGTAATTGTCATTTTTGCAGAAGAGACTTCATCTCCTTCTACAAAGCAAGTGCCTTTGCCAATTCCAATACCTCTTCTCCAACTTATTAATTCAGTTTGTATATCGAGCCTGTCACCAGGAAGAACCTCTTTTTTAAACCTTACTTTATGTTCTAAAGCATGGGTTATTTTTCCCTGAAGTCCATCAATGGTGGTTATTGCTACTGTAAGCATTTGGGCCATTGCTTCTAGTTGCAATGCACCTGGCATATTAGGATGATTTTCAAAATGCTTTGGGAAATACCATTCATTATTGGTTAAGTTTTTATATCCTTTTGCGTATTTTCCTGGGCATACGTCAGTAACTTTATCAATCATTAAAAAAGGATATCTATTTGGTTGATATAACTGGAGTTCTTGAGCACTTAAACTGAATGATTCTTCCATATATGTAATTAAAATTCAATAAATCTAGACATTAGGCTAACTGTATCATAACCATCCCAAAATATATCCATATTTAAAGCCATGCCAGGTTTTACAATTCTATCAGTCCCAATTGGTGCAGAAATATTTATTAATTCTTTTATATTATTATCATTTAGCCCAATTTGAACGATAGTTTGATTTTCTTTATTGATGAAATTTTTAATTTCTGAAAATGTATTAATTTTATTAACTGATAAACAAGAATTTTCAAAAGGATTATCATTATCTAATAATTGCTCATCAACATAATAAATTGCAAAAATATTATTTCCTTTAAATGTTTCATAGTTATTACTTAAAAATGTTGAAAGATAGCTTGCTGATTTGAAATTATTTAATCTATGAAACTTTTCTTTATTATTTATTGAATCAATAGCATTATCACATTCTAATAAAAAATTATTCAATAAATTCTTAATATCAGATTCATTTGATTTGTTTTCAAAAATAATAAGCTTTTTTGGCGAAGAGCATGCTCTTTGAGAAAATAACGAAATATCATTTGCAAAAGATTTAGCAACAACTTTTTTTTCTTTTTGATTAGTTCTTTTAAGCCACTCTCCTGAGATGATTGCGATAGAAGTTCTATTTGGGAAGACAATATCTAAATTTCTTGGATTTGTTTCAAATTTTTTAAAATAATTTATTGTCGAATCTCCTCCCCAAATTACTCTTATATCACTCATAAGTGAAAGAATTTTATTAATGTTATCATCGTGTTCATAAGAGATAATTGAGAGATATTCTTTTAAAAATTTAAATTTATTTTTTGATAGTACTTTTTCAATAATTGACAATATTTTTTTAAATTCACTTATATTCTTTTCTGAAATTCTGATTATTGAAGGACAGCCTGACAATAGACCAAAAGAAATAGTAAAAAGTATATTAGTAATAACATTGCTTGGAGCTATGTGAAGGGCTATACCTCTACCAAATCTTTTCTCAATATCAGTTCTCTTATTTTTGAGTCTTAGCAAATTATTTTTCCTGCTCCATAAAGCAAAGTAAGAAAATATTCTTAGACTCTCATTATCTTTAGATTCAGAAAATATTTCCTTAGAAACTTCTGATAAAAAATCAATAACCGAGGCATCGTATATTTTTAAAGGCAATGATTGGTAAATCCTTTCAACTGGAAGTCCCGATAAGACCTTAATTTTATTATTTGGAAGATTCATATGTGTCACTACATCCTCTGGGTTCTGAAATATCTAATCTTCCCAAAATTTCAAAAAATGTTCCCTTTCTCCCGCATTTACAGTTATCACGTCCATGAATCTTAATCAAGTCATCTGTTAATAAGCTATGACCGGGATAGCTTGTTGGCAAGCAAGAAATTACTTGGGCTATTCCAACATTTTTGGTTTCGATTTTAGTTAAATCATTTTGTGAACGTGAAATTACTTCACAAAGAGGATTTGTGTGCAGGTATCCATGACTACATTCCATAAATATTGAACCTGTTTGTTCCACCATTCCATAATAGTCATAAACCTTTTCGATACCTAATTTATCTTTAATTTCTTTTTTAAAAAGATTTTTACTAATTTTTAAATCCTTTAATTTTTTCCAGCCTCCTCCATGAATTAAAGTTGTTTTTTCAGATAATATTTTCCTTATTTTTTGTGGAAATTGCTTTTTTAAAAAATAAAGCCAAATTATATATGTAAATCCATAAAAAATAAAGTTCTCATTGTTTTGTGAAAGTACATTCTCAATTAAATTGAAATTTACTTTCATGTTTTCATCAAGAGCAAAAATTGGCTTTCTACACAAAGAACTAAATCCCCTTATGCCAGCTGACCTTGCAGAAAAAATTGATGATGATTTTAATAATTCTGGACTATCAATAATTATTATTCTTGGTCTACTTAGTCCTGTAAAATCACTGAATATTTTTGATAAAGCATGTGATTGCATTCTAACATTATTTTTATCAAGAAAAATTTTTGATGTTCTTTGACCTGTGGTGCCTGAGGATTTAAGAATTTTAAAAACATTTTGCTTATCAATTGATTTGAGATTATATTTTTTAAAAATATTTACTGGAATATATGGAATATCTTCTATTGATTTGATTGTATTTTTATTAAATTCTTTATAAAAAATTTTATTTACAATTGATTTATATTCTGCACAATTATCAATATGATAAGATGTTAACTCTTTAATTACTTCAAGGAATTTTGGTCTTGAAAATTCGTAATTATTTAGGAAATAAGAAGTTTTTTTAATCGACTCCATAATTATTTATTTTAACTCTTGATAATTAATTTTTCCGTTTTCTTTTCTAGGAAACTCAGGAATCAATTTTATATCAATTGATAATGGAGGTAATGTAGTTTTATTCACAATAATTTTTCTTATCTCGTTTTTGTCCATTTTTAAATTATCACACTCTATATAAACAACTAATTTCTTATCATCACTTAAGGCTAAACAATTAGTATTTAAAAACTCAAGAAAATCTTCAATATCTTTTAAAGATACTCTTATACCACAAATTTTTGCAAATCTATTTTTTCTTCCAACGACATAATAAAATCCATCTTTATCCTTATAACCAATATCACCGGTTGGTAGAACTGATTTAAAATTATCTATATTATTTAAATCATTAAAAGATTCGGCGTAGCCCAAAGAGACATTGGCTCCCTTATAGATTAATTCCCCATATTCTTTATCAGTTTCAAATTCTGAATAACCTAAAGTTGATTTATCTATTTCAAACTTTCCACCAGGGATAGGAATTCCAATACTATCAATTTTATCGAAAAGTTTTTCCGGTGGTAGATAGGACATTCTAGCTGTTGCTTCAGTTTGACCATACATTACATAAAATAAGCAATTATTTTTATTGCACAAATCTGCATATTTTTTTAGTAACTTTCTATCTAATTTTCCACCGGCTTGCGTTAATACATTTATGGAAGTAGATAGTAGTCTATTAATACCAATTTTATTAAAAATCTCATATGTATAAGGGACACCAGATATACTCGTTGGCTTAAACTTATTTATTGATTCCCAAAAAGATTTTTCTAAAATTGAATTATTATTTATCACTATAGATGCCCCACTAAATAAATAAGTGTTTATACAAGAAAGTCCATATGTATAGTTCATTGGTAATGTCGTAATGTGTCGATCTTGATTTGATAATCTTAAATATTTACTAATAGCTAAAGTATTTGAAAGTAAATTATTTTTGGATATTTTTACTACCTTTGGGCTCCCGGTGCTACCAGAGGTAGTAAGAAGCAATGCTAAGTTTGTATTATTAAGATTATAAGAATTTTCATTTTTATAAATGAAATATTCTCCAAAATTCCAAACATTTTGGAAGGTATCTAAGCAGAAATTTTTCTGTGTAATAATATTAGAAGCCTTATATAGATTTGCATATTTGATTATATTCTCATCACTTAGTTGATTACTCAATAATAATATTACTGCACCACTTTTTAAAAGGCTTAAATATAAGGTAATAGATTCAATAGTATTTGAACAAATTAATAAATTTATACTGCCTTTATCAAACTTTTTAGATAAATAATTAACTTTATCTTTTAGTTCTCTATAAGAAACATTTTGATCATTAGATATTAAAGCTATCTCATAAGTTGCATTTTGATTTATTAAGTTAAGCATTATGCTTTTAGATATAAAATATGAAATTAATTATCTAAATTAACTCCATACTTTTTTAAAGTTTCTATTCCTTTATTGAAAGAACTAAAGTCTATAATGTCATCCATTTCGAGCATAATATCAAATTCATCTTCAAGTGCACCAATCATAGACATATGTCCTAAAGAATCCCAGGCAGGTATATCCTGGTATTTTAGATCTTCTAGATCTTCATCCTTTATTTCAAAAATATCTTTAAAAACTTTTTTATATTTATCTAATTCACTCATATCCTTAATATTTGTTAAAAATTAAACACCTTATAATATTATCATGCACAGAAAAAATAATTTTTGTGTGAAAATTTAATTGTCATAAATCTAAAATTAAAGTATTCTGTGATTTGCAAATTTAAGTTTTTTTAATAAGTGGATATTGTTGATTACAAAGTTGTTGAGATTAAGAATTATTCGTTACTATTGCAAGTAATTAAATTTCTAAAGAATGGATTTAATCAATCTGATTTGTTTGAACATAAATACTTAGAATATTTATTAACTAGTAATTCAAATTCTAATTCCGATCCATATGGATACGCATTGTTTAAAAAAGATAACTTAGAGGGAGCAATGTTAACAGCTCTTCAAGGTTATTATTTCAAAAGTAATGGTAAAGAGGTAAATAAAGTCAAAGTTATAGATATGTGTTGTTGGTATATTAATGAAAAAAGCAGAGTAATTCCAGCATTATTTCATGCTAAAAAAATTACTGAATTCACTCGAGATTCAATATTAACTGGTCATACTTTTAATGATATTGGTTCAAATGTTTTTCGAAGACTTGGCTTTAAAAAAATGAAAGCATTTATTTACAGAAAATTCAAACCAAATTTAAAAAAATTTCTCTTCCTAAAAACTAATCATATAAAGGAAATCAAATTTCCTCAATATGATGATTATGTATTTGCAAAAGAAAATTTAAATTCTCAAAAAGAAATTTTAAATTTTTCTATTAATTTAAAAAATTCTGAATTAACTTTTTTTTCAGGAGTCATTAAGAAAACCAAAATAAAAACAATTCAAGTGGAATCATTTTTCATATTATGGGCCTCAGATTATTTTGATTTATATAACAGTTTCGATAATATTCACAAATTTTTATTTTTAAATTATGGTTGTGTAAGCTTGTATTTTTATTGTCCAAATTACTTAAGAGAAAAAATTTATATTACTCAAAATTATTGTAGAAATGCTCCATTTATGATTAAGTCTAATTTAGATATTGATTATCTGCCTCCAATAAATAGTGAATTATCTTTAGGAAGTTTCTAAGTTAAATACATAATATAAATTTCAAATTTTTAAGTATTAAATTTAAAGCTATTAAATTATACCAAATTTTATAATTTAGATTTCAATAAATTTAAATCTTCTTCCTCTATTAGAAAATCATTATTTCTATAATCTGAATTTATTTTCACATCTTTTGCTAAAAATAGTGAGTATTCCATTCCTAATTCTCGTGAAACTAAAAACCATACAGATATATAAGATTTTTTATCTTTACCTAAAATATCAACTAATTTTCCCTTGTTAGAAAAAATTATGTTTGTTATGGCGGAGCCACTAGGAAGCCCCAAAATTGTATCAGCCTGATAACATTGTAAAATCTTATCGATTTCAAAAAGTTTTTCAGGAAAAATTATTTTATAGCCTTCTTTCTTTAATAATTCAGAAACTTTAAAATCTTCTACTAATTTTCTCCTCCCACAGAATTTTCTTGATATTGCTATCTTTTGTCTAGAAGTGTTTTTCAAATTATATTTTTTTTCTAGAGTATTTCTAATGGTTTTACTAACCCAATTTCTATCTTTTGGTTGGAATATAAAATCATTACTACTTACATAGGGTAATCTTGATAAATAAAGATTTCTTACTTGAACTAAATATTTTTTCTTTATTTTTAAAATCTGATCTTTTTTTAATCTCATTAAATTTAATGTCAATTCCTGCCAATCATATAAATTTTCGCCAACAAATAATTTGCAATTTTCATCTTCAGATATTGCTTTAAAAAACATTTTTAATTGAGGAAGATTCTCAAATACCCAATGACTAATAGCTGGCTCTAAAGGTTTAAAGCCATGTCTTGGAACCATATGAAATAATGAAGAGTATGAAAAAAAATTCCTAAAGATATTAAATTTAAAAATAAATGAAATTCTTATAAGTAGAACGTATAAAATAAATTTAATCTCAGGGAAAAATATAAAGTCATTACTTCTTAATATATTTCCCACTAGTATGCCCAGTTTCCCTGAAGTTTCTATAAGGATCCAACCTTCTCTAGTAATTGGTATAGACCATTGTGTTAAAAGAAAACAATTTTTCAACCTGACTAAAAACTGTCCTTTTACTTCATGCTCTCCTAAAAGATCCTTATGAAATTCATTAGCAAATTTATCTCCCGTTGGCTTAACAGTAAATTTCTTTTCTTTAAGTTTTGAAATAACCTCGATATTTTTATATTTTTTATTAAGAAAATCCTCTGTTTCTAAAGAAAAATATTTAACGACCTTTATAAGAACATAGAACCTAATTTTATAAAAGATATTTGATTTATTCAGAAACAATCTAAATAAATTTCCTAAAATCATATTTTTTATAAAAAATTTATAGATTATTATAAATCTATTCGAGCTTCACATCAAAATTTTGATGGCAGATATTTAAAGAAACTTTTAATTCTTTTTAAATTTATTATTTCCAATTTTTTCAAAAATTGGGGAAAAGTGAAAGAAAGAACTCTTAAAAATCATTTAATTATATTAAGTTAAGATCATTTTTCTTAATTGAATATTATATCTTCAAACTTTTGTTAGATTTATTTTTCTCTAAAATATATTAATTAGTAATTTATTTTAAAAAATTGAAAGGAAAATAATTAATTAATTAATACTTATTTTTTAATTTTTAGAAGAAAAAATTGCATTCCACTTAATAAATTGAATTTGTTTATAATGTATAATTTTTAAATTAATTGTATTAATTTAAGTGTTGTAAATGAGTAAATTTAAGCACATGTTTTCTGATATTAAATATTTTTTTTACTACAGTTTTGATTTAGTATTAATAATACTAGCATTATTAATTAGGTTATTTTCAATAAATGGAGCTTCTAAAATTTCTATTGAAAATAGCAAAAAACCAACATTAATCCTTTGCAATGGACCCTCTTTATTCGATGATATTAATTGGATTACGAAACATAGCGATGCATTTGATATTTCAGTAGTTCATTATTTTGCAATAACTGATTATTTTGCAGATATTAAACCTAAATATTACTTTATTGCAGATGCTATGTTTTGGCGAGATGATATAAGTAAAGAATTTCATGACGACATTGAAAATTTATTCAGGAAATTAAACAAAGTGAATTGGGAAATGACTATAGTTTGTCCCCTTAAAGGTTTAGAAAAATTAAAAAATAAGATTAATAATAAATTTATAAAATTTCAATCTCTTCGACATTGGTCACTAAATTATAACAGTGAAATTTTTTCAATTTTGTCTTTAAGACTTAATTTAACAACGCCTTTTTTCTGCACAGTCGCAGTTATGGCTCTTTGGCACGCAATTCTTAGAAGAAGAAATAAAATATATTTATATGGATTTGATTTTTCAATATTTAAAGAATATGAGGTAGATCAAGAAACTAATGAATTAAATAATAGTTCTACTCATTTTTATAAAAACCAAAAGTCAGAAAATAAAACCCATATAAAATATTTAAAAAGGCCAAAATCATTTCTTAATCATCGTCTTTATAAGAATTGGCTTGCTTTTCAACAAATGTATTTTTTGTCTATTATTGCTGAATCAAGAAAATTAAAAGTTTTTAATTCCTCATCAAATTCGTACTTGGATTGCTTTTGTAGAGAAAATCTCAAAGACATACTTTAAATGGATATAATACTGATAAGACTAATCTTTTTTAATTATTAAAAGAATCTAGATGAATATAAACTTACCTCAGAAATCTCAAATTCTTCCCACAGAATCTATTGATGAACTTGTTAATGAAGTTCTTAACACAGCAGAATGGCAAAAAGCTCAAGATGATTTTAACAACTCAAATGTCATTTATATAATTGGAAATGGAGGAAATTTAGCTGTTGCTGATCATGGTTCGGTAGACATAACGAGGTTGTCAAAAAAATTAGCTATAGCTCCTGGTAGCGGGATAGTTGCTACATCAGTAATTGGGGATAGTTCTATTGATACTTGGTTTTTAAATTGGTTAGAAGCACATTTAGAGGTTAAAACTTCTTCCGAAAAATCAAACTCTATGTTAATTGGTATTTCAAGTTCTGGTACTGCTCAAAATATTTGCTCATGTTTGTCTTATGCAGGGTCTCAATCCCTAAAGACTCTTATGATAAGTGCAAGGAAACTAAATAAGATAAAGCATACTTTTAACTGTGTTGAGTTAGGAACAGATTACTACCATACGGGAGAGGTAATTAGTCTATTGCTTTTTTATCAACTAATACATGGTAGTGGCTCTTCATGCCCAAGTATTAGTGCTAAAGTTGGCAAACCTTCTTTTGATAGACTTATTAACAAAAAAGAGTAGTTTATATAAGCATGAAGATTTTAATATCAGGCCATACTTCAGGGATAGGAAGAAGTTTATCAGATATTTTTAGCTCTTACGATAATGATGTATATGGAATTTCGAGAAAAAATAATAATGAATTAAATAAACAAAATCAAATTAAATTGGATCTTTCTAAATCCGAAGACATAAAAAAAGCATATGTTTGGACAAAAAAAATTAATCCTGATATTTTTTTTCATTGTGCGGGCTCTAATCCTATTACCCCTTTAATAGAAGCTACTCAAGATGTTTATATTAATTGCTTTAACCTACATTTTTTATCAGCCTCACAAATTTGTAGAGGAAGTATTGAAGTCAAAAAAAAAGATCAAAATTTAAAATTCTTTCTAATTTCTTCAATTTGGTCTCTAATTTCTGCTGATTCTAGAGGACCTTATTCTATTGCAAAAAGTGCACTAAACTCATTTGCAAGACAAATTGCAGTTGAACAAGGACTTAATGACATTCAAGCAATAAGTATTGCTCTTGGATTTATAAATACAAACCTTACAAATTTAACAAAAAATGATAATAGGATATCAAATGCGAAACAAAGATATCTCTTTGATCCTAATGAATATCCAGATCCTAAAAAAGTCGCTTCTTTAATTTATCATCTTTCTTTGCAAGACCTTAGTCTTATGAATGGTAATACCATCAATTTAGATGGAGGGATATTATGTCAATAAGTAGCTTTGAAACATCTTCATATAAAGGTACTTATAAATTTTTAGTTATTGATAAAATTTGTAATTTAATAGATCTAATAAATCAAGACAATTATTCCATTATTTTTATTGATTCTAAAATATCTGATATTTACAAAAGCTTTTCCTCATCTTTTAAAAGTAAGAGCATCAAAGTAGAAGTAAAATCAGAAACAAAGTCAGTTGAGAAACTAATCCACTATCTAAAGATCCTTTCCGATTTATCTCTTAAAAGAAATAGTAATTTATTAGTTATTGGTGGGGCAACAATGCAAGATATTTTTGCTTCTGTTTGTTGTTTGTATTACAGAGGAATAAATTGGTCTTTTATTCCAACTACACTCCTATCTCAAGGGGATAGTTGCATAGGAAGCAAAACTTCACTTGATGGATTTGGAAAAAAAAATCAATTTGGAGTTTTTTATCCTCCTAATAAAATTTATGTTTGTAGTGAATTTCTAAGAAGTTTGCCAAAAATAGAAATATTTTCAGGAATTGGGGATATTCTGCATTATTTACTACCTTATAAAAGTTCGGAAGATATAGTTAAGAATTTAGTCAAATTTCTTGAAGAAAAAGATATGGAAAATCTAATTTCTTTTTGTTTAAAAGCCTCCTCAATGGCTATGAAAATAAAATCAGAATTAGTAACAATAGATGAATTTGACAAGGGTCCTAGAAAGATATTCAATTATGGACATACATTTGCACATGCCATAGAAAAGGCATCATCCAATTATGTCCCCCATGGAGTCGCAGTTTTATGTGGATTGTATATTGCTCTTAATTTAAAAGTCGATAAATCAATTTCATTAATATGTAAAGAGCAATCTAACCAAATTAAAAAGTTCTTAGAAATTGCTTTTAATAACGAAAACTATAAACTAGAAATTAAGATTTCCAAATTAAAACCTCTTTTAGAATCTGATAAAAAGAATATAAGTAAAGGAAAAGTTAGACTGATTTTGCCTGAAGTTGCTTCTAAATCTATTTGGAAAAGCAATAAATTTAAATCAGAATATGGATTGAACTATATTGATTTAGACATTGATGATTGTGTAACATCTTTTAACTTCTTAACTCAAATCTCAGGCATTTTCCTTTACTGAAATTTAATCGTGACTAACCTTCCTTCAAATCTAAGAAAACTCATAGACAAAAAATCCTTAGCCTTAGGCTCTTGGATTACCATAGGTGATACAAAAGTCACTGAAATTTTATCTATTTCAGGTTTTGATTGGTTAGCTATCGATTTAGAACATTCCTCTATTGGAATTGATAAAGCTGGAGATTTGATTAGGATTATTTCAATGAATAATATTACCCCTCTTGTAAGACTAACAAATCTTGACAAAAATTTAATTAAAAGAGTAATGGATGCGGGAGCTGGAGGTATCATAGTGCCTAATATTTCAACAGAAAAAGAAGCAAAAGAAGCTGTCTCTGCTACTAGATATCCACCCTTAGGTTCACGAGGGGTGGGATTAGATAGAGCGCAAGGATATGGTACTCAATTTAAAGAATATTTAGATTGGCAAGTAAAAGGACCTATAGTAGTAGCACAAATCGAAAGTATAAATGCTGTGAATAATCTGAATGAAATTTTTAGAGTAAAAGGATTAGATGGTTTTATGATTGGTCCCTATGATTTATCTTGTTCTATGGGTATTCCTGGTGAATTTAATAATCCTAAGTTTATAGAGACGGTAGATTATATTTTAGATTTGGGGAAAAAGTCTGGTTTAGCAATAGGAACTCATATAATTGAACCAGATTTAAATCTATTAAATAGTTGTATTAGAAAAGGTTATAACTTTATTGCGTATAGTGTAGATATAAGAATGTTATCCACTTCTGCAATGAAAGCTAGAGGAGAGATTGACCGAATCAAATGAAGGTAGCAGTTATTATTCCATCAAGAATGAATTCTTCAAGATTTCCAGGTAAGCCATTAAAAAAAATACTTGGTTATACAATGATTGAACATTGCTATAAAAGAGCTTGTATGAGTAAAGATGTTGATGATGTATTTGTGGCAACATGTGATTCGGAAATAAAAGAACATATTGAATCAATAGGAGGAAAAGTCTTAATTACATCAAGCTGCCATAAAAGAGCATCTACAAGGACTGAAGAAGCTATAGAAATTTTAAATAATAAGTATGATTTAAAATATGATTTTATAATTATGCTTCAAGGTGATGAGCCACTTATAAGGCCTGATTCAATCACAAAAATGATAAATGACTGCAAATCAAACGATTTAGAAATATTAAATTTGATTGCTCCAATAAAATCCAAAGAAAAATTCATTGATAAAAACAATGTAAAAGTAGTTTTTGACAAAAATATGAATGCTCTCTATTTTTCTAGAGAGCCCATACCTAGTTCTTGGCTAGAAGAAGAAAGTATTGAAAATAAATTTATGCAAATAGGGGTAATTGGGTTTTCAAACGCATCTTTAAAAAAGTTTAATAAACTCAAAGAATCTTGCTTAGAGAAGTCTGAATCAGTTGATATGAATAGAGTAATTGAGAATGGATATAAAATTCTTTTATCACCAATTAATTATGAAATGATAGGTGTAGATTGTACAAATGATCTGAATGAAGCTGAAAAGCTTATGGAAAGAGATCCAACCTTTGATCTTTATAAGGATAATATACTTAATTAAGTAATTAATTTATTAAGAAGATTATAATTTAGACTACTTGTAAAATTTAGTCTTAATTACTTAAAGCAAAATAAATATCTTAGTTCAATAGTTTATGTATAATATTTTACATTTCTAAAACTCATTATTTAGAACTAATGGTAAAATTTTTATTTAATGAGCATAAAAATCTAAAAGACTAATCGCTTTATTTATTATTTAAATGGAAAATTCGAAATTATTTTTAAATAAAAATACTTTTATAAATATAAAGAAAAATATAAATAGAAAATTTCGCAAAATCAAAATTTTCATTCAAGTAATTTAAAAAATGCTGTATTTTGATGTAGTAAAATATCCTTTAAAGTTAAATGAGCATCTTTCAAATATAATAGTTTAAATAAAATACTATTTTGAAAGTGAAAGTTAACGATTACTCAAACTAAATGACCATACCAAAAATATTTATTCTTGATGTGGATGGAGTAATGACTACCGGCCACTTTTTATATACAGCAGATGGTAAATCCCTTAAAGTATTTGGTCCTGATGATAATGATGGATTATCTCTTCTTAAGTCTTTAATGGAAATAAGATTTGTTACTGCAGATAAGAGAGGATTTCAGATCAGTTATAAAAGAATTGTTGAAGATATGAATTATAAATTAGATTTAGTAAGTACTAATAAAAGAATTGATTGGATAAAGAAACTATACGATCCAGGAGAAGTTATTTATATGGGAGATGGTATTTTTGATCATTATGTAATGAAGGAAGTGAGGTATAGCATTTCTCCTGCAAATGCAGATAAAAATGCAAAGAAATACTCAGATTTCACCACATCAAGAAAGGGTGGAGATAGAGCAGTTGCGGAGGCATGTCTTCACATTCTTGAAAAATTTTTTAATAAATTCGATCCTGATATTCCACAACTAAGTAATAATAACGTTTCAGAAGAATGGACAGTTTAGGAAAAAAAATTCATAACATAATTGAAAAAAAACATTGTTCACTTTTATGTGTAGGTCCAATGTCTAAGAATTGCGTTGATGCGACAATTGAAATTGCTAATGAAAAAGATATACCTTTAATGTTAATTGCTTCTAGAAGGCAAATTGATTCGGAAGCATTTGGAGGGGGGTATGTTAATAATTGGAATACTGATTCATATGCAAAATATGTAAGAGAAAAAGATAAAAAAAATAATATCATCTTAGCTAGAGATCATGGTGGTCCTTGGCAGTCTGAAATTGAAAAGCACAAAAATTTAGATTTAAAGGAAGCCATGGCTTCTGCAAAAGCTTCTTTTAAAAGTGATATAGATGCTGGTTTTCAAATGTTGCACATTGACCCAAGTATTGATATTCATAAAAAATTAACAACCTCAGAAGTAATAAATAGAGTTTTTGAATTATATGATTTTTGTTATTCTTATGCTAAAAAAAAGAATAAAGAAATTATATTTGAAATAGGAACTGAGGAACAAACTGGGAGCTCAAATTCACAAGAGGAAGTAGAATTTACTCTCTCAAAAATAATTAGATTTTGCGATAAAAATAATTTCCCTAAACCAACCTTTATCGTTGTTCAAACGGGTACACGAGTTATGGAAACTAGAAATATTGGTATTTTTGATTATCCTATGCGTATTAAAAATCAAATTCCTTCAGAAATTCAAATACCAAAAATCCTTGAAATATGTAAAAAATATAATGTATTTATAAAGGAACATAATGCTGATTACTTATCTGATGAGGGTTTAATATGGCATCCTAAACTAGGGATACATGCAGTTAATATCGCACCAGAATTTGGAGTTATTGAAACAAAGGCGCTCTTATCAATTTTTGAAGATCACAATCTAAAAGAATTATCAAATGATTTTATAGAAGAATCTTATGCCTCAAAAAAATGGCAAAAATGGTTATTGAGAGATAGTGAACTATCAAAGACTGAAAAATCAATAATCTCAGGACATTATGTTTTTTCTTCCTCAAAAGTATTAGAAATCAAAGAGCAAGCAAAAAGATATCTTGAGAAAAAAGGAATAGATCTAGAAGATAAGTTAAAAGAGGTTGTTAAGACAAAAATTATTAAAATTTTAAATCAATTTAGAGTGTTATAGATTATGAAAAAAATTTGTACAATTATTCTGAATCGGAATCTTCCAGAACCTACTAATAAATTGGTTGAGCATATTAAAAAATATGACGGAAACTATACTGATATTTATGTATTAGAAGCTGGATCTGATTTTAAGAAAGTTTCAAAATATTGTACATGGTACGCAGATGAAGAAGATGTTATTAAAAATGGATTGAGATATTGCAGAGGTATGAATTATGCACTTTTTAATTTATTTAAAGAAAAAAAGTGGTATGAATATGAGGCATTTTTTCTCCTTACAAATGATACTGAGTTTTATAAAAAAGAGACAATTAAACCTTTAATATCAATCCTCGAAAAACATAAACATATTGGAATATTATCACCCTGCTCCAAAACATGGGGTGAGAAAAAATTACTTTTAGATGAAAAGACAAAATACTTTTGGTTTATACATAATAATGCTCTTTTGTTGAGAAGAAAATTTATTGAATCAATTAGAGAAATTGAGAATCCAAACTATATGAATTTTCTATTTGATGGAAGTAATTTTCGTGGATATTTAAGTGAGAGCGAATTAATAGCAAAAGCATATGCTAATGATTGGTCTGCGGCAATTACATCATTAGTCTTTGCAGAAGAGAATGAATCATATCTTTTAGAGAAATCAGATTTAATTAAAACTGAAGGGTTTGAAGATAATTTGAAGTTATACTTAAAAGAGGGTGAGCAATGGATTAGAAGAAAATACGGATTTAATAGCAGATGGTCTATGAACCAATACGTAAAACTATTTTATGATAATTTTTTTGATTTGCATCCAGAATTAAATCCTTATAAATTATAGATGGAATATAAACTTTGCATCCTTGCTGCTGGTGTTGGAAAAAGGATGTTACCACTAACAAAAGATATAAACAAGGCGCTTCTGCCAGTAAATTTCAAAGCGGCAATTACTCATATTATTGAAAAATTTCCATATGAAAAAGAGATAATAATTGCAGTTAATTATCAAGAACTCAAAATAAGAGAATACCTATCATGTGCTCATCCAGAAAGGGAAATAAAATATGTATTTGTTGATAAGATAAAAGGGAAGGGAGCTGGTCCAGGATATTCAATTTTATGCTGTGAAAAACATTTACAGGTTCCATTTATATTGACTGCAGTTGATACTTTAGTAAAAGAAGAATATGCTTTACCAAATAAGAATTGGATAGGGGTTGATGATGTGGAAGATGCTCGTGAATTCTGTGCAGTAGAGATTTTCAATAATAATGGAAAAATTAAAAGTATAAAAGATAAATCCTTAGATTCTAAAAAAAAAGTATTCATTGGTTTAGCAGGTATAAAAGATTATAAATTATTCTTTTCTGGATTACATAATGATACAAAGGAAATTGATGGTGAATTACAATTATCTAATGGATTAAAAGCACTAATAAAAAGTGGAATTGATTCGAAAAAATTTAGTTGGACTGATATTGGTAAATTAAAAAGTTATTATGATGCAAACAAAAAATTATCTAATTCTGAGGATTCATTTGATTTTAGTAAAACTGATGAATATATTTATTTTACTAGAGATAAAGTAATTAAATATTTTCTTAATTCTAAAACCATATTAAATAGATATAAGAGGTCTTTAAATTTAAAATCATTAACACCAAAAATTATTAAAAAAACTAATAATTTTTACAGTTATGACAAATTAGAAGGAAAGGTGATTTATGAAAGTGAGGATTTTAATATAATGAAATCTCTTTTGCAATGGCTAGAAGACAATTTATGGAAGACCAAAAAACTCAATCACTTAGAAAAAAAAGCTTTTAAATTATCTTGTAAAAATTTCTATTATGAGAAAACATTAGATAGATTAAATCTTTTTTATGAGAGATTTAACCTGCAAGATACAAATGGCAATGTTAATGGACAATTTGTTCTCTCTACTAAAGATATAATTAAAAAAATAGATTTTGATAATCTAACAAATGGAATTCCATCAAAATTTCATGGGGATTTACAATTTGATAATATTTTAATAACTCCAGATAATAATTTTAAATTATTAGATTGGAGGCAAGATTTTGCTGGGAAAATTGAATATGGAGATAAATATTATGATTTGGCAAAATTAAATGGTGGTCTTTATATATCTTATAAAAAAATAAAAGAAGGATCTTTCAAATATGAGGGGACTTTTTCAAATTGCTTTCTATCTATAGAAAATGATAAATTTCTGCTTGAATCGAAAAAAATATTTAATGAATTTGTAATTAAAAATAATCTTGACATAAAAAAAATTGAAATCCTTACAGGATTGATTTTTCTAAATATGTCTCCAATGCACCATTACCCTTTTAGTTATTACGTTTATAATCTTGGTAGACTCCAATTAATTAAAAATATAGATTTATAAAGTAAGTTATATTTGAAAAATGAAAAAACAAAAAAAACCTATATTGTTTATAACAGGTTCCTCGAGGGGTATTGGAGCCTCAGTTGCTAGATTAAGTAAAAAATATGGTTATGAAGTTATTCTTCATGGTAAGACAAAGAGTAAAAATCTTTTAAATATTGCAAATGAATTAGAATCAAATTATTTGTATTTTGACGTTACTAAAGAAGATCAAATCCAATCAAGTCTTAGGGAATTAACCCATATAAATGCATTAGTAAATTCTGCTGGAATAAACATATCAAAGTCTTTTGAGGATTTAACAAGTAGAGACTGGGAAAAGACTTATTCAAATAATGTTATTGGTTTAAGTAATGTTATTAAATATTCACTACCAAAACTTAGAAATGCTAAAACAGTCACTAGAATTGTAAATATAGCCTCTATAAAAGGAACTTATTCTGAAGTAGGAAGAGTTGCTTATGCCTCGTCAAAAGCATCTGTAATAAACTTAACTTGTGGATTAGCAAAAGAATTTGCTCCTGAAATCTTAGTTAATTCTGTTTCACCAGGATTTACGAAAACAGAAATGACATCCAATTCATGGTCAGAAAGAATAGAAAAACAAGTGGAATCAATTTTGTTAAAAAGGATAGCCTCACCAAATGAGATTGCTGAATTAGTTCTTTTTCTATGTAGCAATAAATGCACTTACATTACTGGGCAAAATATTAATGTAGATGGTGGATTTAGCATAAAAAATATATAATTAAAATTAATTTAAAAAATTCATGGATAATTGGCATTACGATGAAAATCTAGCAAAAATAGTTAATAAGCCATGGGGAAAAGAAATTTGGATTAACTATAAAAAAGGTGAAAAGATTGGAGATGAGGAAAAACTATATGTAATGAAAAAGCTTTACATTAAAAAAGGGACCAAAACAAGTTTCCAATATCATGTAAAAAAATCAGAAACTAATTTTCTAATAAAAGGAAATGTTGAGGCTTGGTACGAAATCAAACCAAATCAGATGGATATAAAAAAATTATCAGCAGGTGCAATTTGGACAATCCCTCCAGGAGTTAAACATAGGATAATCACACTTGACGATGTAATTTTAATGGAAGCTTCAACTCCAGAAATTGATGATGTTATAAGAATTGAAGATGATACTTTAAGAGGAGATGGCAGAATTCAATCAGAACATGAAACTAACTAATTGCTAACTTAGATATTCATTTATTTAATTTATTACTTAATCAAAATTTATAGATAATGCGATCAAACTTATTACAAGCAATTTTTATTTTAATAGGATGGCTAACAAAAAAATCCAAAACAAAAATCATAATACTAATTAGCTCAAGCATATTTGTTGGAATATTAGAAGTTACAACTTTAATGACAATAAATCCACTTTTCAAATTAATTAATGGCGAAAAAACATTAAATCTTCCTAATATAAATTTTTTTAATAATCTTAACTCTTCACAATTGCTTCTAGTAATTTCTTCATCTCTCATTTTTCTTTTAGCAATAACTTCATTTTTAAAAGTCAAAACAATTTCATATGGTAATTATTTATCGGCTGAAATAGGCACCAAAATTAGCAAGAAGTTATTGAGAAATTTTCTTGGCAATGATTATCTTTTGCATAAGTCTAGAGAAACTGGAGAAGTAATAAATATTTTTACCTATAACCTAACAAAGTCTGTAAGTTTTCTTAACTATCTTTTAAATTTTGTTGTTGCTTTTTTTTCATTCTTTTTTATAAGCTCATTTATTATATTTAAAAACTCAATAATAAGTATAGGAACCTTTATAACAGTTGCAATTGCATATTTCTTAATAGCAAAGGTCTATAAAAAGAGAATAATTTCTGATGCCAAAAAAGTGAAAATTACATTAGATGAAATGACAACAATGATCCAAGAGATAATAAGAGATATTGAAAATATAATAATTAGTTATAAAGATCGTGAGGTGATTGAAAAGTACTCAAGATTTGACACTACTTATAAATATTCTGCGGCAAATATTACAAACTATAATTCACTTCCAAGGTACATCATAGAGGGAGTTGGTTTAACCTCTTTTGGAATCTTTACTTCAATTTATGCATTACTAAATTATTCTAAAGGTATGGAAGGAATTAGTTTTTTTTCATCCATTGGTTCAATAATATTGGGAATGCAAAAATTATTACCTTCAATAAATATTATCTATACAAGCTGGTCTTCAATGAATGCAAATATAGTTTCTATTGATGCGGTAAATGGATATTTGATTAAATATTCAGATAAAAATAGGATAATTGAAGGTAAAAAGCTTTTAAATAAATTTAATCATTTTATTGAACTTTGCGATATTTCTTATTCATATCCAATTGGAGATAAAGTTCTTAATAATATCTCACTAAAAATAAATAAAGGTGAAAAGATTCTTATCAACGCTCCAAGTGGATTTGGCAAAACAACCTTAATAAATATAATTGCTGGTTTATTAAAACCTAGAAATGGGATTATTAAATTAGACGGGTATCCCTTAGGGGAAAAGATAACACTTAGTCAATGGAGAAGGCAGATAGGATATGTAAAACAAAAGTCTTTTTTAAAGAGTGGTAGATTAATAGACTTAATCTTAGGGGAAGAGGTAGAAAAGAAAAACGAGGATTTAGCTTTAGAGAAAGCAAGATATTTTTGTAAAATAGCTTGTATAGATGAATTTATAGAAAATCTTCCAAATAAATATTTTGAATATATCAAAGAAGATGCAAACATTCTAAGTGGTGGTCAAACACAAAGACTTGCAATAGCGATTTGTCTTGCTTCAGATCCTTCACTAGTGATTTTTGACGAGACTACATCAGGGCTTGATAAAAAAATAGAACTTAAACTCTTAAATAATATAAAGAAAATTAAGGATCTTACAATAATATTTATATCCCATTCAAAATCTTTAGAAAATTTTTTCGAGAAAAATATCGATATATCAAATCTAAATTAAAATTAATTTTTAATGATTAATTTTTGAACTTCTAAAAAAATATCTTTAAGTATATTTTCTTTTTCATGGAATTTCATTATATAACTTTTACTTTTATCACTAAGCATTAGTCTATATTTTTTATCCTCAACAAGTTTTAAGATTGCTTTAGACATATCTTCATATTTTTCACTTGATAATCTAATGCCATAGCTATCTAAAAGGTTTCCTAATTCTGAATTTTTTGGAGCTATTCCTATAACTGGTTTTCCTATGGCGAGAATTGTAAGCAACTTTGATGGTAGGCAAAATTCTACCGCTGATAATTTTTGTGGAATTAAATGAATATCTCCAATATCCAGCCAGTAAGGAAGTTTTTCAAAAGGTTGAAAATTATAAAATAAAACATTTTTAAACTCTTTTAAAGATTTTCTTAGATAATCTTTTTTTGGGCCTTCTCCACATATTATCCAAATTAAATCTTTTCTATATTTAAGATCCTTTATTGAGTTAATTAAAGTTTCGCATGAAATCTTTTCATTTAGACTACCAGAGTACATAATTACAATTTTTTCTTTTGTAAAAGATAAGTTTTCATAGTAGGGATTCAACTTATTGTTTGAATAAATATTATTGAATCTTTTTGTTTCAACGAAGATAGGTAAATAGAAAGCCTTTTTATAACTTTTGGTTTTTGATTTAATTGTTTCCAACATATAGTGACTTAAAGAACTTATCAAATCAAAATGCTTTAAAATATTTTTTTCAAATAAAAGTAATAATTTTTTGAGAACTTTATTTTTAAAATATTTTAATTTAAAAGCAGCTTCTATTTCCAGATCAGCATAATGAATCCAAGTTAATAACTTTTTCCTATAAAAAATTTTCTTAATCCAAGAAATTAAAATTAAATTTGGGGCTGATAATATTGTCGGGCAAATAGAAAAAGCTAAATCTATTTCTTGCAAACCAAAAAAAAGGACTATAGGCAGTGAACTAATTAGGAAACTTATATAATGAATAGTTCTATTGAATCCATTTACTTTTTTTGGAATATAAATTGGGCATCTAATAATTAAGACGTTGTCTTTTTTTGTTATGTTGTAATAGTTATTCTTACATTCCCATTCTGGATAGAAAGGATTAGTAGTAATAACGATTACTTTTGTAGATTTTTTTGAAACCCAATCAACGAATTCTGAGGTGAATTTTCCACATCCAACCATTTCAGGGGAGAAGTTTAAAGCAACTACTAAAATTTTCATTCAAATTTATAAAATATAATTCCAAAAAGTACTAAATACTAAAATTATAATTTATTATGTAAAATTACAAATTAATACCTTTGAGTTCAAGTTAGTCATATATTTTATAGGATTTATTTATATAAACATTATAAATTTAATTAATTAATTAATTAAATTTTTTATAATTTATTTTAAATTTATTTTTAATTTTATCTTAATATAATATTAAAAACTTTGTTTTAAGTCAAAAAGGGGATTTAATAAAATTAAATGTCTTGCAATGTTACTGCTATTATCATTACCAAAAACGAATCTATACATATCGCTAGATGTATAGATTCTTTAAAAAATCATGTCTCAAGAATAGTAGTAGTTGATTCAGGTTCTCAAGACGAAACAGAAAATATTGTTTTAAATAAGGGCTGTGAATTTTATTTTAATGAATGGACAGGATATGCTAATCAAATTAATTGGGCGATAAAAAAGGTATCAAAAACATCGGACTGGATCTTAAGAATAGATGCTGATGAAGTTATTAATAATTCTCAAATTAAAATAAAAGAATACTTATCAAACTTAAGTACTGAAATAAATGGCTTAAATGTAAAGCGCAATGTTTACTTTAATAAAGAACTAGTAAAATCTGGCGGTGTTTACAATAAAAAAATTCTCAGGGTCATCAGATCAGGTTTTGGTAGATGTGACGATAAAAAGATGGACGAACATTTAATTTGCGAAGATCTTATAGTTGACTCTCCTTTTACTATTTCTGATATAAGTCTTATAGATTTCAAAGAATTTATCTGTAAACATGTCGATTATGCAAACTTGGAAGTTAAGTCTATGCTTGAAAATAAAGAATTAGAATTATCAGTTTATAAATATGCAAAGAATACATCTCTAAGAAATTTTTTAAAAAAATATATTTATTATAAACTCCCCCCTAAACTAAGACCATTTTTATTTTATTTTTATAGATTATTCTTAAGGGGAGGAATATTTGATAGTACTGAAGGTTTTTATTATCATTTATTTCAAGGACTAATGTATAGAAGCTTTGTTGAATATATTTATTTCAAAAAAACAAATATTAAAAACAAATAAATTTGAATTTTAGTTATAACTATCAACTAATAACTCATCAAGAAACACATAAAAAAATTTAAAATATGATTTAGAAAGGTAACTTATAAAATACTATCTATCTATAGATATTCATAATTTATTTTCTCGCTTCTATATATAGAGACCCTTTTTTATATTCTCTATCATCATTATCTAAATCTAACCTATACTTTGTCCAATTAGAAATTTCACTTTTTGAGAATGTTTGAACTTTTATATCTTTAAAGCCAATTTCGCTTAAAATATTTGAAAGATTTACCTTATCATACATCCATTGATGAGTCTCGCCTCTTTTCCTTGCATCACCCAAAATAATATTTTCAATAATCCTAAAAATTTTATTTTGCTTAGAAGAGCCATAAGCTTCTTTTCTCACAGATTGTTCTAATATGGCAGAAATATAATCTTCATGCCTTTGAGATATTTCATTGTTTAAAAAACATTTTTCGTAATTTTCAATATAGGATTTACATAAAAGATATAGATCGGGAACAACTATTCTTTGAATACCATTAGGTTTTAAAACTCTAAAAACCTCCATTAAAAAGCCCCTTACATTAGAGCGATCTAGATGTTCGAGTAGATGAGAATGATAAACTGCGTCAACGCTATTATTTTCATAAGGAATACCTTTTTTCAAATTATGGACAATAATATTATTGGGCAACTTATTAATGTTGTAGATTCTTTCTTTACTTAGAAATTTGAATAAAATTGCTCTTAAAAAATAATTTCTCTTTAAAACTAGAGACACAGACCAATCTATACTTATAACTTCTGTACTATTACATGTCTTATTTCCACAACCTAAATTAAGTATTAGCATAATGGTTAATAACGTTTTTTTATTATAAAACAAAAGACTTTCTAGATTAGAAATAACGTAAAAAAATCTTTAATTAAACTTTTTCGCCAAAATAATACTTCAATTTTTCTACAAATTTATTAGCATTTTTTGAGGAATTATATTTATTTTCGAAAAGTAATCTTGCATTTTTTCTCATTTTTATTTTGTCTTCTTTATTAAGTCTTAACCACTCCTTCAGTACATTAACTGTGTCCTCTTTTGTATCATTGAATATTAAACCTGCTTTTGCATTAGCAATATCCTCGTAAATATTTACTTTATTACTGATACCAACTAGACAACCGCAACCTAAAGCCTCTGCAACTACTATTCCAAAATTTTCACTATGTGAAGGTAAACAGTAAAAATCAGAAGCATAATATGCTCCCCACTTAATATCTCCTTCGATCATCCCTGTAAATATAACCTTATTTTTAATATTATATTTTTTTATAATTTTTTTTAATTTTAAAACTAATTTATTACTTTTAGAGTATGGACCAGCAATTACTAAGCATAGTTTTGGATGATTCTCGTGTATTTCACCAAATGCCTCAATTAATAAATCAACACCTTTTTTATTGTCTATTCTGCTTAGAAATAAGATTACCTTCTTATCTTTTAATATGGGAAACTTTTGATAAAAAATTTTTTTTAATTTTTGTCCTCTCTGAGGTGGTTTTGCTATACCGTAATTAATAATTTCTTTTTTTGCTTTTAAATTTTTGAACCACGTTCTTGAAACTAATTCTTCCTTTTTTGAGGTAAAAAATACAGCCTCAGATCCTCTTATAACTTTTGACTCAACTAAATTCCAATAAAGCTTTTTTTTTAAATGTTTAAGCGGATATTTTTTTTGAAACCAAGGGTCAAGCATACCATGAGTAAATACAAAATATTTTCTATTCAATTTTCTTAAAGCCAAGAATGTTGATAAAGAATGATATTGCCATAAACCATGAATTATTACTAAATCATAATGCGAAGCAATATTAGCTATTTTAGAGACCAAACCGAATTGAAAACCATAATTTAAAAACCCTTTTCCGAAAGGAATTACTTTGAAAGGCTTATTATTAAGCCATTTAGATTTAGGATTATCCAGACAAATAACAGTTGTTTCGATTCCATATTTCCTAAGAATAGGTGAAACTTGGATAATACCTTCAGGAGGACCTCCAACTCTAGGATTTAATGAATGAATAACTCTTAAAACTTTTATCATTAATTAAATTATAATTTTTGCATTATATATTTTATAATTTTACATAAAATAATAAAGATTTTTTAAACTAGATAATTAAAATTAAACCATCACTATAGATAAAATATAATTTAATATAATGTTAATTTATTATACTTAATTTCTTATTTTTAAACTCATAATAAGGTAATATTTTTGATATCTATTGTTTTAGATCAACTATATAAATGAATTTAAGACAATTTAGAATACCAATAAATCAATTAATATTTGCATTATATTTCGCATCTGGATTTCCTGGAATAACTTTTCACTCTGTATTTTTCGAATCTTATAATCCAACACTTAAACTAAATTTATATATTATAACCGTAGTTATAAGAGAATTTTTCATATTACTATTAGGTATAAAAATCGCTTTAATACTTATTAAGAAAATTAATTCCTACTATTTTAAATATAGAAGCCTAATAGCATTTTTACCAATAATACCAATAATACTTCTAATTTTATTTGACTACAACATTGTTCTTATTTCAACTGGAATAAGATTCTACATTCTTTTTTCTTTACCTTTAATGATTTTTGAAGATGAGGAAAACTTAAATTTCAGGAGGAATATTACTATTAATGATTATATTTTTTACTTCTATTTGTTTATAAATGTTTTAAGTCTAATTATAGGTCATGGAGACTTTGCAAAAGCTGGATATGGCGATACTTTTTTAGGAGTAAGGTACCCTTTTATTTTTGAAAATCCAATACTTCCCTCACAACAATTTGGTGTTTTCCTTTTATATCTTAACTTCAGAATGTTAATAGCAAAAAAATTATTTGAAAAAACAAAATTCCTAATATTATCTTACTTAGTATTATTATTGACCTTTTATACAGGAGGAAGAGCAGGTATTGTTGTTGCGATGCTGGTTGCATTATCAACAACAATCATTTATTTTTTCCCAAAAATCAAATTCATTTTTTTAACCCCAAAAAAAGTAGAAAATAAAATTTTTACTTTAGGAACATTGTTTACTTTTGCATTAATTGCCTTAATCATATCGTCCAATCCATTGATATCTGGTAGAGCAAAAACAATGAGTCAGTTAGGCGATAAAGGTTTAATTTATGGTACTGGTGGAACAAGGATAGATATATTAACAACGGCTTTAAAAGAAAGAAGTTTAGAAGATATACTTTTTGGTAAGCCAGGTACCGGAACAAATACAGCTTGCAATAACATAATCAGTGACTATAAATCAGATGAATGCAAGAAAACAGATTCAGCATTTACATCTTCTTTATTTTCATTTGGATTAATTGGCTTGCTTTTTTATTTAGGAATTTTAATAAAAATCATGAAAGTTTCTTATACACCATTATTGGGCATAACTTTTATAGTTTATTCATTTGCTCAAATTTTTCCAGAATTGATTTTGCCATGGACGCAATTCGTTTTAATACTATTTCATTCAAATCAATTAAATATTAATAAATTAAAAAATATTAGTAAATGAAAAAAAAAATAATTTATTTTGCATGTCACTATTCATCTACTAAACATAAATGGTATTCTTCTGGCGGAAATACAAAAGTATTGCAAACTATAAATCTTTTAAAAAAGATTTCAGATAATCTTATTTTCGTAAATTTCACGCCAAAAGAATATGGAAAAATAATTCCAAATACAATTAATATATGTTCTTCTTTTAATAGTTTTATTTATTCTCTTGAAATATTATTTTCATTTCGCTCAATTAAAAATTATATATCAAAAAATGAGAAGCTAATTATTCTTATCTACAACCCTAGATTTACTTCTCTATTATTCTATATCTCATCAATTTTCCTATTAAAAAAAATATCATTAATAATTCAAGTAGAGGATATTCCAGGAGCAAGAAAAAATATTTTTGACTTATTAGATAAAATATCATTCAAAATCTTAACTATATTTTCAAAACACATTTTTTTTGCTGGTGAGGGAATGTTGAAAAGATTCCAAGAAAAAAATCCCAATATGTCAAATATTTCATTGTATCCCCCTTGCTTAACAAAAGAATTTATAAATAAAATAAATAAAAGAACCCCGCCATTTGAAGGTAAATATATTAATGTAATTTATGCAGGAGGATACTCTGAAGAAAAAGGAATTTATGATTTAATTGAAGCATTCAAAGAAGTCAGCATTAGTAATTACAGATTAAATATATATGGTTACTTTCCAGAAAAAATTAAAAGAAATTATTTAAAAAATAAATCTATAACTTTTCATGGATTTGTAAGCAAAAAAGAATTAATCAATTCATATTCCAATTGTGATATTATAGTGAATCCTCATAAATTAATTACCAATAATAATTATATTTTCCCTTGCAAAAATATAGAGATATTTTCTTGTGGAGCTTTTCCAATAGTTTCAGAGTTGTCAATTTGTGGATTAGAATTATTAGGAATAAGAGATTTTTGTACTTTCAAAGACTTTAATGAATTAAAAGAATTACTTAAAAGAGCGCCTTTAATTTACCGAAAAAATTTTAAAAAATTTCAAGATTCCACTAAAAAATTTCTAGGAATTTATTCTGAAACTAAAGTATTGAAGCATATAAGAAATATAATTGAGGAATCATAAAACTAAATTTTTGTAATTTGGAACTAGAAAGCAACACCATTAAAAATAATAAAAAATGTCTTGATTAAAATTTTCATGTCTAAATATAAACTCCAATTCTGAATATATTCCAAATCTGCTTCAAGCCTATCTTTCATATTTTTGATATTTTTAGTTTCACCTCTTAAACCTTTAATTTGTGCTAATCCAGTCATCCCTGGCTTAATTGAATGCCTTTGAATATATCCATTGATTTTATTTCTGTATATTTCATTATGAGCGACTGCATGTGGCCTAGGGCCAACTAAACTCATTTCCCCACTTATAACATTTAAAAGTTGTGGTAATTCATCTAAACTATATTTACGTAAATACTTACCAATAGGAGTAACTCTTTTATCGTCTTTGACGACTTGCTTTAAATCTTTATCAATTCCAGAATCCTCACTCTGCATTGTTCTAAATTTATATATGTAAAAAGATTTGTAATTATAACCTGATCTCTCCTGCTTATAAAAACATTTACCTTTGGTAGTTAATTTTATAAGGATATAAATTAGTAGAAAAAATGGAAATAAAATTAATAAAAGAAAAATTGATATAGTTAAATCAAATATTCTTTTTATTAATCTCTCCAAAGGTAAATCATCAGATTCCCAAATTGAGAAAAGTTTTTGTGATCCGATATAAGATGTTGACAATTTCATGGCAGAATCAGCCCAATTTGGGAAAAAGTAAACATTAAAATTAGTATTACCGAAGAAATTAATAACCTTATTCGAATCTTTATTATTTGAGGCTATTATTACGCTATCTACTGAATTATTTTTAAGCCAACTTTGCATTTCATTAAATCCCCCCTTATAAAAAGGGTAATCCAAGTTCTTCTTAACAGAACTTGGAGAAAACCATGCTTCTAAATTTATTCCCAACCATTTTTCATCATTTATTTGATTGAATATTTTTTTTACATTATTATATTCACCCCAAATCAATACAGATCTAGTATTGCCACCTCTTTTTCTATAGTTTTTTAATAACAATCTTGTTACGAAATGACTTAATAAAAGATAAAGATAAAAATTATAATTTGAGAAAACAATATAGTTAAAAATATTACTTCCAAAATCAGGTATAAATATGAAATTAATAAAAAAAGCAAATAGACTAATTATTAAATATACGGCTGTTATCCTAAAAATTATCTTACTTAATGAGTAATTTCTTAAACTTTTTTGTAAACTTCTTAAACAGATTGCAATTATAGAATAAAAAGTTA